>Ga0307414_10002005_pt1 | contig 10566 bp, 6 predicted proteins | sample DK1Ometagenome_FD_203804 | JGI IMG/M metagenome (GOLD analysis project Ga0307414, IMG submission 203804) | Maize rhizosphere microbial communities from greenhouse at UC Davis, California, United States - DK15-O-3 | ecosystem: Host-associated > Plants > Roots > Rhizosphere > Soil | place: USA...
GGGAAGCGTGTGGGATTCGACAAAAACCCGATCGCGCCACCACATAATTTGGTCCTGAGCGTGATTGGCGCGTGCATGCTTTGGGTTGGATGGTTCGGCTTTAACGCCGGCAGCGCACTTCAAGCCAATTCGCTCTCGTCGGGAGCTTTTGTCGCTACGCATTTCGCAGCTGCTTCAGCTACCCTGGGCTGGATGCTGGGAGAATGGTTCCGGCAGGGCAAACCAACGGTTCTCGGCGCGATCTCCGGAGCCATCGCGGGATTGGTAGGTATTACTCCCGCAGCGGGTTTCGTCACGCCCATGTCGGCACTGATCATCGGTTTCATCGCAGGTCTGGCCTGTTTCCTGATGGTAACGGAAGTGAAAAAGCGTCTCGGCTATGATGATTCACTGGATGCGTTTGGGATCCACGGTGCGGGAGGAACAGTCGGCGCGATCCTCACAGGCGTTTTCGCTACGAGCGCAGTTAACGCGATCTTTAAGGATACAGGGGGCAATTCGCTTCCTGTGGGGTTGATTGATGGCAACAGTGCACAAGTCGTGAACCAACTCATTGCTATCGCGATCACTGTTGGACTTTCAGTGGTGGCTACTTTCGTAATCCTTAAATTCGTCGATTTGGCAGTTGGGGTTCGTGTCAGCGGTGACGATGAATTACGCGGACTCGATCTTAGCCAACACAGCGAAGAGGCATACAGTATGGAGATCGACCTTCATCCTGTTGTTAATCCTGCTCACGATGTAGCGCAGCATGCCATTGTGGGTGCGGCGATCGCAAAGTAGCAATAGCGGGAACGCGCTGACTGAAACCAGGACCGCCCGGCAAAGGCGGCCCTATTGTATGGGCGAGTCTGACCCGACGCTACCGCATTACGGTACTGACCCGTTCCAAGTCTGAACCCGGACTTTTGAGGCAAGGCCTTGAGCGTTCCATTAGTGGCGCCAATTTCAGCGGATGCTACAAGATTGTGCTCCGGGCGTTTATAACGTAGGCACACCGCCCCTCCTCGATATCCTTCAGCTTACTTCATCCTTTTCGGTGTTGGCCCATACCGTGACACTTTTCGATCTATAGGGCAATATAATTTGATTCTGAATCACAACAATACTGGAGGAGAAGCTGGCGTGAGACAAATGTCGAATTCCTGGAAGAACTGGGCTTTCGCGGGGTCAACTTATTCTCGTATGGTGGTCGCCGGGCTTGCGCTGGTCGCTTCGCTTGCATCACCGGCGCATGCGCAAAACGATCGGATGACACCCATCGCCACGCCGTCGCAACCCAATGCGATCGAAATCGGAACCGGTCCGCTACCCGGTGCAACCAACCCGGAGAGCTGGCATAAGCAATACGGCAGTCACTTTGCGCGCAACGTTACGGTTGCGACGCTTACGCCTTTTTTTCCGAACCCTGCCAGGGCAAGTGGGGCCGCCGTGGTGGTCGCGCCCGGCGGAGGTTTCCGCACCCTGTCTATGGAAAATGAAGGCTGGAACGTCGCCCGCGCCCTGGCGGAAAAGGGTGTCGCCGCGTTCGTCCTCAAATATCGCTTGAACCAGACCCCGGCCGACATGCCTGGGTTCGAGCAGTCCATGCGGGAAATGTTTTCGGGGACAGCGCGGCCGCCACGTCCCGATCCTGAGAAAGCGCTGGCTGGTCTCGCGCCGCAGATCGCCGACGCCCGCGCAGCGTTTGCCCTTATCCGGAAGCGTTCTGCCGAGTGGCACGTCGATCCCAACCGGATCGGCATGGTCGGATTTTCCGCCGGCGCGATGCTGACAATGGCAACCACGCTTGCGGGCGAGGATGCGAAGCCCGCGTTCATCGGCAACATCTACGGTCCTCTGGCATCGGTGACTGTGCCAGCCGACGCGCCGCCACTGTTCATCGCTCTTGCGGCGGATGACCCTTTCTTTGCGAACAGCGGCTTCGGGCTCATCGATAGCTGGAGGGCCGCAAAGCGCCCCGTCGAATTTCATCTTTACGAACAGGGTGGCCATGGCTTCGGGATGTACCCGAAGGAGACTACGAGCACCGGTTGGTTCGATGGCTTTGTTCGGTGGCTCGGGATGCACGGCATGCTAAAGCTGCCTGGTTCAGGAAGCGGCCGTGCTGCGAGCGAGGGTAGACATCCGGACGGTGACAGTCATGACGCTTGAAGCACCCCGACTACATGCCTCGAGTATTTCTCGAACGTGGAACTCTCGAAATGAAAAGCTCATCTTCGCTACTTTGGCTACAAGTCTTTTCCTCGCTTTTGCGTCCCAGCTTGTTTACTTTACCTTCACGACAAGCGCCACCGTGGACGAGCCGGTGCATCTTCTCGCCGGATATCGGCACTGGCAGTGCGGCGATTTCGGTATCAACCCTGAGCATCCTCCTCTGCTGAAACTAATTGCAGCAGCGCCGCTTATGTTCCGCAACGTTGCCACCCCACCGTGGGAATGCGGGTCGAAGATCACGTCGACGCCGGACAGCTTTCTTTACGGCCAAAAGTTCTTCGTGCAGAACGGCCCTGATCAAATGGTGATACCTGCTCGTCTGGCGTCGTCCCTGGTGGCGATATTGATGGCGGTATTAGTGTTTGCCTTCACTTGGCGAGCATTCGGAAAATGGGAGGCTTTGATAGCTCTAGCGATCGTCGCTTTCGAACCGAATTTCATTGCGAATGGCCCAATCGTTACGACCGACATGATCCTGTCCGCGGCCGGAATCGCAGCCGTGTTCGCGTCGTATGAATTCTGCAGGAAGCAGGATCTGAAATCGCTTCTGGTCATGGGAATCTCTTTCGGGTTTCTGCTCGCGGCAAAACACTCGGCAATTCTCTTTTTTCCCGCACTTCTCGCGCTGGTTATCGCGGATACGTTGTTTTTTGATCGTTCGCGGTCAGACTTGAAAACGAAAGGCCTTCGCCGGATCGGTGGGTTCGCTGTGGCTTGTCTGATGGGCGTTGTTCTGCTTTGGTCGCTTTACGGTTTTCGGTATCGCGCGATCCCAAATGAAAATGTGGCGACGACTTCGGTCGCCGATTATATGGCAAGCGCTCGTCCGGAGGTCGTTACTTCATTCGCAGCGCGGATTGTCGAAGCAGTGGAGAGGGCGCATGTATTGCCTCAATCATACGTGTTGGGGCTGGGTAATGTCGTAGCAAACAGCAGTCGCAATATGAATCTTTTCGGCCGTGCCTACAGTACCGGGCAGTGGTTCTATTTTCCGGTATCATTTTTGATCAAATCGAGCATCGCACTCTTGCTCCTCTTTCCGCTCGGCATTGCATTCTGCATTTTTGTGAAGGACAAACGCCGCGAGATGATGTTCGTGCTATTGCCTCCTCTTGTTTTCTTCGGGATCGCACTGATGTCCAAACTCAACATTGGCGTTCGACACATTTTGCCTGTCTATCCATTTTTTATTATTGCGGCCGCCGCGGGCGCAGTCTGGATGGCACGCAAGTATTCTGTGTTTCGATATGCATTGATCGCTCTGTTGGTGTATCACGCAGTGACCGCCGCCCGAATCGCTCCGAATCACGTGGCATTTGCGAACGATTTCTGGGGTGGTCCAAATAATACTTATCTCTATTTCAAGGACCCGAATCTTACCTGGGGCGATAGCGACAAATTTGTTCGCGACTATGTAGCACGAAACGGGATAAGAGACTGCTGGTATGCATACCACGGACTTCTTGAGCTCACCGAAGCGATACAACCATGTCGTCTTCTTCCGGGAACGTTTCCCTATCGCGGATCAGATCAGGTGAAAGATCCGGTGCCGCCGGTAATTGAAGGCACGGTGATACTCACTGGGATGACATTCCCGCCTCGCGGCGGCCAGGCATATTTACCGATCATACAATCGGGCCCGATTGACCGGATCAACCCGAGCCTATTCGTTTATCGCGGACGGTTTGAGATCCCGCTGCTTTCGGCTTTAAGTCACATTGATCGGTCTGAGGTGTTGATCCGGTACAAGCGTTTCGACGAGGCGATCAGTGATGCACAAGAGGCCGTTGGATTAGCACCCGCCGATCCGAGAATGCACCTCTCACTCGGACTGGCGTACGCTGCCATAGGTAGAAACGACGAGGCTAAGCGGGAATTTGAAGAGGCTATCCAGTACGTCCAGGGCAATCCGCTCTTCCGCAACGTCGAATTGAGAGCACAGCGAGAGCTGTCGAGATTAAACAGCAAATGAGATGACTGCGTCGGAAAGAGCCCAAAGGCACTTTAAAGAATGGGAACGATGTAAGAACCTTCCAAATTCCCTGGTGGCTGCAACTTTCGAAAACAAATACTTAGGTTTTTGCCGACTATGATGTGCACCGTGAGGTCGGAGGTTCGAACTCTCTCGATCGCATCAAACCGCGGAACCTATAGGCTTCCCGTCGTTGAAAGCCAAAACAGCAACCGACGTATCGCGGTTGCCGTTTTGGCATGCATACTCAGGTGGGAGATGGGAGGGCCTCCCATCGGCGGCGCATAGCTAACGAACCAGAGCTGCGATCTCAACAACTTCATAACTTGACTTGACTGAATCGCTCTTTAATTCATTCGACGCCAGTTCCTGCCGTAGATTGCGTTCTCTTTTCGATTGCATCAACTGACGACCGTGGGAAGCGCCCGACCAAACCTCAGCCAGAAAGTACTGCTGACCGTAGCGGTGAAACACCATTCGCGCGATTCGCTTTTGGCTCCGCTCGGCAGCATAATGGGTGAGTACCAGTGCTAAGGACTTTCCTCCACTCGTTCTAATACTCAAGGCCTGGCCGTCACTTGCTGCCGAATTCACCGTGTATTTACCCGCCGGAAGCGTCTTGTCGCCGACGATAAAATCGAAGGGAATATTAGCTCTTACGATGGATGTCGATTGAGCATTGGCCGACACCAATGCTGTTGCCAACGCCAATCCAACTACCAGCGCCAGCATCGTGAAATTCTTTAATATGCGGCTTGACATTTGTTACTCCTCTCGGCCTTTCGGGCCTTAGGTCGAAGTGTTCGACCTCTCTTAAGGGGGTAGAAGCCTCGTTGCCGACTTCTTCTGGGCAGCTCAACTGCAGTTCAGTTGGGCTGACATGGACCATTGCCATTGATGTGCCACACGCCAGATTTCGTGAAAACCGAGGAAAGGAGACGAAAATTAACGGGACGCACGAATGGAAAAGGAAACTCTCAAACGCAGGAGGCGCTGAGATCTTTCGCATCCCTATCCGATCGGATAGCAATTTATCCCTTCAGATAGGTATTTCCGGAAAGATCGAACAAGGAGTTTGCTCGGAACATGCCACGCGCGTAGACTCTCGATATCAAAGGTTTCTAGCACAACATGAACCCTCGTCTTGTTGCCATAGCCGGAAAACTTCAGGGTGCCGTGCTGTCGATTACCGATTCGCCGGCAGTCATTGGCCGAGAGAGCACTGCCACACTTTGTTTACCGGATTCCTCAGTCTCACGAAGGCACTCGCAAATCGAGCGCAGTGGTGACGAGTTTGTTCTTACTGATCTCGACAGTCTGAACGGCACGTTTGTGAACGACGTGCCGGTTAAACGTCGCAAGCTCGAACACGGTGATCGGGTTAGGATCGGCGATTCACACTTTCTGTTCCTGCGTCACGAAGGCGACGTGCCCTCCGACTCAGGCGAGGTTGACTTCGATGAACATTTGTTGGTGAACGGTTCCACGACTCAGTTCAGATTCAACGACGCACTGTATTTGATGGCGCGGGATCTTGCTGCCCTTATGAAGGTCAGCACAACCATCAACGCCATTCGAGGTCTGCGGGAACTACAGAAAACGTTGCTGGAGCTAATGTTCGAAGTTGTTCCGGCAAAGCACGGAGCCATTCTGCTGACGGATACTATCGAGGAAGATCGAGAAGAAGGGTTCTCCTCAGTATTCGCACTCGACCGCGTCAAGGGTCCTGACGAAACTATAAAGGTCAACCGAACCGTGGCACGCCAGGCTTTCAGAGATGGCACAGGAGTTTTAATTGGAAATCGCGATAACACCGAAGGCGTCGAGCAAAAGAGTATCGGCGGCGACACGCGGCCGACTTCAATCCTTTGTGTTCCGCTCGTTATGGCCGGCAGGTCATTGGGAGTGCTTTACCTCGACACCGATGAACCCGACGTTCACTTTGATTCAGATCATCTGCAGCTGGCATCGGCAATCGCCGCTATAACAGCCGTGGGGATCGAAAACGCACGGCACATCGAATGGTTGGAGAGTGAGAACAAACGACTGATAGCCGATGCTGGCATCGAGCATAGCATGGTTGGCGAGAGTCCTCGGATGCGGCAGGTGTACCGGTTTATCGGTAAGGTTGCTGCCACTGATTCGACTGTCCTGATCTCGGGCGAGAGCGGCACCGGTAAGGAGTTGGCCGCTCGAGCAATTCATCAGAATAGTAAGCGATCGGAAAAACCGTTCATCGCTGTCAACTGTGCTGCATTAACTGAGGCGCTTCTGGAAAGCGAACTGTTTGGGCATGAAAAGGGGGCCTTCACAGGAGCTTTGGCCCAGCGAAAAGGTCGGCTCGAGATTGCTGATGGAGGAACACTGTTCCTGGATGAGATCGGCGAATTATCAACGGCCCTTCAAGTTAAGCTATTGCGCGTGCTTCAGGAGCGCGAATTCGAACGAGTCGGTGGCACTCGTACCATTAAAGTCGATATCCGGCTGTTGACCGCAACGAATCGAAATCTTCAGGATCTAATCAATCGCGGCCTGTTTCGACAGGACCTCTTCTACCGCCTTAACGTGCTCCAGCTCGAGATGCCAGCTCTCAGACAACGTCAGGAAGATATACCGCTACTGGCGAAATATTTTATGGTGAGATCAGGCGAGAAGTGTAACCGCAAGATGACGACTATATCGTTAACCGCCCAGAAGCGTCTGTCGAGTTACGACTGGCCCGGAAATGTGCGTGAGCTTGAAAACGCGATAGAACGTGCTGTGGTCCTTGGCACGACGGATGTGATACTGCTGGAAGATTTGCCGGAAGCAATTCTCGAAGCTGAAACCCAGAGCATGCCCGCTCCAACGAAATATCACGAAGCAGTGGCAGAAACTAAGAAGCAGACAATCCTGGAGGCAATGGATCAAAGCAAAGGCAACTACACCGATGCAGCAAAGCTGCTCGGCGTACATCCTAATTACCTCCATCGCTTGATCAGGAACCTAAATCTGCGTGAACACTTGAAACGCTAGTCTTTACTCAACGCCTTAAATCTGCCGCCCAGTTCAGCACGACAGTTATCGGTGTAAACGTCGCTTCCTGTACAGAGATTCCGATCAGGAATTTTTGACCATCGGCAGTAGCATCAAATGCCGCTCCGCCAAGGCCACCAGGTAAGGGTGCGCCGCGAATTTCAAACAACGGTTGCGGCGTAGCCATCTCTAATGTATCTCCGGCCGTTTTTACTTCGACACTCATGAGTTTGTCCCCACTCACGTAGAAGATCTCTTTGCCGTCGCCGCGCCACTTGGGTGGGCCTCCGCCACCTCTGGAGATCTGCCACTTACCTCGGCCAATGGGAAAGCTCTGAATGTAAACATCGCGTGGTCCTGTTTCATCAGAGGTGTAAGCGATCCAGCGCCCATTTGGTGAGAAACGGGCTTCACGTTCGCCAAATTGTGTCTCAAGGTATGGGAACGGCTTACGATCGCCGGACAGCGGCAGGACCCAGATGTCAGCGCGGGTAGTGCCTGATAACTTGTGGAACACAATAAACTGCCCATCAGACGACCAGTCGTTGCAGAATGCTGGTTGATCCGAGACGAAGATCTGTTCCTCGTTCCCACTGCCATCTGAAAGCTTCTGGTACATATTGACCTGTCCGGCGCGGTTTGAGGAGAACGCTATACGATTTCCGTCTGGCGACCAAATCGGAAAGACTTCGTTTGCGCCGTCAAATGTGAAACGTGTTTGCCCGTTGTTTGCTAAGTCGATGATCCAAAGATCCCATCTGGTAGAGGGATCACGCAGCGCTGTAACCAGCCGTTTGTTGTCGCGCGAGAGACGGATGTATCCGTAGTCGGCCGCCTTAGCGACGGGCCCGATTTGCTTCCCTTTTCGGTCAACCCACATCAGGTCTGCCTTATTGAATTCGGTGCCGCCGTAATATACGAGTACTCCGTTTTCCGAGACCGAGAACCGCGCCAGATTACTAGTGAGATCGAAACCAATAACTGCATCTGCGATCGGGATAGGCTCGGCTTTCAGCTCAAGCCGTTCAAGATCGAACGCGTGGGCCATCAGCGTTCCTTCGCGTACATAAAGCACATAACCCGGCGGAGAATAGACGGCGCCCGAATCGGCGTTGATGAGCCGCTTGAACTCTTTTGATTCCAGCGATCCGACGCAGATAGAGTTGCCCTCGTAAGTGGCGCCGCGGGCGAAGAATAGAAAGTGTCTACCGTCAGGTAGAAACCATGGGTAACGATGCGAGATCTCTTTGCGCGATTGATCCAGCTCCGTTACTTGCGTTACCGGACCTCCTGTCGAGGACACTCTTGAAAGCGGTCCCTCCGCGGCCGGCGCGAAGACAATAACGCCGTCACGATTCCAGGTTCCGCCGCGACCGTTAGGAGCATTTGCCAGGCTTTGTGGAGCTCCACCGTTTATGTCAAGTCTTTTAAGCTTGTTATCTGAGCTGCTGACGAATGCCAGAGACCGACTGTCAGGTGACCAGAATGTCGTGAAAAAAGGATTGTCTGTTCCCGGCAACGGTTGAGCGGTGATGGAATCCAGCGAGCGCACCCACAAGACTTGTTTACCCTCCGCGTTCGGCGCGCCGTAAACAACTCGTCGTCCATCAGGTGAGACGCTCAACGTTGAGACCACACCGCGCGGAGGTGGCGGAATGGTCAACCGTACTGCGTGTGCTTCTTCCTTCTGAGCCGGTCTGAGGTACAGAGCCAGAAACGCAAAAGCCGCGAGTAACGCAAGTAGACCGGCAACAATCCACGGTATGCGCTCGCGCCATTTTGCGCGTGCGGGTCGCACTGGAAGTGCAGCCTCGGTCGGCAAATTTCCGGTCGAACCAGATACTGCTTCGAGCGCATACACTAGATCCCTCGCAGACTGAAAACGCGACTCCGGATTTTTCTCGAGGCAATGGTTGACCAGCCGTTCAAGAGTAGTTGAAACGCCTTTGTTTGTATCTGAGAGCTCTGGTGGATCTTCTTTCAAGATCGCGCTCATGGTTTCAGCTCTTGATTCACGTTGAAACGCACGCCGTCCGGAAAGCATTTCATAGAGAACGGCACCAAACGAAAAAATGTCAGAACGCTGATCGGCCACGCCTCCCTTCAATTGCTCGGGAGAGATGTAGCCGAGTGTGCCCATCGCCACGCCCGGTTCCGTATCGACGCGACGAGTCGGAATGTCCGTTTGGACCGATTCATCGTCCACTTCGATCAACTTTGCTAAACCGAAGTCAAGAATCTTCACGCGTCCGTCGTTGGTAATGAAGATGTTGTCCGGTTTGAGATCGCGATGGATAATTCCTTTCTCATGCGCCGCGGCAAGACCGCGTGCAATCTGCGAGGCGTATTCAAGCGCACGTCGCTGTCCCAACGCAGTTCCGCCGATGCGCGTGCGCAACGTTTCGCCTTCCAGCAATTCAAATACAACGTAAGGTGCACCGTCGGATGCAATGTCGTGCACCACCAGGATATTCGGATGGTTTAATGCGCTCGCCGCGCACGCTTCGTGCTCGAAGCGTCTCAACCGATCTTGATCAACCGCGAAAGCTGAAGGAAGAACTTTAATCGCAACATCTCGTCCGAGTTGGGTATCGCGCGCACGGTACACTTCGCCCATTCCACCTGCGCCGAGCGTAGAGCGAATCTCGTAACGACCGAGTTTTGTGCCAGCAGAAAGCATCGCTTTAAGCCTGCTCGACGGAATCCGGCAGGTCCGCCGCTGTCGGCGCGGAAACTCGCTTGCATTTGAGTCTGTTTCGGGCCATGGGAGTTTGGAAGGATCCTATTTTGCGCGGGTATCGAAACCGGGTCAACTGAAGTTGGTTGCGGAAAAGAGGCGGCGTTCTGTCATTGTGAGCGTGTCGCCTTCGCGGCAGCAGTGGGTGCCATGAAGCCGGCCGGCTTGGCGAAAGAATGGTTAACCGCGTCCGATTTGTCCGTTGATGACAGCGATGATCTACGGCAGCGCATAGGCCACAACCGCGTCCGACAGCACACTACTCAGCGATCGAAGAAATCCGCCACCGCCCGAGGCAACCACTACAAACTGCTTCCCGGTATTTTTCCCCTGAAACGTCATCGGTGTCGCGTGACCATTTGCCTCGAGTTGCGCTTCCCATAGTTGCTTTCCCGTCTTCGCATCAAACGCACGAAAGCGATGATCGGTAGTGCCGGCGATAAACACCAGTCCACCTGCCGTGACGATTGAGCCGCCCAAGTTTTGTGTCCCAGTGTTATGAACACCTTTGGCTTCCAGTTCTTCAACAATACCAAGCGGGACTTTCCATGCGATTTCACCCCGCTGTAAATCCACCGCCGTTAAAGTTCCCCAGGGGGGCTGCTGACATGGACGACCATTCTGA
>Ga0307414_10002006_pt1 | contig 10564 bp, 14 predicted proteins | sample DK1Ometagenome_FD_203804 | JGI IMG/M metagenome (GOLD analysis project Ga0307414, IMG submission 203804) | Maize rhizosphere microbial communities from greenhouse at UC Davis, California, United States - DK15-O-3 | ecosystem: Host-associated > Plants > Roots > Rhizosphere > Soil | place: USA...
GTCTGACATGGCGTTACTTTGGAATTCATGGCCCAAAGGGTGACCGGATCAATACCGGCCCGCTCCACGCAATCTAACTCGGCGACGACGTTAATCATCCCAACAGTGTAGTGAACCAGCCACTCGGTTCGAAGTACCGTAAACTTCGATGGGGTCACATGTTCCAAGGTGGCGAACCGCCCTTGCACGGCAGTTGGTAGAGTTCGATTCTCTATGGCTCCACGTTTTACAATGAGGTAATGGTAGAAAGGCCGAAGATGGCTGTTATTTATTTGCATAAATGTACCGAATGTGCTACTCTTACGGAGGAACCACCAAATAAGTACGGTAATGCTTATTGCGACAGACATCGCAGTGCAGAAATTTTACCATTCCCATCAAGCCTGCGTAGCTCAAAGGAAGAGCACTACTCTGTCGAAGTAGAGGCTGCGGTATCGTGATCCGTCGTAGGCGCGCTTTTAAGATATAATGAACATGGTGTGCGTAATCGAGTGGTTCTGATACTTGACTGTGAATCAAGGTACGCGGGTTCGAATCCCGTCGTTCACCCCAGTGTACATTCATTGATCCTTGTTATATAGTTCATCTTGTAAGCAACTCAACTAAGGAGAAATGAATGAACAAGACAACAAAAGTGCTAGGTACTTTAACTCTAGCGACTCTTCTCGTAACAGCAGCTACGTCTCCTGTTCATGCAGAAGAAGCTATTGCATCTCAAGCGGTAGTAGAAACTTTACAAGCAGCAGTAATTGCTGAAGATGCAACACTTACTTTCGATTCAGCAGCTGTTACAACCGTGCCAGCTCCTGTAGCTGCGCCAATTGTAGAAGCAGTTCCGTTCGTAGCTGTGCAACCTACAATCACTCCTCAAGCCGCAACTTCTGCAGAAACTCAAACTCTCGCTGAAGATGAGTCTCCGGAACCTGTAGCTCCTCCTACACTTCCTGAGGCTCCATCTCCCGAACCTATGCCAGAGCCTGAAGCAATTCCAGCTCCTCCAATCAACTATACTCCTGCAACGGACATTGTCAATTGGAGCATCGAATCAGTCAAGGGTGCTGCTCTAGCTCAAGAAGGTGAACAGTACTTCGGTTCATTCTCTTCAGCTACCAACATTTGGACAGAGCCTGGATTCCGTGCAGTTCTTTCAGATTCTGTCTACTCAACTCCTATCTATCACGTCTTCCAGACAATCGTAGAAGTTGAACCTCCAGTCGAGTAATCTAAACAACATTCGTCTGTAAACGTCATTATATGATTGTTTACAGACGATTGTTATTTAAGACGAAAGATTGATATGACGAAGAGAGTATTACTCACTGGTGCTGGTGGCGCGATTGGCGTACATACTATTGCACACATCATGCACAACACGGACTGGGAAGTCATTGCAACGGATTCATTCCGTCACAAAGGTTATTTTGACCGTCTTACTCGAGTAGTTCGTGATCATGAAGACTGGCTTCCGAGAATTTCGATTGTCACGCACGATTTATTGGTGCCTTTCACGTCTCGTCAGCTAGACGCGATGGGTGAAATTGATTACGTCATCAATCTCGCGTCGCTGTCAGATGTCTATGACTCAATTGAGAATCCTGTTCCCTTCATCAAGAACAACGTCGATATCACTTTGACGATGCTTGAAGCCGCGCGTGAGCTCAAACCCGAGAAGTTCATTCAGTTCTCAACTGACGAGGTTTACGGTTCGTGTCCGGTTGACAGCAAGGGTCACAAGGAATGGGACACCATCCTTCCCTCAAACCCATACTCAGCTTCAAAGGCTGCGCAGGAAGCGATTGCTATCTCCTATTGGAGAAGCTATGGAGTTCCAGTCATCATCACTAACACGATGAACAACTTCGGTGAAATGCAGGGACCATCCAAGTTCACTGCCATGATTCAGAAGAAGCTTGAAAATGACGAGAAGGTAACCGTCCATGCTGCCAGTGATGGCCAGATAGGCACCCGTTACTACCTGCACTCACGAAATGCTGCAGATGCAGTTATCTACATCCTTGAGAATTTGGGTGTCACTCTACATGACCCAGGCCAGATTGACCGACCTGACCGTTATAACGTGGTTGGTGACAAGCAAATGTCGAACCTTGAGCTTGCTCAATCAATCGCTGAACTAATGGGCAAGGAACTCGACTATGAATTAGTTGACTTCCACTCTGAGCAGCCTGGTCACGATCTTCACTACGGATTGGATGGGACTAAGCTGGCTGAGGCTGGATGGACCTCTCCGTCATCCTTCGAGGACTCGATGAAAGCTACTATTGAGTGGCAACAGCGTAACCCAGAGTGGCTCTCGTAGCTTCGGTTGTACATTAAAAAGAAGTAGTGTTATTGTTATCCTATGAAAAGGAAAATAACACTACTTCTTTTGTGCGTTCTAGCACTGGTAGGTTGCAGCTCTATTGAATCTGGTGCCATCACACAAAAGGTTTATACAGCTCCCTACGATTCTTTCTATTATCAGTGTGTATCATTTGATAAAAATGGTTTTTGCACAGTGAATATGCCAATGACACAGCATAATCCAGCTACGTATCGATTTGATTTACAGCAAGGTGACAAGACCGGTTGGGTCTATGTCAACGAGCACGACTATAATTCTCATAAAGTTGGGGATTACTGGCCAAGTAACGACTGAAGGACATAATGAATAAGGATGAACTAAAGCGCTATATCTCGTCTCGTATTTCTACTCTCGAAGAAGATTACGAAGACTATGATCGCGACACTCTAATTGAAAACGCTGCAGGTGGTGGAAACCACGATGACACGTTCCAGATCGGCGAAAGCTATGGCTGGAATCAGGGTCAAATTCGCGAACTCGAAAGCATTCTTCGTATTCTAGAGGAAACTCCTGATGTGGAGTTCTTAACGAACTAATGGCTCAATCTTATCTACATGCTGAAGCTTCAGCTCGTCATTTCGGTGGAAAGCCAGAAGACTATATCGCGATTCATGAATGGATTGACCAGTACAAGTCCTCATATGGAGATGTTCGTCACAGAGCGATGCTTCATCATGCCAATGGTCCGTTCATGGCTCAAGATGTTTTTGGTCACTACATCACAATTTTTGATGAGAAGACTCAAAAACCCAAGAAAGTCATTGTTCGTGACATCGCTGAGAACCATATTGTTGAGGACCTTGGCTGTATTCCATCTCCGGGTGATTGGCTTGACTGCATGAATTGCGTCACGTGGATGGGTGGCAAACGAAACAAATTCATTGGACGCGAGGAAATGCTCCAAAATATCGTAAAGAAAGGCAAGACAGATGACGACAAATGATGCATATCATGAAGTTTATGGACGTCCTGTAGAAGGTACAGTTCGCCCAACTAGTGAACGTCAGAAAGATCAAGCAGACCCTTTAGAGTTTATTGCAGCTCTTGACGCTCTTCTAGATCATCCAGATGTCCGTGAATACAAGTGGTCTCAGTATACGCCATCTTGGAACGATGGAGAAGAATGCACGTTTAGCGCTAACGGCGAATGGGGTGGAGGTGTCAAGCTCTCATTTGGAGATGAAGATGGTGGCGATCGCGAAGATGGTTACTACTCTACAGATTATCTTGGCTACTCTCATTGGCGAGGAATGTCTTCAGACCCCATCAATGGAGTAGACACAAATGAAGTAGCTAAACTTCTTAGTACTGTCGAAAATGAGCTAGGAAGTGGTCAACATGACGTCTTCCTAAAAGACTCATTCGGTGACCATGCAATCGTTTACGCTGCAAAAGACGGATTCAGAATCGAGTATTACGCAGATCATGACTGATAAAAATATTCTAGGACGCCCCATCACCGGTGATTTGGGAGACGTTTCATTTCGACAGCCTACTCCTCAGCTAGGTCCTGAAGAATTCATTAAGATGTTCGATGAATTCTTCGAAGCCCATCCTGAATGCAAGTTCATTCGTTGGGGACAAGGAACTCCTGGCTTCAATGATGGAGAACCTTGTACGTTTGATATCCACGAGACTCGTTTCGGTTTTAGTGATCCTGACGAAGATTCAGAGGATGACGAGGATTATGATACTGATTATGGTGATGTAACTTATACAACATCTAATCTACGATCTTTCGTTTGGGACGAAGAGCGCATACCTGGTAGCTACAATCAAAAGTGGCATTATGAATTTGATAAAACGTTTAATGGCGTTCTCTTCACAGAAGATTTAGTTCTCCAGTACGAGGACTTTTCAGTAGGTGACGAGTTCGAGGAAGTTCTTCTCAAAAACTTCGGTGATCCTGCTGAAGTGACAGCGACTCGCGAAGGTTTCCACGTCGAGTACTTTGATATTGGCTATTAGTATACAATATTAAAAAGAGTTTTGCACGCTTCTCCTAAAAGCGTGTTATAGCGATAGTTCCGAATGGGCAGGAGACCGTCTGCAAAACGGTTTAGCACGAGTTCGATCCTCGTTATCGCTTCTCTCAAATAAAATATAAGCCCACTGCAACCAAGAAAGGAAGACAAGTGAGCTCTGTACTAGCATATGAAAGCGTGACTGTTGTTAACGCCTCCTACGAACCGCTTGGGTCAACCAAGCTAAAGCGCGCTCTCGCTCTTGTCTTCGACGGTAAGGCTGTGATTGACGAAGAAGACCCATCTCGGATTATCAGGTCCAAAGGTAAGTCTCTCTTCTTCCCTCTGGTCATCCGTCTAATTCACTACGTGAAAGTTACCTACCACTACGGAGAAGTATTCTTCTCAAAGCGTGGTGTTCTTGAACGAGACCGTTTCCGTTGTGGATATTGCGGTGGAAAAGCAACAACACATGACCACATTCACCCAAAATCTCGTGGTGGTGAAGATTCATGGTTGAACTCAATTGCTGCGTGCCTTTCTTGTAATGCGACAAAAGCAAACAGAACTCCTGAAGAAGCTGGAATGGTTCTTAAATTCCCGCCTCGAGTTCCTGACGCTGTTTATATTGTTTCTGACAAACCTAAACGCAAAAAGAAAAACAAATAAAATAGCGGTCTCTAAATGGGACCGCTATTTTTATCTCTATAGCTCAGAGGATAGAGCGCAGTCGTCCGAAGACTGGGTCCAGAGTTCGAATCTCTGTGGAGGTACGATAATTGTACAAATTGTTTCTTATTTGTTACATTTATTAAATGTTATTTTTACAACTACAAGGAATGACGAATTGAAAAAAGCATACCCTGGCGTTTGCAAGGATTATCACGACGTAATTTTATTCCTCTATTTCGAGGAAAAATCTTTTGCGGCGATGTCAAGAGTTCTTGCCGCTGAAGAAGGTATTATTATCAGTCCTTCTGCACTTTCTAATTACATCAAAAAGCAGGACAATATCTGGGAAGACCCGGAAATTGGCGATTTAGAAGAACCTCTAGAACCTCTTCTGGGAGTAGTTTCCCCTGAAGATGATAAATTACACACCGAAGATACCGGCGTATCCCAGGATGAGGAACCTAGCATTCTGGAAAAGCTTGGGTACGATCCAGCTGAGTTCTATATTGCTGGTGTAAAAACATGGCAACAGAGTCCTGATCGACCTCCTCTTGCGTCTTATGATATTCGTGCTAAAAAGCAAGTCAGCCCTATTACGGATGAAAGTTTTGAAGCTCTCATTGCTTCCATTCAAGATGTCAAATACCCAGAGCATGTAAAACCCGGTAAAGGCGATCATGGTTTTGTCTTCGCTGTTGGCGATCTTCAACTCGGTAAGAGTGACGGAGATGGTGTTCAAGGAACCGTCAAGCGTTACATGGAGTCCGTACAAAACGCTGTTGACAAAATCATGCGCTTTCATGACGAAATTGGACCAATCCATATCTCGTATGTTGGTGACCTTATCGAAGGCATGGTCTCACAGGGTGGCAAGCTAGCTCGTCGTACAGTTCTAACCACGACTCAACAAGTACAGCTTCTTCAAGAACTGATTATCTTTACAATCAAGGCTTTCGCACCTCTCACAAACGAGCTAACGATCGACTCCGTTCCTGGTAATCACGATCAAGCTCAACGAGAGCCCGTTATTACGGACCCTTCAGACTCTTGGGCAGTTCAAGCACTCGCGTCAATTAAATTGTCTCTTGAAGAGTTTGGCGATCCATATCTTTACGGTCACGTTAGATTTGGAATCGTGCCTTTCGATGAAGACACTCTAGTCCGTTGGGTTGCAGGTACCAAGATTGTTCAGGTTCATGGCGATCAATGGACGAAGGGCAAGCATTGGGACTGGCTCAAGGGTCAAGTATTCAACCGTCACAGCCCGATGGTTGGCGTTCACGTTCTCATTCACGGACACAACCATACCGGTATGATCGAGCAAGAAAACGACATGTTCACCGTTCGTACGCCCTCGTTCGAGCAGGAATCAAACCACTATCGTCGACGCGCGGGCAGCACTGGCAACCCTTCTGCTGTCACTTTCTTGACAAAAGACGGCGATATCGACAACATCAGCTTTAAGTGATATATTAGTTGTATGACAAATCCTGAAGAAGTATTGAGAGATTTAGGCGCACAGCCGTCTAAGATTTTTACGGCAAATAGACTTACAGCTGATGTGATTTATCCAACTGGGAAAGTGCCTGTGACAAAAACCAAACGTGAAGAAATTCTAGAAGAAGCTAGACGATTAATCGTTAGCGATCGTCAGGATCAGTACGGACCTCCGGAAAAGAACTTCCAAAACATCGCTGATATGTGGAATATCCGTTTTCAAGAAAAACTATCGGAACCACTAACAGCTTCAGATGTTGCAGCTGCGATGGCTCTACTTAAAATTGTTCGAGACATCCAAGGATATAAAGAAGACTCTGCAATTGACGCAGCTGCTTACATTGCACTTTACGCAGAACTAGCCGAGAAAGATGGCACAGAATAATGGCTCAGAACGTCCAAAAGTACGAAGCAACTTTCACGCTCACCTACACAAGCGAAGTTTTTCCGGGTGATCCTGATGATGTCTTTGAATTAGCGAAACTCGAACGTCCTTGGATTGCTGATGCAGTTCAAGAATTCGCCGATGATTTCGCGGATGGTCAAGCTGAACTTTTGGAGCTAAAGCCTGTTCTATGAAAGTTCAAATAATTCCAGCTGATAAGGGCGGATGTGGGTTCTATCGCATGCTAGAGCCTGCTCGTGTAGCTAAAGACCTTGGCGTCGATATAGTTGTCGATTTCGGCATTGATGTTGAAGCAACAACTAACAAGCTCACTGGAATGTCTGAAGTTACTGAAGTCAAGACGGACGCTGATCTTATTGTGATTCAGCGTCCGCTTGACAACAGTTGGACATCTCTACTCGAGCAAGCTAAGAAGCAAGGTATTGCCACTATTGTCGAGCTAGACGATGATTTTGACAGTGTCCACACTGCAAACAGCGCTCATACAAATATGACAGGTTATGAGCATACAGGAGCTCAATGGGTTCGATCAGCGTGTGAACTTGCTGACCACATCACCATTTCCACACCAGCTCTTGAAAAATATGGCATTGGAAAATCTACGGTCCTTCGCAACTGCGTGCCTGAGTCAATTTTTGATCTCACTCCTGTGTACGATCTCAATCGTGAACCTCTGACAGTTGGCTGGACAGGAACGACTCAAGTCCATCCACTCGATCTTCAAGTCACCGGTGGAGCTATCGGATCAGTTGTCGCTGATAACGAACTAAATTTCGCAGTTGTTGGTGATGGTGTTGATGTTCAGCGTTTTCTAGGACTTTCTAAAGAAACTCCATTCACTGCCACTGGATGGGTAGAATTAGAGAATTACTATGAAACGTTACGTGATACACTTGACATTGGAATTGTTCCTTTGGAAATGTCTCCATTCAACCATGCAAAGTCTGCTCTAAAAGGCATGGAAATGGCTGCACTTGGGATTCCATTTGTAGCTTCTCCGACGCGTGAGTATGAGCGATTTGAAGTCTACGGCGTGGGTAAATTAGCATCAGGACCTACAGGATGGTCTAAGGCAATCCAGCGATGGATAGATCGTCCTAAGACTCGAGACAGCGACGCAAGGAAGTATCGTGAGATTGTATATAATGAAAATACAATTGAACGCAACGCTTCCCAATGGGTCGAGACCTGGGAGCGCACTATCACTTCCAGGAAGTCCCAAAAATGAACATTGTAGAATTCGCACAACACATGACCAATATCGGCCAAGAGAAGCCCGAGTTGGAAGTCCTAGCGGCTTCCGATGAAGAGGGCCATAGTTTCAACGCTCTTGTCGATTGGGGTATTTATCTCGTCGAGAAGTCGTACACGGGTGAGACGCTTGAGGGTGGAGAAATCCACTCACTCGAAGACCTAGTCGTCGAGGACGAGTACACAGAAGACGAAGTCGAGCGAGATTTTAAGGAAGTCTTAGTCCTCTGGCCATAGATTGTACTTTAGAAACTAAGTAGTATATTGTTTTCATAGCAACACAAACTGATGGTAGGGTACTTCATGGTACCCTACCATTAATTCAAATAAAACATCAACGAAAGACGAAATGATTATTCTCTTTATTATCGCCGTTATTGCTGCGATTGCAGCGGTTGGTTTTGCAATTTTCGGCTCTTCACCGGGTGTCAAGATTCTTGGTGGTGCTGGCGGAGCTATTGTCGCAGTCGTTCTTTTCCTTATCTCATCTTCCTATACTCAGGAACGAGGAGAAGCAATGGTTATCAAGAACTTTGACGGTACTATTGCTCGAGAAGATATTACTCCCGGCTTTGAATTGAAGGCTCCTTGGCAAGAAGCTATCAGCTTTGATATTCTCAATCAGCCTGCAACCTATAAGGGTGATGGTACTTCCACTGCTGAAGCTCCTGTAAACGGTGGAGATATTGAAGTTCGTGACAAGCAGGGTGTTGTTGCAAGTATTGACAGCTCAACTACCTATAACATTCGCCCTAACCAGGTAAGTGAAATCTTTACCAGCTACAAAGACCAGAAGGTCTTCTACAGCCAGGTAGTTGAAAAGGAAATCTTCGCAGCAACGAACGAAGTCGCAAATACTTACACCACGGCTGATCTTCGTACTCGACTTGCTGACTTCTCAAAGGACGTTTTTGAGAACACCAAGAAGCGTCTTGAATCCGTAGGTGTCGATGTCAGCCGAGTAACAATCTCGAAGGTTGTTTATGGTGCTGAAATTGATCAGAAGTTTGCCGACGTAACGAATGCTAACACCAAGGTTGTTCAAGAAGAAGCCAACACCAAGGTAATTCAGGAACAGGCAAAGCAGAAGATTCTACAGGCAGAAGCTGAAGCTGAAGCCAACCGTAAGCTTGCTGCTTCACTAACTCCTGAAATTCTTCAGCAGCGTCAGCTTGACACTCTTCGCCAGCTCGGTGAAAAGGGCAACACCTTCGTAGTACCGAACGGCTCAAACCCGCTCATCCAGGTAGAAAAGAAGTAACCAACTTTACTTTTCTAACTAAATAAGATATAGTGGTTCTTGAAAAAGGACCACTATATCTATTTAAGGAACTAAATGCAGGAACAACCTGACATTACCGTAGTGATCACTACGATTCCATCGCGAGGACTTAGACTTGCAAAAGCTTATGCAAGCGTAGAAGCTCAAACGCTTCAGCCAAAAGAAATCGTTGTTCAGATGGACACGCAAAAGCTTGGCGCTCCCGGTAACCGTGACAATGGCGTTGCACGAGTTACAACTGAATGGGTAGCTTTTTTAGACGACGATGATTATTTCTACCCGCAACATCTTGAAACCCTCTATAAAGCTGCAATTGAGAATGATGCAGACATTGTCTATTCGTGGTTCGATGTCGAGGGAGGCACTGATCCTTTTCCAGAGAACTTTGGTAAGCCTTTCGATCCAGAGAATCCAGTCCAAACAACTGTCACAACTCTCTGCAAAACTCAAGTGGTCCGTGATGCGGGTGGATTTTCTAACACTATCGGTTTAAACGAAGAAGAGCTTGAGTCACTTTCACAAGGCAACACTGTTGGTGAAGATTTCCGCCTGATTCTTTCTGCAGTCGCTAATGGTGCTAAAGTCCATCACGTAGCTGAACGAACATGGGCTTACGTCCACTGGAACGGAAATACGTCTGGCCGTCCTGATCGTGTCGAAACCCCCATGTTTGATTATTGGTCTGCAGGAGCTACGCCTAAAATCTCTATCGTCGTACCATCACGCGGTCGTCCTGAAAATGCTCATCGACTGCTTAAAGCTATCAATGATACCGCTAAAGATCATGTAACTGTAACATTTGCTGTGGACAAAGACGATGATACGATTTCTCAGTATCCTCAGGACAATGTCATGCCAGTTACTGGCGGCAGTATGGTCAATGCTTTAAATGAGCAAGCGCTTACAGAAGCTCATTTCTATCCATATGTCGGATTTTTAGGTGATGATACTCTTCCCCATGATGGATGGTATCCTAAAATTATCTGGGCTCTTGAACGTCAGGACAATTCAATTGTCTACGGAAATGATCTCATTCAAGGCGAGAATTTGCCGACAGGAGTCTTCATGGATTCTAATATCGTTAAGACTCTAGGATTCATGGCTCCTGTAAATCAGAAGCAACTGTTCGT
>Ga0307414_10002007_pt1 | contig 10561 bp, 9 predicted proteins | sample DK1Ometagenome_FD_203804 | JGI IMG/M metagenome (GOLD analysis project Ga0307414, IMG submission 203804) | Maize rhizosphere microbial communities from greenhouse at UC Davis, California, United States - DK15-O-3 | ecosystem: Host-associated > Plants > Roots > Rhizosphere > Soil | place: USA...
AAGTAGTAATGGTCGCGATTATTCACAAACGTAGTTGGCGTGATTTCGACTGGATCCTGACCCTGCTCGCTATCGGCATTGTTCTCTTCGGCACGATCCAGATTCGCAACGCACAACCCACCGAGACCTATTGGGTCAAGCAACTGATAGGTCTTTCGATCGGTCTTGTGGCGATGCTCGCGATCGCTTTCACCGACTACCGGCGACTACTTAACCTGGCGCCCGCGTTCTATATCTTTGGCCTGATCCTGCTGGTTATCGTGCTTGTGCCCGGCATCGGATTGAAGATCAACGGACAGCGGGCGTGGATCAAAGTGCCGGGCATCGGTCAGTTTCAGCCTTCGGAGTTTGTGAAGGTAACGACGGCGATGATGCTGGCGCGGTATTTCGGTAAAAACCGCATCGAAGTGCTGAAGCTCAAAGAGATAATCGTCGGCGGGTTAATCCTGGCATTGCCCTGCGGGCTCATTCTGCTCGAGCCTGACGTTGGTTCGGTATTGACTTACATCCCCATTCTCGCCGTCGTGCTGTTTTTGTCTGCGATTCGGTTGAGACTGGTGGTGGCGTGTGCCTTGCTCGCGGTGGTCCTGATCCCGGTGTCTTATGTAGTGGGCGTTAAGACGGGCGCGGTGAAGGGGTATCAACAGGAACGTATCAACGTCATTCTCGATCCGGAGAATGCGGATCGGCGTGGCATTGGTTATCACACCTGGCAGTCGATATTGACCGTGGGCGAAGGCGGGTTGTTTGGGTCGCGTTCTTCGGCGGAATTTTCACAGAGTGGATTGAAATTCCTGCCCGAGCCGCACACCGATTTCATTTATGCAGTGACCGCCGAGAATGCCGGATTCGTGGGCTGCGTGCTGGTCCTGCTGTCGTACGTGATTTTGCTGTCACGCCTGATCACCGGCGCGCGGCGTTCTTCCGATAGGATGGGCATGCTCTTCATCATGGCCTTCGTCGGCGGCCTGACCTTTCAGATCTTCATCAACATCGGCATGGCTCTCGGTATCTCTCCCGTAATCGGCGTCCCGCTACCCCTGATGAGTGCCGGCCTCGCCTCCCTCATCGCCACCTTCATCGCCATCGGCTTCGCGATCAGCGTACAACTGCGGCGGTTTGTGAATTAACCTTATCCGCGTTATTCGTTTAATCCGTGGCTAAGAGATACTTGTCGTAGCCGGCGCGCACCAGGTCTTCGAAGGCTTGCCATACCGGAGCGGGAATTTCCTGTTCAATCTGATATCCGCGGGCGGGGTAGATTTTTATTCTTTGTAGATCGCCGACCATTATGCTGACTACGTCAGCTACCGATAATGAACGATTCGCGTACTCATCCAGGTAACTCCGAAACGAAACCTGAGGTGACGTAACGATCACTTCCTTCTCGGGCCAGAACTTGCGAAACGTCGCATAACTTCGACGTTCCATGTATGGCTTCTGCACGACGATGAACTTGTGCGGGTGAAGCCCCTTCTCCTCGAGAAGTCTCTTTGTGAACGCGATGTTCTCACCCGTATTTGTCGACTCCGGCTCAATCAAAATACTCTCGCGAGGCACATTCATACTCATGGCGATGTGAGCGAATCGTTCAGCCTCCGGTTCCTGCCAAAGACCACGAGTGATTGCTCCGTGGCCTCCGGAAAAAATAATCAGCGGCGCGAAGCCCTCGAGGAATAGTTGCGCTCCTCGTTCAGCAACACGCTCATCGTGACTGCAAAGCACCAGGATCGCGTCAGCCTTCGCGACCTGTTGCTTCATCCGATGGTAGTCCCAGATTGTTTCCGCGAGTTTATAAACCTGCTGGTCCACCTGCCCTGATCGCTCCCAGTGCCTGACGAATTCCACCGAGGTGGTAAGCAGTGTGGGCCAGTATGGCTAAAGCAGCGCTGATGTCGTGCTCACCGTCCCACGTTTCATAAGAGTTGATAGTCGCCAGCACGCGTTCGTGACTCTGTCGCAAACGCCGCTTGATGTCTTCCCACTGCTCCGGTGTTACTTCACGCACTGTCTCCCAGATCTCGCGCCAGTTATTCTTCTTATCTATTCCGGTGCGCATGAATTCGTCGAGTACGTCGAGATAGAAGCGGACGTGTTCGACTTGCGCTGCAATGGTCGCGGAATTCTGTGAAATGGCCCGCGAGGCTTCCGCCGCTGAAACTCCTTCGAGCGTTTCGTACAGCGAGGTTCTCTTATCGAGATAAATTCCGCGAATCCTGGAAAAAGTCTCTTCCAAACAATCGAGTAGTTGAGTCTTGAAACGATCGACCGGTATCTGCGCAGCCATCTTTGGTTCCATTATTACCTCCGTGTTCTAAGCCGCAGCTTCCGCGGCTGTTAAGCTTGAATGATTCAAAAACCTCTCGACTTCATCTCTTGAACGCAACCACACAATCTGTTTTCCGTCGCCACTTTCGCGAAGCAACTTTAAAATCTTAGGCTTCGATACCTCGATATTTAGTAAAGCGCCGAGCCGCGTTGAAAACGTTGACTTACTTGAAGCCCCCGAACCAATAACCAGAATCTTTCTCATAAACAACGTTCACGCTGGGCACGAGAGAGCCGGCCGATCCGCCGGTCCCCATTGAGCATCAACTCACACGCCTTGAACGCATACTCTTCGAAGTACTCCAAACGCGACGCAAGAACCACCCACGCATTTCTTCCCGAACGCCACAAATTGCGGCGCGGCAAGTCAGGAAATTCTCGCGCCAGACTATCAACGTGCTCGGTAGTAGTAAACAACCACAGTCCATTCGTCGCCGGCAGCTTTTCGCTGTCGCGCAGGCAACACAACAATTTTTCGTCGAGATAGACGTAAGTTAAACCAAACGCGCGTTTCACTGTCGGGCGAATCGGCTGCAACTCATCCAGCACAAACGGGAAGGGATCGCGTCTCATCGGATCTCCGCTGTGTAATCGATACTCACCTGCGTTAATCTGTGACAAAACTCCGCGAAAGGAACGACGATGGCGCCAACACTCTACCGGATCATTCTCCAGGTCGACAATCTCGACAAAGCCGAAGAGTTTTATGGCAAGTTGTTCGGCGATCGTGGCCGGCGCATACCGCGCGGATCGCGTCATTACATCGATTGTGGTCCGGTTATACTCGCGCTGGTCGACGTCAACGGCGAAGGCATTCCCGGCCTCGAGCCGAAGCCGCTACCCGACTACATCTACTTTTCTGTAAACGATCTCGAAGCAGTTCACCAGCGAGCGCGCGAGTTGGAATGTCTCTCGACTGAAGATGTCCACGGCGCGAGCGCCGGCGAGATCGTCAAACGCCCGTGGGGCGAGCGATCGTTTTACGCGCACGACCCGTGGGGCAATGGACTTTGCTTTGTTGATGAGAACACACTCTTTACCGGCAAATAGCATTATGAGCACTGACCCAACGTATCAAGCCGCTAACTCAGTCGCGCCGATAGTTGAAGCGCACTTTGTGCGCCACATGGCGGAGGCACGCCGGCTTGGTGAAGACAGACTGGCGCCGCAGCCTGAAGCGCGTTCGATTGCGGCGATTATCAACGCGACTTTCTGGGCCAGCTTTCGTCCGGAGGAAGGTCGCTTTCCGAAGATCTCGCTCGCGTATCTGCCGCCTGAAGCAGCCGGGCAGCCGATGGTCTTTGAACATCCGCTGCCTTTGACTGTCGGCGTTCTCACCAAACTCGCGCCCGCAGTCGAACGGCCCGAGATACATCTCGGCGTATGGAAGTACGGCGATGAGCTTAGAGTTTGGGGAACGACACGCAAAATTCCAAGCTTCTGCTTTGTGATCGAGGATATCGAACCTGGTCTCCTTGTCATCAAGCATCGCCGTCTTGACGGCTTCGGGAAGTATGCGAATGTGGCTGTGCTCAAAGGTGAACAGGTCAAAGTCATCGACGAGAAAGGCACGAGCCTGCCTGACTGCCCTTCGCTGCTCAAAGCGCTGCTGGCGTTCACAGTGGCAGCGACTAACGGACCGCATCACTCGCTGAACGTGCTGGTCCAATTAAGCGCGTCTATGCGCGCTCATGGTCACGGCGGCACACTGCTCGTCATACCCAGGGGGAATGAACTCTGGCGCGAGTCGATCGCGCAACCAGTTCTTTACTCGATCACGCCCTCATTCTCCGCACTATCGGAACTGGTACGCTGTGAAGTTGCTGAAGAAAATAGACGGCAGTGGGAAAGCGGATTGCGGCGCGTGGTAGACACGATCGGCGGAATGACTGCGGTCGATGGGGCAACTGTCATCAACGACCAGTATGAAGTGCTTGCGTTTGGCGCCAAGATACGTCGAAAGGAAGGTAATCCACCGGTTGACAAGTGGGTCATTACTGAGCCGGTCGTAGGGAATCTTCCAGTCGTGGTCCAACCGACAGAGCATGGCGGCACGCGACATCTCTCGGCGGCGCAGTTTGTGTACGATCAGCGTGATGCGCTGGCGTTGGTCGCGTCGCAGGATGGACGCTTCACAGTTTTTGCGTGGTCCCCGTGTGAAGAGATGGTCCATGCGCACCGCGTCGAGTCGCTCTTGATGTGAGACTCAGGATGAACAAGAAGCCTTAGCTAGAACAAGTCAGGAAGAGGGGCTTGCCCCCGCTTATCGAAACAGCGTGGGCAAGCCCCTCTTCCTGACTTGTTCGCATCGAGAGTGCCAAACATTACTATGGTGTGAACATGCGGCGGAAGATGATGCCTGAGAAGTTGAGACGCATCGCACGCCCATCAACCACCGACTCGAAACTCATCCAATCCGGACCTTCAGGATCACCAACCCCAAACTTCCCATCGCCACGCGGAACGAGTGGCTGCACACCGTCAATTAAAAGCTGTCCGTTACGCAAGACGACACGCGCGTCGCCATACCAGGCGCTGTCGTTGTAATAGTGACCGGCGAAAGCTTCCCAGTCTTTCTTTGTTTCGAAAGTTTTAGGACCAGTGTACTTCGCACCCGTATACCAGTTAGCGCCGTGAAACGCCTGCGTCACTGCTTTGTTCTCTCGGACAAAGCCGAGCAGAAAAGTGTCGAAGTCAGGATGCTTGACGATAAAGCGATCCGTTCCGGCGCGTTCGAGCACGATTCTGCGATTCGCATGCAACAGGATGAGCTTGTCGCCTTCCGCTGACAGTTCGAGTTTCTTCCCGTCCGGTGATGTGTAGATTCCGGCGTAGTCGGCAGCGTTCTTCACTTCATCGGGGGCAGGGGGTGGCGGCGGCGGATCGGGAAACGGCTTCCCGGCCAGCGAGGCATTGAAGAGTTCAATCGCATACTTCGTCACCGCGACCGGGCGATAACCACGAAGGTTCGCATTCACTGACGCAAAAGCACCGATGCCGCCCGTTACATCGACGTCGATTGAAGAACTAAACGCGACCATTCCGCCCGTGTGACGCAAGCGCATGTGTCCGCCGATATCGCTGATCCACAAACCATAACCATACGAAGCCGGTTCGCCACGATACGGAGAGTCGATCGCGGCTTTCGTGAACAGTCCAAAACTGTCTTCCGAGATCAAACGGCCTTTCGGCAAGGCGCCGCGATTAAGAAGCATGCGCATGTATTTCGCCATGTCTGACGGCGTTGAGGCGACGCTGCCGGCTGCGATATCGACTTCGAGCCACTGTGCTTCTGCGAGTGGACCATGCAGTGAGTAAGGCTTGCCTTCGGAGAGTGGCTCGTAGCCGATCGCCATCTGCTTGCGCAAGTCACTGGTAATGATCGGCGAGCTCGCAGTCATTCCAAGCGGCGTCAGCAGGCGCGCGCGCATCGCTTCGGCGAAGGGTCGTTTATCGATCGCTTCGATCAGGAAACCGAGAATGTTGTAACCGGTGTTTGAGTAAAGAAAACGTTTGCCGGGTTCGTACGCGGTCCAGAGTTCGGCGAGCAATGCGTCGAGAAGAAGCGGCGCGCCGGGTAGTCCGGCAGTGTGACTCAGGATGTGATGCGTAGTGACAGGCGCGAATTTCGAATTGATCTTCAGCCAGGGTAGATACTCGACTATGGGTTTGTTGAGATCGAGCTTGCCTTCATCTCGCAACTGCAGCAATGTGAGGCCGACGAACGACTTCGAGATCGAGCCGATCTCGAACATCGTTTCCGGAACGACTTTCAGGCCGGCTTTTGTATCTGCGTAACCGTAAGTCGAGGCGCGGATCAGGCCGTCACGATTTGCGAGTGCGAGTGTCATGCCTGGCGCGCCTGTCTCACGCATGTGGCGCGCGATGAATTCATCGAGCCGCGCGAAAACCGGCTGCACCGCAGCCGACTGGGCCAAAGCATTAAGCGGTGTAACCGACTTCAGCACACTGATCGCGAGTGCGGACTTAGTGCTGGTTGATAAAAACTTCCGACGTGAAAGGTTCATAGTTTTCTCAACATTCTCAAAATAGAACAAGTCAGGAAGGGCGGCTTGCCCCCGCTCTTCGAACAGCGGGGGCAAGCCCCTCTTCCTTACTTGTTCAGTTCTAACTTGCTTTAATTGACTAAAGTTTTACTACAGACCTAAACTCTTCGACAAAGCCACAAACCGCTCTTCCGAACGTAGGTTCTTCAATACAGGATCGACTTTGATGAACGGCAACCAGTTGAAGCGCTCCTGCCGCGACTTCTCGAGCCAGTCAATCGCCTGCTTACGGTCGCCGAGCCCGGCATAGATTACCGCGGTTTGAAACGGAGAAACATACTGCCGCTTCGAAAGCTCCTGAAGCCTCCCAATCATCTTCTCCGCCTCAGCTTTCTTCCCCGCGAGCGCCTGCGCGTGGCCCAACGCAGTCAACGCAGCAACGTTGTCAGGCAACTGTTTCAACCCCTGCTTGAATTCCGCAATCGCTTCTTCAAACTTTCCTTCTTCCTCAAGCACCAGGCCCAACTCGTAATGCGCACGCGCGAAATCAGGATCGAGTTCGCGAAGCTTCAAGGCTTCCTGGTGTGCTTCCGCGAGCCGGCCCGCATAGTAAAGATTGCGTATGTAATCACTGTAGATCGTCAACGAGAACGGCTCCAACTCGTGCGCCGTTTTTGCGGCGACGACCGATTCGTTCATGCGCCCCATCGCCGCAAGGTAACTCGCGTACCACTGGTGCGCCGTCGCATAGTTTGGATTGAGTGCGATCGCTTTTTTGAAGTGCTCCTCTGCTTCTGCCCACTTCAGATGATAACGATAAGTAACAACCGCGAGCGAGTTGTGCGCTTCCGCGAGACTCTCGTTGATCGACAACGCCTTGCGCGACGCCGCTTCGGCTTTCGGATAAGAATCGTCAGCCGAAGTCACGTTGTAAACGTTCAATAATAAATAGCAGTCAGCAAGTCCGGCGTAAGCGAGACCGTAATCCTGATCTCGCATGATCGCCTTGCCAAAATAATCGATACCGCTCCTCAGACCTTCGACAGTCCGTTTGTTCCAGTTGAAACGTCCTTGCAGGTAAAGACGATACGCTTCCGAGTCGGGCGAGTAGTTTCGCGTCAACTGCGCGTGGTCCATGTTGTCCACGCGCGAACGCAGACGCTGCGACACGTCGCGCGAGATCTGTTGCGGCAACGCGACGACTTCCGAGACTTTGCGCCCGTACCGTTCGCCCCAGATGTGACTGTCGTCACGCACGTCGATCAATTCGACACTCACTGACAAATCATCGCCGGATTGGACCACAGTGCCGGACAACAAGGCATGAACGCCCAGTTCGCGCCCGATCTTCTTTGGATCGGCATCACGTCCCTTGTAGTGAAAGACAGTGCTACTGGATTTCACTTTGAGGTTCGGCATTCGTGAAAGACTGTCGATCAAACTCTCGGTTATTCCATCGGAAAGATATTCAGTAGCGGGATCGCTGTTCGTGAATGGCAGCACAGCGAGTGAGTTGATCGCGGCGTCGTCAGACTCAGCCGGGCGTTCGCCGCGAAAGGCGATGAGCGAGAGCGCGAGGATCAACACGAGTGCCGCTCCTGCAAACACTGCAATCATCCGCGGGGTGGTCCAGAAACTCCTCACAGGCGATGGCGCCGGCATCCTCGCAGGCGGAGCATCAGTCAGCGTATTGGTGCTGTCGACATCGATCTCGCGCAACACTTCCTGAAGATCGCTGCGCATGTCTTCGATCCGCTGGTAACGATCGTCCGGCGATTTGGCCATCGCTTTGTCGAGTATCTCTTGAATACGACGCAGCGCGGGCGAGTCTTCACCTCTCGCTTCGATGATCGGCGTCGGCTGGTGATAGACCACTGCATAACGAACATCCAGCGCCGTTTTGCCGCGGAAGGGCCACGTGCCGGCGAGCATTTCGTACAGCAACACGCCGCAGGAAAAGATGTCGGCACGATGATCGGCTTTGAGTCCCTGTGCCTGCTCCGGTGCGGCGTAGGTAGAAGTTCCATAAGGCACGCCGACTTCCGTGACTTGCGGATCACTCGAACTCGCGTGCGGGCTCTCGATCAACTTCGCGAGACCGAAGTCGAGCACTTTCACCGTCCCTGAACGCGTGACCATCACGTTGCGCGCTTTGATATCGCGATGCGCGATGCCGCGACTGTGTGCGGCTGCGAGCGCGTCAGTTACCTGGATCTCGATCGAGAGAGCGCGACGCAGATCGAGCGGTTGCCCGCCGACGAGTTCGCGCACGTTACGTCCCTCGACGTACTGCATCGCGATGAACTGAATGTCGTCGACTTTGTGAAGCCCGAAGATGGTGCAGATGTTTGGATGATCCAACGAAGAGGCGAGCTTGGCTTCGCGTTCGAAGCGGACCAGATTTGAAGCCCGGTCGGTGAGGTCCGGCGGCAACACCTTGATCACGGCGGGCCGATCGAGCGTGGTATCGATAACTTTGAAAACAGTGCCCTGCCCGCCTTCACCGATCTTTTCGACGACGCGATAATGGAGGAGGAGTTGCCCGATCATAGGAGAATGGGATTAGCGCTTAAGTGCGTGGCGTATTCTAGCCACAAGAGACACAAAAGTCACAGATTCTGTTAGATTGTCCGACGTGAGATTTTTTCTTGCATTCACATTGATCATGTTTGCCGCGCCGCATTGGACTATGCAGACGAGTGGGGTTAGCGTGCGACTGCGCGGGGTGAGTGCGGTGAGTGAGAGTGTTGCGTGGGCCAGTGGAGCGGGATCGACGGTGTTGCGTACGGCTGATGGTGGAACGACGTGGCAGAAACTCAAAGTCACTGACGACCCACTCGACTTCCGCGACATCGATGCCGTCGACGCGCAAACAGCTTACGCACTCAGCATCGGCAATGGTCCAGCTTCACGCATTTACAAAACTACGGACGCCGGACAGACGTGGCAGTTGCAGTTTAAGAACGAAGATCCGAAGGCGTTTCTCGATGCGATGACCTTTTGGGACGCAACGCACGGCATCGTCTTCGGCGACTCAGTTGACCTGCAACTCTACATTCTGACAACGAGCGACGGTGGTCGCACATGGTCACGTGTTCCAACCGCTAATCTACCGCCTGCGCAAGGCAATGAAGGCGCTTTCGCCGCGAGCGGGACCAACATCGCCGTGATTGGAAACTCTCATGCGTGGATCGGCACTGGCGCGGCAGCAAAGTCGCGCGTGCTACGCACGTCAGACGGCGGTCGCACGTGGGCTATCGCCGATACACCACTCGCCTCCGGACCATCAACAGGAATCTTTTCGATCGCTTTCCGTGACGAGAAGCACGGCGTGGTTGTCGGCGGTGACTATCAAAAAGAAAAAGAAGCCGTCAACAATATGGCAGTAACCAGTGACGGCGGAGTTACGTGGACGCTCGTGAAGGGTTTGTCAGGATTTCGCTCAGTCGTCGCTTACGTGCCTGGCACAAAGACACTCATCGCGCTTGGTCCATCCGGCGGCGATTACTCAACGGACGATGGACGAACCTGGACCCCAATCGACGGCCCAGGTTTCGACACATTCAGTTTTGTTCCGGGTAAACAGGTTGGCTGGGGCGCCGGCGATAAAGGAAAAATCGGCCGCCTTACATTCTGAGACACCAAATCCGCGCTTTTGTCCGCGTAAATCCGCGTTAACGGGCTTCCGTACTCTTCGCGACGATCTTCACTTGCTTCTGGATCGCGCCATCCAAACTAGCCGAGCGCTGCCAGCTCAAACCGATACTCGAAAAGCGCACGATCCCTTCATGATCGATCAGAATGTAGGTCGGATACGCACGTATGCCGAAAGCGCGCTGGATGCGACGATCTTTGTCGCGATACTGCGGCCAGACCATCTTGTTCTTCACCGTAAACTCACGCCACTCTTCTTCATCACTATCCGAGCTGATCCCGAGGATCATAAAAGTGCCTTCTTTCGAGTAGCGCTTGTAAAGGTTGCGAAGCTCCGGCACTGACTCGACACACGGCGGACACCACGTACCCCAAAAGTCCAACAGCACAACCTTGCCGCGCAGGTCCTCGAGTGTGATGTGCTCGCCTTCCAACGACGTGAATGAAAAATCGGGAGCAAAGTTTTCACGAGCACGCCGCGGATCCTTAATCATATTGCGCGCCATCTCCAGATAGGCGCCGTTGGGCTGGTCTTTGACGTACTGCTTTAGCTCGGTGATACCTTCTTCATC
>Ga0307414_10002008_pt1 | contig 10561 bp, 5 predicted proteins | sample DK1Ometagenome_FD_203804 | JGI IMG/M metagenome (GOLD analysis project Ga0307414, IMG submission 203804) | Maize rhizosphere microbial communities from greenhouse at UC Davis, California, United States - DK15-O-3 | ecosystem: Host-associated > Plants > Roots > Rhizosphere > Soil | place: USA...
TCCCCTCCCGCTTGCGGGAGGGGCTGGGGGAGGGCCTGTTAGGGAAATGGCGGTGACATGCCCTCCCCTAACCCCTCCCGCAAGCGGGAGGGGAAGGGCAACTTTCCACCCAAAAACCACCGCCCCCTTCACCCGCTGCGCAACAATCCCACCGCCGCATCCCGTTCGAACAGGTAAAGACATGTGCGCGCCGCCTGTCCCCGCGGGCTGCCAAGGCCGCCGTCACGATCGACCAGCAGGCGAGCGTCGTCGCGCGCGACTGAAACCAGCGCATCGATCTGTTCGGGCGTCGCCAGTTTGAACTGCGCTTCCCCGGACTGACGGGTGCCCAATATTTCCCCCGCGCCGCGCAGCCGCAAATCCTGTTCAGCGATACGGAACCCGTCATTGGTTTCGCGCAGCAGGGAAAGGCGCGCGCGCGCCGTTTCGCTGAGCGCATTGCCGCGCAGGAGCAGACAGACGGATTTCTTGTCCCCGCGCCCCACCCTGCCCCGCAATTGATGGAGCTGCGCCAGGCCAAAGCGATCCGCGCCCTCGATAATCATCAGCGTGGCGTTGGGAACATCGACGCCCACCTCGATCACGGTGGTTGCCACCAGCACCTTGATCTCGCCGCGCTGGAAACGGTCCATGACGGCATCCTTGTCCGGCCCCTTCATGCGGCCATGGACCAGGCCGATGGCGTCCCCAAAGCGCATCCTCAGCGCCTCCGCGCGCGCCTCAGCTGCCGCTAGGTCGGTCTTTTCGCTTTCCTCGACCAGCGGGCATACCCAATAAGCCTGCCCTCCCCCCGCCATATGGCGGCCGAGCGCGTCGGCAATTTCGGGCAGACGCTCGGCCGACATCACGCGCGTCTCGATCGGCTGGCGGCCCGGTGGCATCTCGTCCAGGCGGGACACATCCATTTCGCCATAATAGGTCAGCGTCAGCGTGCGCGGGATCGGCGTTGCTGTCATGGCAAGAAGGTGCGGCGTATGCTCTGCCTTCGCGCTCAGCATCATGCGCTGCGCGACGCCGAAACGGTGCTGCTCGTCAATGACGGCAAGGGCGAGGTTCCTGTAGGTAACGGCCTCCTGAAAAATGGCATGCGTGCCGACCAGGATGTTGATCGAACCGTCCGCCAATCCCATCAGCGTCGATTCGCGCGCCCGGCCCTTTTCCCGGCCCGTCAGGATGGCGATATTGACGGGCACGCCCGCCAGCATCCGCTGCAAGGTCGCAAAATGCTGGCGGGCGAGGATCTCGGTAGGCGCCAGCATCGCCCCCTGCGCACCCGCCTCCACCGCGTTCAGCAGCGCCATCAATGCCACCAGCGTCTTGCCCGCGCCGACATCGCCCTGCAGCAGCCGAAGCATCGGCTGGCCCTGCGCCATGTCCCCCGCGATTTCCTGATTGGCGCGAAGCTGCGCGCTGGTGGGGTCAAAGGGAAGCTTGACCATCGCCCGCAGGTGTCCGTCGCCCTGAACCGGCACGCCGCGCCTGCGCCTTGCCGTCGCGCGGACCAGCATCAGTGCAAGCTGGCCCGCGAAAATCTCGTCATAGGCTAGGCGTTCCCGGGCCGCACCATTGCCCGGTTCCGCATGCGCAGCCCCCAGCGCCTCGCGCCAGGCGGGCCAGCGCTTCTGCGCAAGCACGCTGGGCTCAATCCATTCCGGCAGATCCGGCGCGCGCTCGATCGCCTGCGCCGCGATCTGGCGCATGCGGTTGTTGGTCAGGCCCTCCGACAGTCCATAGACCGGCTCACGCTCGGGCACCTCGGCCGCTTCCTCCGGGGCGAGCACATAATCCGGGTGGATCATCTGAAGTTCCTGGCCATAGCTTTCCAGCTTGCCGGAGACGAAGCGTTTTTCCCCTAATGGGAACAGCTTGCGCGCCCATCCTGAATTTCTTCCGAAGTAGACGAGAGAGATATAATTGCCGTGCGCATCGGTGGCATGAACGCGAAAGGGCGCACGGGCGCTCCCGCTCGCCTTGTAATCGACCGGCGTGAGTTCGATGGAAATGGTGCGGCCTGCATCCGCCATATCCAGTTCCGTGACGCGCTTCCGGTCGATCCAGTGCGTCGGCAGATGAAAAGCCGCATCCACCGCCCGCGCGATCCCCAGCCGCTCCAACGGCTTCGTCAGCGTCGGGCCGATCCCTTTCAGGGCCGAGATTTCGGCAAAGAGCGGATTGAGAATATCGGGTCGCATGTCTAAGAGCGCTTATATCCAAGCTGGCTGGCCATGAAAGCGCCCGCCGGCCGATTTTTATTGTGCCTCGCCCCCGCGGGCACTCCTATTCCGTTCGTCCCGAGCGAAGTCGAGGGACCTTGCGCGAAGTCCCTCGACTTCGCTCGGGACGAACGGCGATGGACGAGATGGAAAGGCAGACTTGCCATGGAAAACGACATTCGCCTGCGTCGCCTGCAATTCCGCGCCTGGCACCGGGGCACGCGGGAAGCCGACATGATGATCGGCGGCTTTTTCAACCGCTATGGAGCCCACTGGTCCCCTGCCGAGTTGGACTGGTTCGAACGGCTGCTGCACGAGGATGACGTGGACATCATGGCCTGGGCCATCGGCAAGCAGCCCGTGCCGGAGACCTTCGCGGGCGCGCAGATGGAGGCGATGCAAAAGCTGGATTACATGGAAATATTGAAGTGATCACCTCGCATCCCTCCCCCCGGAGAGGGGGGAGGATACGGAGCGTTGCGTTGCGAACGCCTTATTTACCGTCATCCCCGCGAAGGCGGGGATCCATCTCCTGACCTAACCCCCTGATTTTAGGTTGGGAGATGGGTTCCCGCCTTCGCGGGAACGACGAAATTTGTAGATGAACGAATTATGCAATGGTCCCCCAAGGGGGCGAGGGACAATAAAGTCACGCGAAACTATGACCGACCTCCAGAAAATCCTCAAAGCCTCCCATCCTCTCACCCTCTCCGGGGTGCCACAGGGATTCCTCCCCTGGCTGCTGGCGGACATTGCGCGCGGAGCAAAGGGGCGGGCGGTCTATATCGCGCCGGACGACAGCGCGATGCAGGCCGTGGCTGATGCCGCCACCTATTTCGCGCCCGAGCTGCGGATCATCCGCATCCCCGCCTGGGACTGCCTGCCCTATGACCGCTCCTCGCCTTCGCTGCGGTCGATGTCGGAGCGGCTGGCTGGTCTGCACGCCCTGCAGGAAAAACAGAGCAAGCCGCAACTGGTGCTCACCACGGTCAATGCGCTCACTCAAAAGACGCTGACGCCCTTCCGCATCCGCCAGCTTGTCGCCCGGCTCGCGCCCGGCGAGAGCATCGCCATCGAGAAGCTCGCTGAATTGCTGCAATCCAACGGCTATGTCCGCGTCGAGACGGTGGCGGATGCCGGCGAATTCGCGGTGCGCGGCGGCATTGTTGACCTGTTCCCCTCTGGCGAGGAACAGGCGCTGCGGCTGGACTTTTTCGGTGACGAGATTGAAACCGTCCGCCGCTTCGATCCCGCCGACCAGCGCACGACCGGGAAAGTCGATGGCTTCACCCTCCTCCCCGCCTCCGAAGCCCTGCTCGACGCCGACAGCATCAAGCGGTTCCGGGGACGCTATCGTGAGACATTTGGCGCGACCGCGACCGGCGATCCGCTCTATCAGGCGATCAGCGACGGGCGGCGGCTCGCGGGCATGGAGCATTGGCTGCCGCTGTTCGAGGACAAGCTCGTCACCCTCTTCGATCATCTGGGCGAAGACACGCTCTACGTTCGCGACAGCGGGGTTGCAGGCGCGGCCGACGCGCGGTTTGAGGCGGTGCGCGACTATTTCGGCAACCGCAAGCAAGCCGCCTCCGCCGACCCCGGCAGCTATCGCCCCCTGGAGCCCGCCCAGCTTTACCTCTCCGCCGAGGAATGGGACGCGCGCATCGGCCAGCACGCCATCCACCTCGTCAGCGCCTTCCATGAGCCGGAGAGCGAACGGGTGGTCGATTTCGGCGTCGATAGCGCCCGCGACTTCGCGCCCGAACGCGCGCAGAACGCGAATGTCTATGAGGCGGTGGGCAAGCACATTGCCACCCTGCAGCGAGCGGGCAAAAAAGTCGTGATCGCCAGCTATTCCGTCGGCGCGCGCGAACGTCTGCAGGGCCTGCTCGCCGATCATGGCGTCAAGCGGATGGCGCAGGCGGGCGACTGGCAGGAGGCACTTGGCCTTGCCGCCGGAGCGACCGTCGCCCTCTCCGTCCTCCCCCTCGACCACGGCTTTACCGCACCCGATGTCGCGGTCCTGACCGAACAGGACATGCTCGGCGACCGCCTGGTGCGGCGGCAGAAGCGCAAGAAAAGCGCCGACGCCTTCCTGGCTGAACTGGCGATGCTCACGCCGGGCGATCTGGTGGTTCATGTCGATCACGGCATCGGCCGCTATGAGGGGCTGACGTCGATCCCCGTCGGCAACAGCCCGCATGATTGCGTTGCGCTGGAATATGCCGGCGGCGACAAGCTTTATGTCCCGGTCGAAAATATCGACGTCCTCTCCCGCTACGGCAATGACCATGACGGGGTGATGCTCGACAAGCTCGGCGGGGAGGCCTGGCAGCGGCGCAAGGCAAGGATGAAGGAGCGCATCCGCGAAATCGCGGGCGAGCTTTTGAAAACCGCCGCCGAACGCGCGCTTCGCCCCGGCCAGGTGGCAGAGCCCGACAGTGGCGGCTATCCCGCCTTTATCGACCGCTTCCCCTATCAGGAAACCGAGGATCAGGACCGCGCCATTGCCGACGTGCTCGACGATCTGGCGGCGGGCAAGCCGATGGACCGGCTGGTGTGCGGCGATGTCGGCTTCGGCAAGACCGAAGTTGCCCTGCGAGCCGCCTTCGTCGCCGCCATGGCCGGAATGCAGGTCGCGCTGATCGGCCCCACCACCCTGCTCGCGCGCCAGCACCACATGAATTTCGAGGAACGGTTCAAGGGCTTTCCCCTCAAAGTGGGCCGCCTCTCCCGCATGGTCGGCGCGAACGAGGCAAAGGCCGTGAAGGAAGGGTTGGCGGACGGCACGCTGGACATTGTCGTCGGCACCCACGCCCTGCTATCAAAAGGACTTGAATTCAAGCGCTTGGGACTCGTCATTGTGGACGAGGAACAACGCTTCGGCGTGGTCCACAAGGAGCGGCTGAAACAGCTCAAGGCCGATGTACACGTCCTGACCCTCACCGCCACCCCCATTCCCCGCACGCTGCAGATGGCGATGTCGGGCCTGCGCGAATTGTCGGTCATCCAGACTCCCCCGGTCGATCGGCTCGCGGTGCGCACTTATGTCATGCCCTGGGATCCTGTGGTGGTGCGCGAAGCGTTGCTGCGCGAGCATTATCGCGGCGGGCAAAGCTTCTTCGTCGCGCCACGCATTACCGACCTGACCGAAATCGAGGAATATCTGCGCATGCACATTCCCGAAATCCGCTATGTCGTCGCCCATGGCCAGATGGCACCTAGCCAAGTCGAGGAACGCATGTCGGCCTTTTACGACAAGCGTTATGACGTGCTGCTGTCCACCACCATCGTCGAAAGTGGGCTGGACATCCCAAGCGCCAACACCCTCATCATCCACCGCGCCGACCGTTTCGGCCTCGCCCAGCTTTACCAGCTGCGCGGCCGCGTGGGACGGGCAAAGACGCGCGCTTACGCCTATCTGACCACGCCCGCGGACCGGCTGATGACCGAAACGGCGGAAAAGCGCCTGAAAGTCCTCTCCGACCTCGACACGCTGGGCGCGGGGTTCCAGCTCGCCAGCCACGACCTCGACATTCGCGGCGCGGGCAATCTGGTCGGCGACGAGCAATCCGGCCATATCAAGGAAGTCGGCTTCGAACTTTACCAGTCGATGCTGGAAGAGGCGATCATGGATGCGAAGCTGGGCGGCACCGGAATTACGCCGCGTGAGAGCTTCTCGCCGCAAATCACTGTAGATGCACCGATAATGATCCCGGAGGACTATGTCCCCGACCTGGACCTGCGCATGGGCCTTTACCGCCGGATGAACGATCTGGAGGACCGCCAGGGCATCGAAGCCTTCGCCGCCGAACTCATCGACCGCTTCGGCAAGCTGCCCGACCCCACGGAAAATCTGCTGCGGGTGATCGAGATCAAGATGCACTGCGTAAAGGCCGCCGTCGCCAAGATCGACGTCGGACCAAAGGGCGCGCTGGTGACTTTCCACAATGACAGCTTCCCCAACCTGCCCGGCCTCATCGCCTATGTGCAGCGCCTGAACGGCGTCGCCAAACTGCGCCCCGACAACAAACTCGTCATCACCCGCGCCTGGGGCGACCCCAAGGCCCGCATCAATGGCGCGCTGCAATTGTCAAAGGGCCTAGCGAAGGCAGCGGGGTAACCACGTAACTCCCGCTGTCGGAACAAGGCGAGGCATGGCGCCCAGCCTCGTTCCCTTCCCCCGTGCAGTTTACCGCGTGAGCTTTTCCAGCTTCACCAACAATATGTCATTGGTCCGAAGCGGGATGCTGCGGCGCACGCTCCCATCCGCCCCAATCTTGACGGTCCGGTCGATTTCCGGGGCGTCTCTGGTCTGATCCTGCAGAATGGCGATCTGCTTGGGGGTCAGCTTGTCGGGCCGGCCCCATTCCATATACCGGGTATAGGGATCATTGGCCTTGTAGCCGGTGCGATAGACACGCAGCCTGTAATTGCCCGGCTTGAGCGAAGACAGGTTCAGTTCGACCGGAGCCAGCTTCGCGGCTGGGTGGATTTTGGTGTAAAAGGGGCGATTGCTCTCCTTCTGATCGGGAATCGTATAGTTCCAGATTACCCCCGCGAAATTGTCCCCCTCGCGCGTCAGCCAGGATTCCTGATCGTTGTTGCGCAATTCCTGCGAGCCAAGCGCGTTCAGATATTTATAGGCGAAGAAGGAGGATTTGCGGATACCTTCCCGGTTGACGAGGCCAAAGCCGCCATGGAATGGCGTGGGCGGCGGGCCGGCTTCCTCGAACAAGTCGGAATAGACCCAGTAGCTCATCGACTGGGCGTCCGTTTCGGTCCCCTTTAGCTTGTTGAGGATGAAGGGGGCGCTCAGATAGGCGTCGTGAATGGGATCGCGCGGATTGTAGCTGGTGCTCCATTCCGTGATATAGAGCGGCAAGCCGGGCTTGGATGACGCCTCGATCTCGCCGCGTACCTTCCTGATATCGCCAATCACCGCGTCGCGATCGGGCACCAGCTTGTTGTCGCCCTCGCCCTTTTCGTCGAAGAAGCCTCCGGCCACGCCATAGGTATGGGTGGCGATGAAATCGACTGGCACCTTGCTCGCTTCGGCATGAGCAATGAATTCGGGCACCCATCCCGCACCCGCGGTCGCCGGGCCGCCGACCTTCAGTGCTGGGTTCACGGCCCGGATGGCCTTTACCGTGACGTCATAGAGCTGGAAGTAGCTCTTCTGGTCGCCATTTGTCCAAAAGCCATCGAGGTTGGGCTCATTCCACACCTCGAAGCGCCAGCTCTCCACCTCATTCCTGCCGAAATTGGCTTCCAGATTCTGGACGAAGGCGGTGATAAAATCGGACCATTTGCCCCAATCCTTTGGCGGTGACCCGTTGGCCTTCCAGTAAAAGATGGTGCGGCTGTCCGATGCCAGATCCTTCGGCATGAAGCTCACTTCGATCATCGGCTTGAAACCAGCCTTCAGCACTTCGCGATAAACCTGGTTCACCCGATCGAAATTATAATAGGGCCGCCCGTCAATCTCGCGGTATGGATCGGTGTGGTCTGAGAAAATGCCGTGAAAACGTATATATTTGAAACCTATCTCGTCCTGCACGAGCCGCATATGGTCCTGATTTTCCTTGCGCAGCAACACGGCGCCATGTTCTGAACCGACACAATCTTGCCAGGCTGTGCTCATGGGACCCGCGATTGCATTCATGTCGGCGGTGATTGTGCGGGCATCCTTTGCCTGTGCCTGTGCCTGTGCCAGGGGCAACGACAGAGTCGCCGTCATGGCTGCTGCCAACATTGTTCTGGAGAGAAATTTCATCAAGCACTATCCTTCGTCCGTCTTGGCCGAGTACAGGCGATTATCGCCAGACCGAAGCGGGATATGGGACGGCAACCGCCTACACCGCACCCATTCGGAATGTGAGGCTCGACTGGCCACGCGCTGTTGGAAAGCCTTGCACCCTGTCCTCTTCAACCGTTGTTGGCCGGCAATGCCGACATTTTGCCCTGCCAACGTTCTCGTGGCGCTGACGGCATCAATGGTAGCGCTACCTATCTGCAAATACAAGGCTCTGGCATAACCAAAGCTAAATTTCATATTTGCATATCACACTCATATTTGGAATATATGGCTCGGCGATCCGCGGACTGGGTTTTCACGCGACAGCCGGCGATCTGCGGGTGCATGACAGAACAGGTACAGTCCCAGAATCGCACGGGACGGAGATGAGAGGAAGGAAGGCGAATGGCCGGTTTCAGCAAGCGGGAAATTCTGGGCGGTGCGGCAGTCGTGGCGTGCGGGCTGAGTGCGGCGGCGCGCGCAAAGACGGACGTAGCGGGCACCGAAGCCCCACCTTCCATTCTGCCAGGACGGTTCAATTCCAGTGTGGCGTCGCTGAAAGGCTTTGAAACGCCCGCCTGGTTTCGCGATGCCAAATTCGGTATCTGGTCGCATTGGGGACCGCAGGCCGTTCCGCGCCAGGGCGATTGGTATGCCCGCTTCATGTATGTGCCGGGCCACCCCCATTATGAGCATCATGTCAAGAATTACGGCCATCCCACTGAATTCGGCTACAAGGACATCCTTCCGCTCTGGAAAGCCGAAAAGCTCGATCCAGACTCGCTCATGAAAAAATATGCCGCCGCCGGAGCGAAATATTTCGTTTCGATGGGCGTGCATCACGACAATTTCGACCTGTGGCGGTCGGTCCATCATCGCTGGAATGCAACGGCAGTCGGACCCAAGCGCGACATCGTGGGCGACTGGCAGAAGGCCGCGCGCGCGCACGGCCTGCGTTTTGGCGTGTCCGAGCATCTGGGCGCCAGCTACACCTGGTGGCATCCCAATCATCTTTATGACCAGTTCTGGCCGAAGCTGGGCATCGCCTATGACGGCGCCGATCCCAAATACGCGGACCTGTATCACGACAATCGTGACGAGCCGTTCCGCAACTCGCCGCAAAGCTGGTACACGACAAATCGCGCCTTCCAACAGGCATGGTTCCGCCGCATTCGCGACCTGGTCGATAGCTACCAGCCCGATCTTCTCTATTCCGACGGTGGCCTGCCCTTCGGAGAGGTCGGCCGGTCGCTGGTCGCGCATTTTTACAATCGCAGCATCGCGCGGTCAGGGAAACTGGACGCCGTCTATACCTGCAAGGATACGGGCTCGGGCGAATTTCACAGGGAAGCGTCTGTTCAGGATGTCGAGCGGGGCGTGCTCAAGGGCATCAATCCCTTGCCGTGGCAGACCGACACGTCGAATGGCGACTGGTTCTTCAGCGAAACGCATGGCTACAAGACCTCTGCCCAGGTCATCACCATGCTGGCGGATATCGTGAGCAAGAACGGCAACATGCTGCTCAACATCGTGCAATATCCCGACGGCAGCCTGCCGCCTGAATCGGAAAGTCTCCTTGCCGACCTTGCCGCCTGGATGAAGGTCAACTCCCCCGTCATCCACGGCACGCGGCCCTGGAAAATCTTCGGTGAAGGCCCGACCGAAACAGCAGCAGGCATGTTTCAGGAAAGTGGCAACTACACCCCACGGGACATCCGTTTCACCACGAAGGGCGAAGCACTTTACGCGATCACGCTGGGCGAACCCGCTGGCCAGCTAGAGATCATGTCGCTGGCGAGGAACAATCCGAATGACCCTCGTGCGGTACGCCGCGTACGCTTGCTGGGGCTCCGGCGCGACCTGACGTTCCGGCAGACGGGGCAGGCGCTGGTCATCGACCTGCCGTCGCAAATGGCTTCCCGACACGCCAGCGCGTTCGAAATCCTGTTCGCCTGATAGCAAGCTGAGTATGACTTATATGTCGTGGTGAGCTGCCATAAGAGAACCCTCCCCCTTGATGGGGGAGGGATACGCAGGCTTGGCAGCTCGCTGCCTAGCCGAAGTTGGGAGAGGGTGAAGCGTTTCCAAAGGAAACGCGCGGCCCCGAAGGGCCGCGCACCCTCATCCAACTTCGCCTAAGCTCCTGCGTCGCTAAGGCTTCGTATCCTTCTCCCATCAAGGGATCCTTGCATAATTCCTTTATACCGTCATCCCCGCGAAGGCGGGGATCCATCTCCTGAGCCAACCGCTTGATTATACGTTGGGAGATGGGTTCCCGCCTTCGCGGGAACGACGAAAATTTATAAAGGGACGAATTATGCAACGATCCCATCAAGGGAGAAGGTCTTTGTTGCCGGGTGCGGACTGGCGGGTTTCAGGCGTGGGCTATCGGAAACTGCCCTTGGTTCATCGCGAAGATTTTTGGCGGCTCACGACGACAGACTTGACGCCTCCTTAGTCGTCACCCCGGACTTGATCCGGGGTCCCGCTTTTCTGGATCAGGCCAGCAAGTCGAACATATCCTGCCAATCGGGGTTGCCGCGTTCGATCA
>Ga0307414_10002010_pt1 | contig 10560 bp, 13 predicted proteins | sample DK1Ometagenome_FD_203804 | JGI IMG/M metagenome (GOLD analysis project Ga0307414, IMG submission 203804) | Maize rhizosphere microbial communities from greenhouse at UC Davis, California, United States - DK15-O-3 | ecosystem: Host-associated > Plants > Roots > Rhizosphere > Soil | place: USA...
GACTTCTCGCGCGCGAGGCCGTCGCGCCCGTCGAACCCGGCCTCGCCGCCCCCGCTGAAGGCGAGCGGGCGCCCGCCGGCCCCGGCACCGACGCACGTCAAGCCGCAGGCGACGTCGGCGAAGTCGGGCAGGCGCGGCCAGTAGCAGCGCCGGCACCCTCGCGGCATGGTGGAGCTGACGTTCGGCCCCGACAGCGTCACGTTCCAGCTGCGCGGGTGGAGCCGGTTCTGGGCGCTCCGCAGCCACGTGGTCGTGCCCCTCTCCGCCATCCGCGCGGTGAGCCGCGCCCCGGCGGGGATCGGCCGCGGGTGGTGGAAGGGGTGGCGCATGCCCGGAACGCACGTGCCGGGCGTCATCGTGGCCGGCAGCTACTACAGGGACGGCGCCTGGACGTTCTGGGACGTGCGCGGCTCGGGGCAGTGGGCGATCGTGGTCGAGCTGGCGCAGGGCGCGCCGTTCGACCGGCTGGTGGTGGAAGTGCAGGAGCCGGAGGCCGAGATCGCACGGCTGCGCGCGGCGGTCGCGCGCCGCTCCGCCTGACGCGCGCGGCCGATGCGCGACCGCGACCGCGCGGCGACGGCGGGCTAGCTTTCGGCATGCACGCGCACGACGCACCACCACGCCGCCCCGAGATCGTTCTGGTCCGCCACGGGCGGTCGGCGCACGCGGAGCGGGGTTGGCTCGACGCCGACGGCGTCCGCCGCTGGATGGCCGCCTACGACGCCGCCGAGATCGCGCTCCACCACCCGCCGCCGCCCGCGCTCGTCGCCCTCGCGCGCGAGGCCGGGCACGTGGTCGCCAGCGACCTGCCGCGGGCCGCGGCCTCCGCCCGCGTCATCGCGCCGGGGGTGGACGTGCAGACGACCGCGCTGCTGCGCGAGGCGCCGCTCGAGACGCCGGAGCTGCCGCTCCCGCGCCTGGGGGGCGTGCGGCTGCCGGTGCACGGCTGGGGGTTGGTCTTCGGCGTCCGCTGGCTCTGGGCGTCGTGGCGCGGCGCGCCGCCGCCGGGCGTGGACGCCACCGCGCTCGCCCGCGCCGACGAGGCCGCGTCGTGGCTGACGGAGCTGGCCGCGACGCACGGCCGCGTGGTCGCGGTCACCCACGCGACCTTCCGCTCGCTCGTCACAGCCTCGCTCCGACGCCAGGGGTGGCGCGGCCCGGAGCGGCGCCCCCTTCGCGAATGGAGCGCGTGGGTGCACGTGCGCGGCGCGGAGGCGCCGCCGCCCGCCGTGTGACCGCGCGGCGGTTCGCGGTCACACGGCGGGCGAGGTGGTCAGACCCGGGCGGCGACGTGCGCCCACGGTGCCGAGTCCAGCGCCGTGCTCGCCGGCCGGTGCCACTCGCGCATGGCGAGCTCCTCGACCGCGCGCGCCTGCCCCGCCCACAGCAGGTCGGTGGCAGAGAGCCCGTCGAACTCCTCGCGCGGCGCGCGCAGCCAGCGGCGCACCGCGCCGTCGTCCGTGAACACGTCGCGGAGCACCGCGATCGTGAAGCGCACGCCCGCCAGCCGGTGCGCCACGCGGAGCAGCGACGTGTCGGCGATCGACTCGTGCGTGACGCCGAGGACGGCCGCGATCTCGGCCGGGGTTGGGACGGGTGTGCCATCGCCGCACAGCCACGCCTCGAGCTCTTGCCTGGTCATCGTCACCCTCCCTGCGCACTGCCGCGACCGCGGCGGTGTCTGGCTCCTGGTGCGCCGCGCGCCGGGAATGCGACGCGCGGGTTGGTTCGGCACCTATTCGGGAGTCACAAGCTATTGGGAACAGATGTCCTTGCAAGCAGCCGCGGGCATGTCGTTACAGGCCGCTTTCCGCCGCCGATCCCACGCCGGCCGAGGCCGTCGCTCGTTGCCGCGAGCGCTCGCGCGCGGCACGTTGGTCGCGCACCGTTCGGGGCGGGGCAGCGCGTCGGCGCCCGCGCTGCCGGCCAACGTGGTGGCGCCTGAGGAGGGTCGCATGAACGCGGAGCTATCCACCGTTCGCTTCGTCGTGCCGGGGTCGATGCCGGGCGTGCACGTGCTCTACTTCGCGTCCGGCCTCGTGGTCGAGTACAACGCCGCCACCGGGGAGCTGGTGTCCGCGCGCCGCTTTCCCGCGGAGGTGGCGGACGCGCTCACCGAGACCGGCCGGCGCGACCGCGAGGTGGCCGAGCGCCGGGAGCGCATCGAGGGGCAGGTGCTCTGACGCGCGCGGCGCGGCTCACGCCGGCACGTACTCGGCGTGCGAGCCGCGCAGCGCCGCCTGCACCATCATGAACTCGCCGACGTTCTCGGTGGAGAGCAGGCCGAGGAGCGTGCGGTCTCGCACGACGGGCATGGTGTGGCAGCCGCACGCCTGGAGCTTCGTCAGCACCTCCTCGATGGGCTCGTCAGGCGACACGGCCTGGAAGTCCCGGTGCATGGCCGACGCGACCCGCTCCGACGGGCCGCGCTCGGCGAGCGTGCGCAGCAGCTTCGCGCGCGTGAGCACGCCCACCACCTGGCCGTTCTCGACGACGGGGAAGTCCTGCTGGAAGCCGTCGAGGACGAAGCGCACCGCGCGCTCGAGCGTGTCGGAGGGCGCGAGCGTGCGCACGTCGGTCATCATCACGCGCTCCACGCGCACGCCGGAGAGCGTGGCGCTGCTCTGCACCGCGGCCGCCTCGCCGGCGGCGCCGAGCCAGACGAAGAGCGCGATGAAGACGAGGAACGGGTTGCCGACGACGAAGAGGCCGACGACGCCGAAGAGCAGCGCGAAGACGCGGGCGACCCGGGCGGCCTGCGCCGTCGCGCGCTCGTAGTCGCCGCTCCGCATGGCGAGCACGGCGCGGAGCACGCGCCCGCCGTCCATTGGGAAGGCGGGAATGAGGTTGAACGCGGCGAGCATGACGTTCACGCCCACGAGGCGGGCGAGCAGGGTGCGCGCCTGGCCGGCGCCGTCCCCCGCCGCGAGGTCCGGCGCCGCGAGGCCGCCCGCCGCCGGCGCGCCGCCCGTGGCGGCGAGCAGCGCGTAGAGCAGCGCGGCGAGCACCACGTTCACCGCCGGCCCGGCGAGCGCGATCAGCAGCTCCTGGCGCGGCTCGCGCGGCATGCGCTCGAGCCGCGCCACGCCGCCGATGGGGAGGAGCGTGATGTCGCGCGTGGCGATGCCGTAGCGCCGCGCGGTGAGCGCGTGCCCGAGCTCGTGCAGCACGACGATGGCGAACACGGCGAGGACGAGCAGCAGCGCGGGCGCCACCGCCGCGAGCCTGCCGCTGGCGCGGTACTCGACGAGCGCGATCCAGACCAGGAGCAGCACGAACGTCGCGTGGACGTACACGCCGATCCCGGCGATGCGCCCGATGCGCCACGACCATTTCATCGACACTCCCGCGCGAGTGTGGCGGACCGGGCGCTCCGCGCAGGCGACGACGCGGCGCGACGGCCGGGCCCGGTGGTGAACCGACGAGCCGACGAGGAAGCGAAACTCGTGCTCGCCGCCGCGCCGGCGGCCGGCGTCGGGAGTGGCGCCGGCCACGCCGGGCCCGTATGGTAGTCGCGCGGCTGAGCGCGCGGCACACCGGCCGCGCGCCTCGCGCAGCGAGGTTCCCCGACCGACGGAGCTGCCCTGGCGACGCCTGCTGCGCGCCGGCGCCCGCTCGCGGCGCTCGGCGCGGCGGTCGTGCTCGCCGGCGCCTGCGACGGCGCGACCGGCCCCGATCCGTTCTTTCCCGCGGGCGCGGTGCGGCTCGCGCCGGTGCCGGCCGTCTACGCGCAGTGGTGGCGCGACGTCGAGGCGTGCGCGGGGCGGCGCGGGTCGCTCGACCGCGTGCGGTTCTACGTCCTCCCGGGTGTCGCGGGGTGGGACCGGCAGGACGTGTTCATCTACGGAGCATGGACGCCGCGCGGCAACCGCATCACCGTGGGGGAGCTCGTGAGCCTGCACGCGGGCGTCGTGCGCCACGAGATGCTGCACGCCGTGCTGCAGCGCGGCGACCATCCGCCGGAGTACTTCGGCGCCCGGTGCGGCACGGCGGTCGACACATCCGACCTGCCGTAGGGCGCGCCGCTCACGCGAACGGAGATGCATGGAGCCGGTCATCCCCTTTCCCCTGCCGGGCGCCCGCGCGGCGCCGCCGGCATGACCGAGGTGCGGCCCGCGGCGCCGCGAGACGCGCCCGCCATCGCCGCGCTCGTGCAGGAGATGCACGCCTTCCACGCGGCGGCGCTCCCCGAGCTCTTCCAGCCGCCGGAGGCGACGGTGATGACGCCCGCGGACGTCGCGCGCCTCACCGCCCGCCCCGGCTTCCTCCTCCTCGTCGCCGTGCAGGAGGGGAGCGTGGTGGGGTACGCGCACGCCGAGGTGCAGGAGGAGCCGGCGACGGCGTACAAGCGGGCGAGCGCGCTGCTGCACCTGCACGCGATGGGGGTGACCGCGAGCCGGCGCGGCGGCGGGGTGGGGCGGGCGCTCCTCGCGGCCGTGCGCGCGGCGGCCGCCGCGCACGGGCTGGCCGGCGTGTCGCTCGAGGTGTACGCCTTCAACACGGCGGCGCGCGCGTTCTACGAACGCGAGGGGTTCGCGCCGCTGCGCGAGCGCCTCGTCGCGCCCGCCTCGCCGTAGCCGGGCGCCGGCGCGGCGGGCGCGCGGAGCGCCGTCCCGCAGGCGGAGCCGCGTATGTCGATCGAGATCGACCTGGAGAGTCCCGTGCCGCCGGCGGCGCTGCTCGCCGCGATCCGCGAGGGCGCCCGCGCGTGGCGGGAGCAGCCGCTGCCGGACGAGCTGCAGCGGCGGCACCTGCACCGCGTGGAGGGGCGCGTGGTGGGCTCCCGCTTCCGCCTGCGCTTCACCCGCCGCTGGTGGCAGCTGGACGGCGACGAGTGGGGCGCCGCCGAGCTGCGCGCGAGGGTGCTGGCGACGCCGACGGGTGGGAGCCGCGTGATCGGGGAGTGCGCCCGGACGGGCGGCCTCGGCACGGCGGCCGTCGCCCTCGGCGCCGTCGCGCTCTTCCTCTGGCTCGCCGGCGCGGACGTGGCCGGCGCCGCCTTCCTCGTGACGCTGATGGCGGCCATCGCGCTGGTGACCTTCGCCAGCGGCGGGCGCGCGATGCCCTCCACCGACGCGGAGGCGCGCTACCTGGTCGAGCGCCTGGAGCGCGTGGTCGCCGCCGCGGGCGCGCGGGCGGCCGGCACCCACTTCGGGTGACACCGCGTGACGCGCGCCGGTGCGCGCGGGTCTTCCGCACGATGCGAACGATTCTCCCCACCCGCCGCCACGTCGCCCTGCTGGCGGTCGCCCTCGCGCTCGGCTGCGGCAGTCCCACCGCCCCGCGCAGCGACGTGCTCGCCGTCTCCGCCGGCGCCCGGGGGCTGCACCTCGTCAACCGGTCCGCGGCGACGGTCTACTTCGTCGCCGCCGAGCGCGAGGCGTGGGCGCTCGTCGACCTCGCCGTCTGCGACCACCCGGCGACCTGCAGCTGGCCGCGGGTGCCCGCGGGCGGCGCCCTGGACGTGCCGTACGCGCAGGTCCCCGGCTACCGCCGCGGGGCGGAGGCGCTGGTCGTGCACTTTCACCTCGTGCCGCACGCGAGCGAGCCGCGCTACGTGCCGGACAGCACGCGTACGATCGTGGTGCGGATGCGCTAGCGCAGCGGCGCGCGAGGCGTCGGCACCGTGCTGGCGGCGCGGCGGGACGCGACCGGAGATACCATGAGCGAGCTGCTCATCCAGCTCACCAGGCGCGCGGACGGCGGGGCGGTGCTCCGCTGCGTGCGCGCGGACGGCTCCGCCACGTGGCAGCGGCACGAGGGGCGGCAGGCGGCGTTCTTCCCGCTGCACGACCTCACGCACTACGCCGTGGAGACCGTCCTCGGCTGCCGCCGCGGCTTCTTCGGGCTCGTCGCCGAGGGGTGGGGCATCGAGGACACCGGCGGCAAGGGGAGCCGGGGTCCGCTGCCGCCCGAAGCGGTCGTCGTCGAGCACGTCGTCGGGTATCTCGACGTGGAGCGGGCGACCGGCGCGGTGTGGAGCGCGGCGGAGTTCGCCGAGCAGCTGGCGCTCGCCGGCGCGGCGCCAGGCGCCGAGCTGGCCGCCCGCCTCACGGACGCGGCGCTGGACGGCGTGCGCGAGCGCCGGCTCGCCCTGTTCGCGCGGTGGGGCGCGACCGCGCCGGGTGAGGCGCTGGAGCTCACCTTCGACCGCGCGGCGCCCGCGCCATGAAGCGCGCCCCCGGGGCCGGCCGCGCCCGCGCCGCGCCCGCCCTCGCCACGGGCCTCGCGCGCCGGTATCGTGGGAGCGCGCGCCGGCGCGCGTGCCGCCGGGCGGCTCACCTTGGAGGAGGGACGATGGGGTACTCTGGTCCGGTGTTCGAAGGCCCGCCGCCGCGCCCCGCGCGGCGCTCCGCGAGCGTCGCCAGGGCGGGCGTCAGCTTCGGCTCCGCGCTCGCCATCGCCATCTCGTGGAGCGAGCACCACTCCATCCTGTGGGCCATCGTCCACGGCATCCTCTCCTGGCTGTACGTCATCTACTACGCGCTGACCCGGTAGCGGCGGGCGGGCGGGGCGCGCCGTAGCGCGGCGTCGGGCGACCTCGCTACGTTCCCGCCTCCCCGCGACCGGAGACGACCGCTGCCCGTTCTCGCGCTCGACATGATCCAGACGGTGGCGCTCGCCGCCGTCGTGCTCTTCGCGGGCTACGGCATCCGGCGCCGCGTGCGGACGCTGGACCGCTTCAACATTCCGGCGCCGGTGGTGGGCGGCTTCCTCTTCGCCGCCGCGGCGCTCGCCCTCCGCCAGGCGGGCGTCCTCGCGTTCCAGTTCGACACGGCGCTCCAGGCGCCGCTCATGGTGGCGTTCTTCACCACCATCGGCCTCGGCGCGAGCGTCGGGCTCCTGCGCCTGGGCGGCCCGCAGGTGCTGCTCTTCTGGGGGCTGGCGAGCGCGCTGGCGGTGGTGCAGAACGGCGTCGGCGTGGCGCTCGCGCGGCTGCTGGGCGTGGACCCGCTGCTCGGGCTGATCACCGGCGCCATCACGCTCACCGGCGGGCACGGCACCGGCGCGGCGTTCGGCAAGCTGCTCGAGGAGCAGTACGCGTTCGCCGGCGGCGTGACGCTGTCGATGGCGGCGGCCACCTTCGGGCTGGTGAGCGGCGGGCTGCTCGGCGGCCCCGTGGGCACGGGGCTGATCCGGCGCTTCCGCCTCACGCCGGCGCCCGCCGCCGCGCCCCCGCCGGCGGCGCCGCCCCCCGCCCTCGCGCACGCCGCCCTCGACGAGGAGATCGACACCGAGCCGGCGGGCGAGCCGCCCACCGCCTACACGCTGCTCAAGACGCTCACGATCATCCTCGTCGCCATGTGGGCGGGCTCGCTGGTGAGCGCGTGGCTCGGCCGCTACGTCACCCTGCCGGCCTACATCGGCGCCATGCTCTGCGCCGCGCTGCTGCGCAACCTCGCCGACGGCACGCGGCTCGTGCGCATCGAGCAGCGCACGGTGGACGACCTGGGCACGATCGCGCTCTCGCTCTTCCTGTCGATGGCGCTGATGTCGCTGAAGCTGTGGGAACTGCTCGACCTGGCGGTGCCGATGCTCGCGATCCTCGCCGTGCAGGTGGCGGTGATGGCGGCGTTCGCCCTGTTCGTCACCTACCGGCTGATGGGGCGCGACTACGACGCCGCCATCATGGCGGCGGGGCACTGCGGCTTCGGGCTCGGCTCCACCTCGAACGCGGTGGCCAACATGACGGCGCTCGTCGAGCGCTTCGGCGCCGCGCCGCGCGCCTTCCTCGTGGTGCCGATGGTCGGCGCGTTCTTCATCGACTTCACGAACTCGCTCGTCATCACGGCGTTCATCAACCTGCTGCGCTAGCGGCGCGGCGGGCGGGCGCCCGCGTGTCCGCCAGGTAGCGCGCCAGGTAGGGCGCGGTGCGGCTCCCGCGCGCGCGGGCGACCTCCGCGGGGGTGCCCGCCGCCACCACCCGGCCGCCTTCCTCCCCCGCGCCCGGCCCCATGTCCATCACCCAGTCGCTGCCGGCGACCACGCGCATGTCGTGCTCCACGACGATCACCGTGTTCCCCGCCTCCACCAGCCCGTCGAGCTGCGCGAGCAGCTTCTCGACGTCCGTGGGGTGCAGCCCGGTCGTGGGCTCGTCGAGGACGTAGAGCGTGTCGCCGCGCTGCACGCGCTGCAGCTCGGTGGCGAGCTTGATGCGCTGCGCCTCGCCCCCGGAGAGCTCGGTGGCCGGCTGGCCCAGGCGCAGGTAGCCGAGGCCCACCTCGCGCACCACGGTGAGCGAGCGGTGCAGCTGCGGCTCGTCGGCGAAGAACTCCCACGCGGCGTCGACCGTCATCGCCAGCACGTCGGCGATGCTCCGCCCGCGGTACTCGATCTCCAGCGTCTTGGCGTTGTAGCGCGCGCCGTGGCAGGTGGGGCAGGGGGCGTAGACGCTCGGCAGGAAGAGCAGCTCGACGGAGACGAAGCCCTCCCCCTCGCACGTCTCGCAGCGCCCCTTGGCGACGTTGAACGAGAAGCGCCCCGCGTCGTAGCGGCGGGCGCGCGCCGCCTTGGTGGCGGCGAAGAGCCGGCGCACGTGGTCGAAGAGCCCGGTGTACGTCGCGAGGTTCGACCGCGGCGTGCGCCCGATCGGCTTCTGGTCCACGCGCACCAGCCGCCGGACGGCGTCCGCGCCCGCGGCGATCCGGCCGCCGCTCTCGACGCGCGCCCCGCGCTCCAGCTCCTCCCCCTCCTCCTCGTCCGCGGGCACCTCGTGCCCCAGCTGCTCGGCGACGAGCTCCACGAGCGCCTGCCCCACGAGGCTCGACTTCCCCGACCCCGACACGCCGGTGACCGTCGTGAACACGCCGAGCGGGAGGGCGACGTCGAGGCCGTGCAGGTTGTTGCGCGTGACGCCCGCGAGCCGCAGCCACCCCGCCGGCGCGCGCGGCGCGCGGCGCGGCGGCTCGTGCCGGCCGAACAGGTGCCGCCGCGTCTGCGACGCCGCCACCGACTCGAGCCCCGCGGGGGGACCGCTGTAGAGGATGCGGCCGCCGTGCTCGCCCGCCGCCGGCCCGACGTCCACGATCCAGTCGGCGTGGCGGATGACGTCCAGGTCGTGCTCGACGACGAAGAGCGAGTTCCCGGCGCCCTTCAGCCGCTCCAGGGCGACGAGCAGCGCCTCGGTGTCCGCGGGGTGGAGCCCCGCCGACGGCTCGTCGAGCACGTACACCACGCCGAACAGGTTCGAGCGCACCTGCGTGGCGAGCCGCAGCCGCTGGAGCTCGCCCGGCGAGAGCGTGGGCGTGCTGCGCTCGAGCGAGAGGTAGCCGAGCCCCAGCTCGAGGAGCACCTCGAGCCGCGAGCAGAGGTCCCCGGCGATCCGCTGCGCGACCATCGCCTGCTCGGGGTGCTCCTCCTCCAGCCGCGCGAAGCCGGCCGACTCGGCGCTCGCGGTGGGCCCGAGCAGCTCGCTCAGCCGGGCGAGCGGCAGGCGCTGCATCTCGGTGATGTCGAGCCCGGCGAACTTCACGGACAGCGCCTCGCGGCGCAGCCGCTTGCCGCCGCAGAGCGGGCACTCGGTGCTCACCATGTACTGCGACACGCGCTTCTTCATCAGCGCGCTCTGCGTGGTGGCGAAGGTGTGCAGCACGTAGCGCCGGGCGCTCGTGAAGGTGCCCATGTAGCTGGGCTCCTCCTTGCGGCGGAGCGCGCGCCGCACCTCGTCCGGCTCGTAGCCGGCGTACACCGGCACCACCGGCTGCTCCTCGGTGAACAGGAGCCAGTCGCGGTCCTTCTTCGGCAGCTCCCGCCATGGCGTGTCCACGTCGTAGCCGAGGGTGACGACGATGTCGCGCAGGTTCTGGCCGTGCCAGGCGGGGGGCCAGGCGGCGATGGCGCGCTCGCGGATGCTGAGCGAGTCGTCGGGCACCATGGACCGCTCGGTGACGGCGTACACGCGCCCGAGGCCGTGGCACTCCGGGCATGCCCCCTCGGGCGTGTTCGTCGAGAACGCCTCGGCGTGCAGGAGCGGCTGCCCGCGCGGGTACGTGCCGGCGCGCGAGTAGAGCATGCGCAGCAGGTTCGAGAGCGTCGTGACGCTGCCGACCGAGGAGCGCGACGTGGGCGAGCCGCGCTGCTGCTGCAGCGCCACCGCCGGCGGCAGGCCGTCGATCGCGTCCACCTCGGGCACGGTCATCTGGTCGAACAGCCGCCGGGCGTACGGGCTCACCGACTCGAGGTAGCGCCGCTGCGCCTCCGCGTAGAGCGTGCCGAAGGCGAGCGACGACTTGCCGGAGCCGGAGACGCCGGTGAAGACGACGAGGGCGTCGCGCGGGATGTCGAGGTCGACGTTCTTGAGGTTGTGCTCGCGCGCGCCGCGCACGTGCACGAAGCCGGACCCGTCGTCGGGCGTCGCGCGGGATCGGGGAGAGTGTGCCTTGGCCATGGAGGGCGGTTCGCGGTGCCGGTGGAATTGCGGGTCGGTCTCGCGAGAAGTGCGCCAGGGGCGGGGGTGTCACCCCGCACGGAGTGTCGGGGGAGTGTCGGGATGACAGCCGACGTCTCCGCCTTCGTGCGCCCTGTCAGGCGCAAGGCCCGAGCACCCGAAGCAGTGTCGGT
>Ga0307414_10002012_pt1 | contig 10558 bp, 7 predicted proteins | sample DK1Ometagenome_FD_203804 | JGI IMG/M metagenome (GOLD analysis project Ga0307414, IMG submission 203804) | Maize rhizosphere microbial communities from greenhouse at UC Davis, California, United States - DK15-O-3 | ecosystem: Host-associated > Plants > Roots > Rhizosphere > Soil | place: USA...
CTTCGCGGCGAGCGTCTTCGTCCTGTTGCCGTTCGGGGTGCGGACCAATGAGGAAGTCGGCGCGGAGCATGTGCCGGGCCAGGCCGAAAGCGCGCCGCACACCTTCAACCTGAAGCGCCACCTCCTGCGCGCGGCATTGCTCGCGGCCGTGATGTTTGCCGTTTTCTACGTGAACTGGAGCTACGGCTGGATCACAGCCGACGATCTGGACTTCTACAATTAACGCAGCAGCTTAGCGGCGCTTGTCGATAACCTGTGCGAGGGCAGCGTAGAGCTTGCCCGTGTCGGACGACATCAGCGTCACGGCGATGATCCCGCCATCCTTGTCCGCCACCACGCGTCGAAGCATCGCCTCGAAGTCATGGATGTAGCGGTGGACCGCCTGCTGGAACTCCAGGTCCGTTTCGTAGTGCGCTTTGATCGACCGCGTTTCCGAGCCTTCGAGCAAGCGCACGGCACGACGGGTGAACACGCCGCGATTGCCCTTCAGGTAGGCGTCCCAGGCCTTCTCATCGACTTCGTCGGACAGGATCTTGCCGACGTCGATCGAGGCGGAGTGCATGGAGTCGATGAGCAGCGCCACGCGCCGGGCGAAGGCTTCGCTGTCCTTCTCGCGCTGCTGCGCGTCCATCTGCTCCATGTGCTGCTCGAGCGCCGACGCGGTGCGGCCGATCGAAAGCATCTGCTCCGTCAGGCGATCCGACGCGGAACGCGCCGCATCGACGGCGCGGGCGGCTGTCACTTCAACCTCAGCGAGTCTGTTCTCGACCTCATCGCGGATCACCGCCTGAAGCGCATCGCGGGTCGCTTCCGAAAGCTTCGCCGCGCTCTGCGGCACGACCTGAGCGATGGCCTCGCGGGCACGCTCGGCCGCGTGCGCCGCGGCTTCCTTGACCTGAACCATGGCATCGATCAGCGCCGGGCCTGTCTCATGGCTGAGGCGCGACGCCTCCGTCTGTGCCTCGGTGATGGACGCCGCCAGGCTGTTGAGACGTTCGCCCGCGGTACCGACGCCGGAGTCGAGGCTGGCTAGCAGCGCCGCGAATCGATCCTGCTGTTCGGCGATTCCGGCGGCAGACACTTTGATCCGGTCGCTCGCTTCGATGGCGGCTTCGCGCATCCAGTCGAGTTCGGGGCGAATGCGCTCGGTCGAGAGGATGAGCCGTTCGGCACCGGCCTCGGCGTCACCGATGGCCATCGAGAGCTGGTCCTTCACGTCCGCGGTCAGGCGACCGACGTAGTTCTGCAACGCCGCTGCACGCTCCGCGAGGACTTCGACCGCGCTATCCTGTGCGCCCGTTTCCTGGGACAGCTGTTGCAGCTCGCCGCGGGCGCGCCCGATCGACTTCACGAAGGCCGCCGCACGCTGGTCGCCGGTTTCGGCAAGACCGCTGAAATGCTGATCCAGCTCCATCAGGGCCCTGCTGGTCTCCGCGACGATTCGTTGCGACGCGCGCTCCTGCTCGGCAATTCGCGAAGTAAGGCCGTCGATCGCCGCATTGGCCTGCGACACGTTGGCGGCGAGCGATTCCGCTGCCTCCGAGCCTGTCCGGCCAATGCCGGCCGACGATTGCTCGACAAGCGAAGCGACGGCCGCCGCCTGCGCGTCGATGCCGGAACGGATCTGTTCGAGCGTCGCCGCCGCGCGACCCATAAGGTCGTCCGCACTGGTCGTGAGCCGAAGATTGGCATCACTGATCGCCGTAGCTGCGGCGGTTCCGGAATTCTGAACCAAGGACAGATGCTCGGTCAGCTGCTGGACAGCGGTGGAAACCACGTCTTCCGCGGATCGGGTGCTCACTGAAAGAGCCGCCATTTGTTCGGCGATTTTGGCGGCGTGTTGCTCCGTCTGCGCTCCAGCGGACCGAAGCTCTTTGGAAATGGTCCAGGCCGTCTCCTCTGCACGCGGCAGATCTTCGAGCAGTACTGCAATATCCGTTCGGGCCGATTCCGCGGCTCGATCGAGCGCAACGCCATGCTTGGCCAGCTTGTCGGTGCTCAAGTCCAGTTCGCGCGTGATTCCGCCGAGCTTGCCGGTTGTCTCGTCGCCCAGTTGCATGAGGTTTTGCGCCATCATCGACAGTTCGCTGCGGCTGTCGTGAATGCGCTGGGAGAGCACGCCGAGCAGTCCTTCGAGCGAGCGCGCTTCGGCGCGCATCTCGATCACCGAGCGGGTGAACCGCTCCGCTTCCTTGCGCCGGGTGCGCCCGAACATGATCCAGCACAGGCCGAGAAGGGCCAGGGGACCGGCCGCCAGTGCAAGCCACTGCGCAACCGCGGGCGATGAAATCGGCTGGTCCGCAAGTGCACTGCCCGCCGCCCAGGCGATATAGCCGAGCCAAAGAGCAGCAAGGATGACAAGGGCGCTTCCTAGAACCTTACGGCCGCCGGCGCCGTGGAATTCGGACTGCGCCTGCGACTCCCGCCATGTGTATGGGTCGAAGGTCGAGATCTCCGGTTCCGCAGGCGGGTCGACGTAATCCTTGAGGGTTGCGGTCGGTTCGGCGCGCTGCGGGTTCGGGTTCATGGTTGGGGAGTTTATCATCTTTGTCGGCACGCGAAAGCCGTTACAGATGCGGTTCGGCGTCCGTAACGCGGATGCTGGCGAAAGAACGAACGGGGAGGGCATTCGCTTGGCGCTCGGCGCTTTGATCGGAGCTTATCAGGAAGATGATTCCGGGGGCCTGACGGCCTTGCTTCCGCTCGCCGGCCGAACACTCGTCGAATATCAGGTTCGCTGCGCCGCCGCGGCGGGTGCATCCCCGATCGTCGTGCTGGTCGAGAGCATACCTTTGGCCCTCAACCAGGCCTTCGAGCGGCTGCGGCATGAAGGCGTCAACCTGGTTCTCGTCAGCGACGGCAATGAAGCCGCGACGCGTTTCGAGGCTGGCGAGTTGATCCTGGTTGTCGGCGACGGCGTGGCACCGCCGCTGGAGCTTCTCACCGACCTTGGCGACGAGGAGGAGGCGATGGTCCTCACCGTCCCGGACGACGAGCGGCACGAAGGCTACGAGCGCATCGATGGCGCTAGCCGCTGGAGCGGGGTCGCTTTGGTCGAGGGACGCACGCTTGGTGCCACTGCGGCAGTGCTCGGCGACTGGGACCTGCCGTCCACCTTGCTCCGGCGCACCCTGCAAGCTGGCGCGCGGCTGAGGCCCACGCCCGAAGATCTCGAGCCCCTTCTGGCGCACAACCCCGGCGATCTCGAGCTTTTCGATCGCTCGCTCATCGCCAAGTCGCGGGGTCCTCGGACCGACCTCGCGAGCCGTTACGTCCTTCCGCTGATCGAGGATTTCGCGACCGAGAAGTTGATGGAGACGCGCGTCCGGCCGGACTGGCTGCTGCACGCGGCGCTTCTCCTGACGCTAGCTGCGGCTTTCGCATTCACGCGGGGCTGGCTGTGGCCGGCCGTCGGCATGTTGCTGTTGTCGACTCCGCTTGATCTGATTGCGCGTAGACTCGGCATGCTCCGCCTACGGCCGCTGCCGGCCGACGCGGTCTCGCAGCGGCTGCTGTGGCCGGCGTCCGGTCTCGCGCTCCTCGCCCTTGGTTGGTGGGAAACCCGGCATGGCTCGGGGTGGGGAGCCTCGATCACGGCAATCGCGGCTCTGGCTTTCGCGGAAGCTTATCGGATCGAACGGACGCACACGGAAATCGCCATGCCCGGCTGGCTCCTGTCTCGGCGGAACGCAATTCTGGCCCTCTTGCTGTTCGCCCTTGCGAGTGCCTGGACAGCCTATGTCATCGCGATCCTCGCCTACGCCGGCATCTCCTTCTTCTTCGTCCAATATTTGGCACATCGGCTGCGTCGAGAATTGACGACGCATTAACCTCAATCGGATAATGCCAATCAAATGGTGCCGGACGAATGGCCAATCGCGTCTCCGTCTGAAGATGACGGTGGCTATCCCGCGCGATCCGCGGGCCGACGCCGCTTGCCTACGGTTCGGAGAGATTTCTTCCTCGATCCACGCGACAGGCTGACCGAGCAGGAGCGGGCGTTGATGACCGCGATGCTCGCTGAGCTTCTCGGCACCATCGCGGACGAGATTCGCGGAACGCTTCCTCCGGGATCCGTCGCAGCGAATGACGAGGACAGCCAGCAACTCCTTCGCCAGCTGACCTCGGCGGGCCTCCTCGACCATGCCGAGCTGATCGCCTTGCTCCTTCGGCGCGCCGATGAGGAGCGTATCGCCAATGCGATCCGCGCACGGTCGAACCCGCGCGGCGGTTTCCTTCAGGCGCTCATAGCGGACGATGACGAGGCGCTTTCGGCAGCGGCCATGGCGCTGATCCTAGCGCGCGGGCGCCGCCGTAATCGGCTGGGTCAGCCGCGGATCGAATTCGAGGACCTGCCGACTTCGCTCGCTCGAGCCCTGGCACATTCGGTGGCGGCATGCCTTCGCCAGCACGCCCCCGCGCCCTCGAAGGACGGACATCTTCCCTTCGCGAGCGGCGCGTCCGCGCTGCTTCAGTCGCGGGACGAGGGCAAAGCGGTCGACGCACTTACCGAAACGCTCGTGAAAACGCTCAATCGGTCCGGACTTCTCGACGAGCGCATCCTCGAGAGCGCTGCAGAGGAGGGCGATGTCGCGTTCTTGGCCTATGCCCTCGCCGAACGGGCGGGCATCGGCGGAAGCAGCGCCTGGGACTATCTGGCTGATGGCGACAGCGGAAGGCTGGTGCTTTTGCTGAAGCTCGCCGGCGTATCGCGCGAATTCGCGGCTCGGCTTCTGGCCCTGCTTGGGGATCTAGTCGGTATCGGCGATCTGGGAACGGAAATCGGCAAATTCGATGCGCTCGACGAAGCACAGGCTCGGTCGGTCAGCGAATGGCTTCGGCTCGACCCTGGCTATCGTGCTGCTCTGAGAACATTGGGAGGCGACGGTGGCGACCGCTCCTTCTGATCGCGGGCCCGTGCGCGGCCGTCTCGACGGTCACGATCGCCTGATCTCGGCCGACCCGGAACTGGTCGCCTTGCAGACGGAGGCCGGCTCCCATGTCGGCTCCGAATTGGCGCTTCCGCAAATCATCTCGATCGCGCGCCTGGCTCGAAAATTGGGCGTGCCGATCTACCGCAATGCGATCGCGGCGGGCGCCGACCACGACGTCGAACTGTGGGTCCGGGCCACGCCGGAAGGCGAGGAAGTCTCGCTTTCGCTCGAACGCTGGATTTATCGCCCGCCCGCGGCACCACGTCTCGGCACATTGGTTCCGCACGAGCAGCAGGTCGATCTCGGCGGCTCGCCCGAGGAATGGGCGGCGAACGAGGATCTTTCCATCGTCTCCATCTCCGCCGGTCTGGCCGAGAAGCTCGGCACCACGGTCGAGGAAGCCATCGGCAAGCCGCTGACCCGGTTTCTGCGGCTGGAGGAGAACGAGGACGGCGAGCTTCCTCTGCTCGTCGCCGCGACCTCGCGGACGGATTTTAACGGCCAACGCGCGCGCTCTCGACGGGGAGGCGAAGAAGTTTTGGTCCTTCGTGGGACGCCGGTCACTGCGTCGGACGGTCGCTTTGCGGGCTTCCAGGGCGATGCGCTGGGCGAGGCTGCATCGGCCGTGACGGTAACCCAGACCGTCGCGGCCCAGCTCGACCAGATCATCGACGAGGCGCTTCGTTCGCCCCTCGATCGTATCATCGAGAGCGCGGACCGGATCGTGCAGCAGACGGAAGGGCCGCTCCGCAGCGACTATGCCGACTATGCGACGGACATCGCAGCGGCGGCGCGCCATCTGCTGTCGGTCATCCGCTCAATGAACGGGGAGGCGGGACAGGATCAGGACCGCGTCGACCTCGCCGCGCTGGCGACCGAAGCGGTTGGGCTTCTCGAGCCGACCGCCCGTGCGCAGAATGTCACGGTCGTTTCCGAGCCGGGCAGGCAGGCGCCAGCCCATGGCGATGCGCGCGGAGTCATTCAAATCCTCGTGAACCTGCTCGGCAATGCCGTGCGTCACTCGCCGAAGGGCGGAACGGTCGCGATCACCTTCGACCGTTCCGAGGGATTTGCGCGCGCCCATGTGACCGACCAGGGACCGGGTATCGATCCGGAAGATCAGCAAAGGATCTTCGAGCGCTTCGAAAGGGCCAAGGGCACTGAGGGCGGCACTGGCCTTGGCCTCGCCATCGCCCGTCGGCTCGCCAATTCGATGGGCGGCGACATCAGTCTCGAAAGCACGCCGGGGCAGGGCTCCCGCTTTACGGTTTCCCTGCCGGCGGCCTAGCGCTTGTTGACTGGAATGTAGTCGCGGGCGGTCGCGCCTACGTAGAGCTGACGCGGACGACCAATTTTCTGCTCCGGATCGGAAATCATCTCGTTCCACTGGGCGACCCAGCCGACCGTGCGGGCGAGGGCGAAAAGCGCCGTGAACATGTCCGTCGGGAAGCCGATCGCGTTGAGGATGACGCCTGAATAGAAGTCCACGTTCGGGTAGAGCTTCTTCTCGATGAAGTAATCGTCCTTGAGCGCGATCTGCTCGAGCTCCTGGGCAACGTCGAGGACCGGGTCGGAGATGTTGAGTTCCTTGAGAACCTCCTCCGCCGTCTCCCGCATCACCTTCGCTCGCGGGTCGAAGTTCTTGTAGACGCGGTGGCCGAAGCCCATCAGCCGGAATGGATCGTCCTTGTCCTTGGCGCGGGCGATATATTCCGGGATGCGCTCCACGCGGCCGATCTCGCGCAGCATGTTGAGCGCCGCTTCATTCGCTCCACCATGCGCCGGCCCCCAGAGGCAGGCGATGCCCGCCGCGATGCAGGCGAAGGGGTTCGCGCCCGACGATCCTGCGAGCCGCACCGTCGAGGTCGACGCATTCTGCTCGTGGTCCGCGTGGAGAATGAAGATGCGGCGCATCGCGCGCTCGATGACCGGGTTCACGACGTAGGGCTCGGCAGGAACCCCAAAGGTCATCCGCAGGAAGTTGCCCGTGTAGGACAGGGAATTGTCCGGGTAGAGGAACGGCTGTCCCACCGAATATTTGAACGCCATCGCCGCGATCGTCGGCATCTTGGCGATCAGCCGGTGCGAGGCGATCATCCTTTGCTTCGGATCGGTGATGTCCGTGCTGTCGTGATAGAAAGCCGACAGCGCACCGACGACGCCACACATGATGGCCATCGGATGCGCATCGCGCCGGAAGCCGCGATAGAAGGTCGCCAACTGCTCGTGCAGCATGGTGTGCCGGCTGATCGTGTAGGTGAACGTCTCCAGTTCATCCTGCTTTGGCAGCTCTCCGTGCAGGAGCAGGTAGGAGACCTCCATGAACGTGGAATTTTCGGCCAGCTGGTCGATCGGATAGCCGCGATGAAGAAGGATGCCCTTCTCGCCGTCGATGTAGGTAATCGCGCTCTGGCAACTCGCGGTCGAAGTGAAGCCGGGATCGTAGGTGAACATGCCGGTGTCGGCATAAAGCTTTCGGATATCGACGACGTCCGGGCCGACCGATCCTTCCAGCACCGGATAGGTCTTCGCTCCGGCGGGTGCATCGAGGGTCACGGTCTTGTCGGTCATTCAATAGGCTCCAGCATTTGATCTTCTATGCGCGCTAGGCTCTCGCTTTTGCCGAGCAGGGCCAGCACGTCAAAAATTCCCGGGCTTGTAGTCCGGCCGGTCAACGCGGCACGCAGCGGCTGCGCAAGCTTTCCGAGCTTCACGCCCTCGGCTTCGGCCACTTCCCGAACAGACTGTTCCAGCGCGTCATGGTTCCATTCCGCCTTGTCTAGCGCCTCGCGAGCCTTGGCGAGAAGGGCCCGCGATTCGGGCGTCAGCAATGCGGCGGCGCCCTCTTCGACCTGCAGCGGACGGCTGGCGAACAGAAATGTTGCGCCTTCAGCAAGCTGATTGAGGTCATGGGCGCGAGCCTTGAGCTCGGGCATTGCCTTCAGCAGCAACGCCTTCTGGGCCGCGTCGAGTCCGATCTTTGGCGCAACGAGCTCGGCAAGCCGCGCATCGTCGGCCTCGCGGATATAGTGGCCATTCAGGTTTTCGAGCTTCTTGAAATCGAAGCGCGAAGGCGACTTGCCGACGTGGGCAAGGTCGAACCACTCGACCGCCTGCTCGCGGCTGATGATCTCGTCGTCGCCATGGCCCCAGCCGAGGCGGAGAAGATAATTGGAGACCGCCTCCGGCAGCAGGCCAAGCTCGTCGCGATAAGCGTCGACGCCAAGTGCGCCATGCCGCTTGGATAGCTTCGCGCCGTCGGGCCCGTGGATCAGCGGCACGTGCGCATAGGTCGGCTCCGGCCAGCCCATGGCGCGAATGATCTCCAGCTGGCGGAAGGCATTGTTGAGGTGATCGTCCCCTCGGATCACATGGGTGACACCCATGTCGTGATCGTCGACCACCACTGCCAGCATATAGGTCGGCGTTCCGTCCGAGCGGAGCAGGACGAAATCGTCGAGCTCGACGTTCTGCACCGCAACACGGCCTTGCACCTGGTCTTCGATGACCGTTTCGCCTTCGCGGGGCGCCTTCAGCCGAATGACGAAGGGCTTGTCGCCCTGATCGCACGAATCATCGCGCCAGGGGCTGTGGATGCGGAACGGCCGCCGCTCCGCCTGCGCTTTCTCGCGCTGCGCTGCCAGCTCTTCCTGAGTCATGTAGCAGCGGTAGGCGTGCCCGCGTTCGAGGAGCCGGTGCGCGACCTCGGCGTGCCTGGCCCAGAACTGCGACTGGTAATATTCGTGCCCGTCCCAATCGAGCCCGAGCCAGCGCATCCCGTCGAGAATCGCGTCGATCGCCTCCGTCGTGGATCGCGCCTTGTCGGTGTCCTCGATGCGCAGCAGGAACTTGCCGCCGTGGTGCCTGGCAAACAGCCAGTTGAACAGCGCGGTGCGAGCCCCGCCGATGTGGAGAAAACCGGTCGGGGACGGGGCGAAACGGGTGACGACGGGACTATTCGTGCTAGCCAAAATATCTCCGCTTGCGCTCGTGCGCGCTTTCCTCTTTTTTCCATTGTGCAATGCAACGGATGAGCGCCCCTAACATAGCGGGTGCGCATCTTCCACAGCATGCTCGGGGCTATTGGAAGGCGCGTTTTGACGCGGCGCGGGAGGGGGCGGAAGCCTCCTCGAGCGCGAACGTGGGCAACTGCCCATTTGGCTGGTGATCGGCTTCGGTGCCGGCATCGCATGCTGGTTCGCGCTCGACGGCCCTCGGGAATGGCTCGCCGTGCTTTGCGTCGGGGCTGCCATGGCCATTGCGGGCTTCGCTTTCGACGGCGGCCGGCTGGAGCGGGCCTTCGGCTGGCTGGGACTGGCGCTGGCGCTGGGGTGCGCCCTCATCTGGGCCAGAGCGGAGTGGGTCGGCGCACCTCGCCTCGAACGCCCAAAGGTCACGACCTTCACCGCGAGAGTCGAGCGGGTCGAACCGCTCCCGGCGAAGGGAGACCTGCGGCTGACCTTACTCCCGGCCGGAACAGACCTGCCGCCGCGAGTCCGTGTGTTCACTGAAGGCGGACGGGGCTCCGGCGGGAATTGCTGCAGGGGCGACACTGAAGGTTCGCGCCAGGCTAGCGCCGCCGCCACCGATGGCACTCCCCGGAACGCACGACTTTGCCCGAGACGCCTGGTTCAAGGGGCTTGGCGCGGTCGGCCGTGCTTTGGGGGACGTCGAAGTTGTCGACCCAGCGACACCGAGCGGCCTGGACGCCCTCCGCGAACGGCTCGGTGGCCACATTCGCGAACGCCTGCCGGGCTCGGCGGGCAGTATCGCCAGCGCTCTTGCGACAGGCGATCAGGGGGCGGTCACCGAGGAAGACGCCGAGGCCATGCGCCGGAGCGGGCTTGCGCACCTGCTGTCGGTCAGCGGCCTTCATATCGCCGCGGTGGTCGGCGCGGCGATGCTTCTGACGCTGAAACTGCTGGCGTTGAGCGAGCGCCTCGCTCTCCGGTTCAACCTGGTGCTCGCCGCCGCAGGCATGGGAGCGCTCGCCGGGGTCGCCTACACGTTGCTGACCGGTGCGCAGGTGCCGACGGTGCGCAGCTGCATAGCGGCGTTGCTGGTGCTGGGCGGCCTTGCCCTCGGCCGCGACGCCATCAGTCTACGGCTGGTCGCGGTCGGCGCGCTCATCGTCCTGCTGTTCAGGCCCGAAGCGCTGGCCGGACCCAGCTTCCAGTTCAGCTTCGCGGCCGTCACCGCGATCATCGCGCTCCATTCGTCGGCCTGGGGCAGGCGATTGCTGGCGCGGCGCGATGAGGGAGTGATCGCCGGTGCTGGCCGCACCCTCTTGGGGATGATTCTCACCGGACTTGCGGTTGAGATCGCTCTGATGCCGTTCGCCCTTTATCATTTTCACAAGGCCGGGCTCTTTGGCGTCGCGGCCAACTTGGTAGGCATTCCCCTGACCACATTCGTCATCAGGCCACTGGAGGCGGCGGCATTGTTCCTCGACCTCGGCGGTCTCGGCAGGCCGTTCTGGTGGGCGGCAGGGCAGGCTCTCGACGGCCTGATCTGGATTGCCCATGCAGTAGCGAGCGCTCGCGGAGCGGTGACGACCTTGCCGTCCATGCCTAGCTCGGCTTTCGGACTGATGGTGCTTGGCAGCCTGTGGCTCTGCATCTGGA
>Ga0307414_10002013_pt1 | contig 10558 bp, 10 predicted proteins | sample DK1Ometagenome_FD_203804 | JGI IMG/M metagenome (GOLD analysis project Ga0307414, IMG submission 203804) | Maize rhizosphere microbial communities from greenhouse at UC Davis, California, United States - DK15-O-3 | ecosystem: Host-associated > Plants > Roots > Rhizosphere > Soil | place: USA...
TACCGAAGATCGATGTCAAGTTTCATACAGACCCAACGACGTTTATGCCGTACGCGCGCGATCCGGAAACGTTTGCGCGGCCGTACGCGCTGCCGGGAACGCCCGGTCTCGAACACCGCATAGGCGGCATCGAGAAACAGCACATCACCGGCAACGTCAATTACGATCCGGAGAATCACCACCTGATGGTCAAGCTGCGCCAGGAGAAAATCGATCGCGCAGCGGCTGACGTTCCGCTAGTCGAAGTGATGGGCGAGCCGAGTGGAAAAGTGCTCGTGCTTGGCTGGGGTTCGACTTACGGTTCGATCTCTTCAGCAGTTGAGAAGATGCAGCGCGAGGGCAAGAGTGTTTCCGCGGCGCACCTGCGCCACTTGAACCCCTTCCCGCGCAATCTTGGAGAAGTGTTGTCTGCTTTTGAAACCGTCATCATTCCGGAAATGAACCTGGGCCAACTCTGCACGATGATCCGGGCGAGGTACCTGGTCGACGCGGTGCCGTTCTCGAAAGTCAAGGGCCGCCCGTTCCAGATTCGCGAGATTGTCAGAAAGGTTGAAGAGTATTTGTGATGAGAGCGGTTAAAGAAAGTTAAGTTAGATTGATGGTTACCCACCCAAAAAATTTAGAGCGAGAAAGGTCAGTGCCGGAGGTTTACGCCGAAGGACTGCGCTACTTTATGGGTGAAGGAACAATCAACAAAACTCTGACACGTCTTGCAAGTGATCTTCAACAGCGTGGGATCGATTACATGGTCATTGGAGCGATAGCGTTGCTGGCTCATGGCTATCCACGGTTTACCGAAGACATCGATCTGGTGATGACCAGCGACGGCTTGCAGAAGTTTCATGACGAGCTGGTTGGCCTGGGGTATACGCCGGCGTTCTCGGGTGCGAAGAAACGGTTGCGTTCGACGACTGACAACGTGCCGATCGAAGTGATGACTACCGGTGAATTTCCGGGAGACGGAAAGCCGAAGCCGGTTAGTATGCCGCGACCGGCAGAGGCCTCAGTTGAAATTGATGGCATCAGGTTCGTGACGCTTGAAAAACTGATCGAGTTGAAACTCGCGTCAGGTATTTCAGCGTCCGACAGGTTGAAAGATCTCGCTGACGTGCAGGAGCTAATCAAGATCAAACAGCTCGACGCGGATTTCGCTCTCAAGCTTGATCCTTACGTGCGAGCAAAATATCTGGAGTTGCAGGAAGCAGTCAGACATAGTGAGTCAAGTCAGGAGAAATAATGAGCACACAGAGTAACGGTCATAGTGGGAATGGAAATAAATCATTTGCTGAAACGGCAGTCTCGGCAGAAAGCGATACGGGTTCGGCGGTTTCGGGTAGAGTTGCGCCGCCGCCGGGACAACTGAAGAAAGCCGACTTCGTTTCTGATCAGGAAGTGCGCTGGTGTCCGGGTTGCGGCGACTACGCGATTCTCAACAACGTGCAAAAAGTGATGCCCGAACTCGGCATCCCGCGAGAGAAGATCGTTTTTGTGTCGGGCATCGGATGCTCGTCGCGCTTTCCGTATTACATGAACACTTACGGTTTCCACAGCATTCATGGCCGCGCGCCCGCAATCGCGACCGGTATCAAGTGTGCAAATCCTGAACTCAGCGTTTGGGTGATTACCGGCGACGGCGACGCGTTGTCGATCGGCGGCAACCACTTCATCCACGCCATCCGTCGCAATCTCGACCTGAATTACATTCTCTTCAACAACCGCATCTACGGTTTGACGAAGGGCCAGTACAGTCCGACTTCGGAATTTGGCAAGAAGACGAAGTCAACGCCTTCGGGAACGATCGACTATCCGATCAACCCGCTCTCGCTCGCGATCGCGAGTGAGTCCACTTTCGTGGCGCGCTCGATCGATATCGACGTCAAACATCTCGGCGCGATGGTTGAGGCGGCAGCGAAACACAAGGGCATCTCGTTTATCGAGGTCTACCAGAACTGCAACATCTTTAACGACGGCGCCTTCGACTCCTTCGCGGAACGAACGGTTCGTCCCGACCGCGTCCTTTATCTCGAACACGGTAAACCGATGGTATTCGGTAAAAATCGCGATAAGGGCATTCGCATGAACGGCGCTCTTCCGGAAGTGGTCACGATCGGCGAAAACGGCATCGCCGAAAATGACCTGCTTGTACACGACATTCATTTGAATGATCCATCGGTGGCGTTCATGCTCGCGCGCATGGAGCAGCCGGAGTTCCCGCAACCGGTCGGAATCTTCCGAGCCATCGACCGGCCGACTTACGAAGACATGATGACTGACCAGATTGAGGTGGCCGTGGCGAAGTCCGGTCTCGGCAATTTGGAGAAGTTAATTAATAGCGGCGACACCTGGGTCGTCGAATAAAAAAGAAGCCGTAGAGCGGGGGCAAGCCCCTCTTCCTGACTTGTTCTATTTATGATCCTTAATTGGATGTAACAAGTCCGGAAGAGGGGCTTGCCCCCGCTCTGCGGCTAAACCTTCTTTCCCATCCGCACGTAATACGACACACTATGAAACGTCTAATCGTACTGCTACTCAGTCTGGCTATTTCTCTGGCGACGTTCACGCCGGTAACGCTCGTCGCCCAACAACAGACCGCTGCAACCGCCGCAACGGATTACAGCGCGCCACTCGCCGTCATCGAGAAGACGCTCGACGAGAAGCGCAAAGAGTTTGGCATCCCCGGAATCTCACTCGCGATCGTCAAAGACGACAAGGTGATTTACCTGAAAGGCCTCGGCGTCAAAGATTTCGAACACAACGCGCCAGTCACTCCCGACACACGTTTCGCTATCGGTTCGTCGTCAAAGGCGTTTACCGCGATGCTGGCGGTGATGAGTGCCGACGAAGGCAAGCTGTCGCTCGACGATTCACCAAAGAAGTTTCTCCCTTACTTCACGCTGCGCGATGAAGAAGCTGCCGCGAAGATCACGTTGCGCGATCTCCTGGCGCATCGCTCAGGCCTGAACCGAACTGACCTCGCGATGGTGACAGGCGTCCTCAATCGTGAGGAACTGATCAAAGTGGCCGGTATGGCGAAACCAACTGCAAAGCTCGGCGAAAAGTTTCAGTATCAGAACGTGATGTACACAGCCGCCGGCGAAGCAGTCGCGAAAGCGCAAAACTCAACCTGGGACGATCTGATCGCAAAGAAGATCTTCAAGCCACTCGGAATGACCAACAGCGATACTCGCGCGGAAGACATGCAGAAGGCGCGCGACTACTCATTTGGTTACGACTACAACGCGGGCACAAAAGTAACGCGTCGCCTGCCGCAGCGCGCAATCCCTGCGGCCGCGCCAGCCGGAGCGATAAACTCCAGCGCTCGCGACATGGCCCAGTGGGTTCGCCTGATGCTTGGCAACGGTGTCTACAACGGCAAACGACTCGTTTCCGAAAAAGGCTTTGAGGAATTAACTCGCAAGCAGATCAACATCGGTGGTTCAATCGATTACGGTTTGGGTTGGTTCCTGCGCCAGTGGAAAGGTCACAAGGTCGTAGAGCATGGCGGTAACATCGACGGCTTCAACGCGCAAGTCGCGCTGATGCCGGATCAGAAACTCGGGTTTGTGTTGTTGACCAACGTTACGGCTTCGTCGCTTGGCGCAGTGGCGATGAACACCATCTGGAAAAATCTCGTCGCCGAACCAACAACAGCCACGGAAGCCAAAGCAACTGAGCCCGCTGCCGATCCGAAGCAGGAAGTCGGGAAATACATGCTCGCAGCAGCCGGTGTGAGCTTCGACGTGAATTGGAAAGACGAGAAACTTGTGCTCACCGTCCCCGGCCAGCCGCCATATCCACTTCAGAACATCGGTGGCCGTCGTTATAAACTCGCGGACCCCGCGCCTGCGGGATTCTTCGCGACCTTCAGACCGAACAAAGACAAAGCCTCCGACACGGAACTTTTCCTCGAGCAACCACAGGGAAACATCGTGCTGGCTAAGGTTGCTGCAGATGCGGCCGCGGCCGCTGAAGCCAACACCGGCACGTTGATTAGTGTCGATGAACTACTCACGAAAATGATCACCGCTTATGGTGGTGAAGAGAACCTTCGCAAGCACAAGTCGTCGCTAACGAACGTGGAAATCGATCTTGAAAACCAGGGCGTGCAAGCCAAAGGTTCGATCAGTGCCAAAGCACCGAACTCAACGGCGAGTAACATGACGTTCACGGCGCTCGGTAAAAAGATTGGCTCCATCGTGGGTTATTTCGACGGTAACGGTGGTGGGGAGATATTAAGTTTTGCGCCCGCGGAGACTTACTCGGGCAAACGCCTCGAAGACATCAAAGCAGCTTCCGATTTTTACGACGTGCTCAATTGGAAACAGAACTACAAAACGATCACCGTCAAACGAATGGGCAAAGTCCGTGACGATGACGTTTACATCGTCGAGAAGCAACGCGAGAAGGGCACGAAGGTAACGGACTACGTCTCGACTAAATCGTTTCTTGTCCTGCGTCGCGATTCGCTCGTCGTCAGCGAAACGTCGGGCATCGAGCTGCCGCAAACCGAGTCGTTTAGTGATTATCGAAACGTTGACGGCGTGATGGTTCCTTTCAAACTGGTTTCAAGCAACCTCGCGAATGGCGATATCGTGATGCGTGTAACGGACGTCAAGTTTGACGTCGACATCCCGGACACTGTGTTTCACAAACCGGCCGCGGAAAAGCATTGATCAGAATCGAAACCCCACACTCGCCACGAACTGAAAATTGTTTGTCGTTCTGGAGCCGAACCTGAATGGCTGGAGGAACAAACCTCTCGTTGAATCGAAGGAAATAATTTCCGTTTGGCGAGGACCGAGATGAATGATGGTGTCGCCGGCGTCGAAGCGGGTCACGATACGCTTTGTCGGATAAAACTCCAGCACAGCACCGAGGTCGGCAGCGAAGCCGGTTAGTCGCTCTACTTCAAATCTAAAAGGGAAGCCGGGGATCGTCGGGTCGTCGAATATGGTGACTTTGCCCTGGCTGAAGCTCGCCACGCCAGGCCGAGCTTTACCGAAGATGCCCCACTTCTCGAACCTCTTGCCAATCTTCACGCCACCGACGACTTCGGTGATGTTACCGTCGTTTTGGCATTGAAAACATCGCTTCGGGAAAAAGTAGCCGGCCGCCTCGAGGCTAACCACACGATTCAAATTGTAGGTGAACCGTCCGCCGAATCCCGGTTCAGTTCTGCGCTCGCCAAAGCCTGGTCGTTCGAGTGTGGTGAACTCCGCCGCGACTTCAAACTTCGGCACCTCGTCAGACTGTGACATCGCTTGCGACTGCAATAGAAACACGCTGAGTAATGTGAGTAGAAAACGATTCATTTGCATCTCCTTCAAGTTGTTTAAGCACACACCTATCGCCAGCTCAGTCAAACGCTGTTGCTGAGACGGTGTTAGTTACTAAGTAACGGGAGACTTTTAACGCGGCGAGTTTTAAGGACTCTTCGGCAGAAGATTTTCCATGTTGTCAGCGCCACCAACCATCACGCGCTGCGGTCCCGTAACGGTAGTCCTGGGTCGACCACTCGTTGGCGTACCGATCGTCAGCGTTGCACCTTGATTGCTCAGCACTCCTTCGAGTCGCTCGAAGATGTTCGGAGTCTTCGGAGCCGGGCGAGGTTGCGAATCCTCCGCGCTGAACAGCGGCGTGTAATTGGCATCGCGCAACACCCAGAGGTTCCAGGTGCCGCCGTTGGGAAGAATCGAATCACTGGAGACCCATTCGTAATGTTCATCGCCGATCGTGAATGCGATCCTGTTTTCATCGAGCACGGCGATCTTCGCGAAGTCGTAGCCCTCACGCGGCACGAGTGAAAAAATGAAACGACCGCGCTGGGGAATGTAAAGCCATAACAATGCGCCCGTGCAGCCGATGCTCGACTTACTTTTGCTCACCTCGTTGCCGTTGAGCAGCAGGCTGTACTTCTTAACTCCCAGCGCAACTGCATCCAGCGTGAAGTCCTTCGGCAGTGATTCGATATGGTTCTCGCGCAGTCGCGTGCGATCGAACGTGACGCTGACAACGTCAACTATCTTCGCGCCCGATTCCTGATTGACGAGTAGCTCGAGCGAAACGGCATCGCCATCGTCGAGTGTTTGTGGAGTGGTTGATTTGGGGAACGTTGCGAAATCGCCTTTCAGAAAAGTTCGGCGAAACGCTTCGTCAGCCGGCAAAACAGCGACGCTGAATTTTTTCGTAATCGGATCGGCGCTAACCCACAAGTCGTAACCAAAGACGACGTTTTGTTGAGCGTCAGTCAGCACGCGATGAATGATCCGGTTTTCGCCGGCGAATGCCTGCGCGAAGAGCGACGCGGCGAGCGAACTCGTTGAACTGTTACCGGGCATCTCGCTCCTGAAAGCCACGAAACCGCCGTTAGCAAGTTGCAGGATGAGCTGGCGCTTCGCGGGGTTCTGTGCCGCGGCGGTGAATCCGAAAGCCTGAATGCAAAGCAGAAGGATCCAGATCTTACTTCTCATTCGGCGATCCTCCTTTGATAACCGTGAGCTTCACTTCATCCGTAGGCTTAAACCCGCTCAAAGTTTCTTGTGAGCGCGCAAAAGTATTTTCGGGAACAAGTTGGTTAGAGGGTCTCGAAATCGGTTTCCGATCGCGATAGATAACTTTAGTTACAACCTTCTCGTGGATCACCGGAACTTCCACGGGGACCTGCACGATGACGGGAGCTTGAGGCGGAGGCGTAGGTTGCTGAGGGGATCGCACAGCAAAGAAGAGCAAAACAACAGCGATCACTGCAACAGATAGCGGCACGGGAACGGGCACTAAGAAAGTTTTCACGCAAAGGCGCAAAGGTTGACGCAAAGACGCAAAGACAAAGCCGAGGCCCGGCTTAAGTTCTTCTCCCTGCGCCTTTGCGTGTCTTAGTCTTTGCGCCTTTGCGTGAAGACTCAGTCGTTGCCGGAGTTGTGCGTGATATCCGGTCCAATAATCCTCGGCGGGCATGGCAGTCTCGCGCAGTCTTGCCGTGATCCGCAGCGTTGCCGCCAGCGATTCAAACTCCGCACAACATTCTTCGCACTGGTCCAATAGCTTTTCTGCACGAGGATCCCCATCTAAAACCAGTTCAGTAAGTCGCTCTCTTGTTTCCTTACAATTGTGCATTTGAAAACTCCAGTGTTTCAGGTTCTTCCGACTCTGGCGACAGCCTCGCGCGCAGCTTTCCGATCGCACGCGACACGCCTTTTTTCACTGTCCCGGTGGAACAGTTCATCGCGTTTGCGATCTCGTCGTATGACATTCCCTCGTAGTGACGAAGCAGAAACGAGAGTCGCTGCGACGGCGTCAGCTCAGCCAGGGCGCTGACCACATTCTCAAAAAGTAACTTGTTATAAATATTTTCCGGTGAGGATGAATGAAAGGTCTCGGGTGCTTCGGAATCAATCGGCACGAGTTGCACCGCAGTCGTTTGACCATGGCGCCGGAAGAAACTCGAGCGACGATGATTGAGGAAAGCGTTGATCGTGATCCGCCGCAGCCAGGTGTAGAACGAGGATTCGAAACGAAACGACGGAAGCGCCTGATAGGCTTTCAGCCAAACTTCCTGTGAGAGATCTTCAGCGTCCTGAGAGTTGCGGCAATAGTGCGAGGCGAGCAGGTGTATGCGTCGCGCGTAGCGTTCCGCCAGCAGACAGAAGGCATCGATGTCTTCTGCTTGCGCGCGTCTGACAAGATCGCTATCGCTTTCGCTCACAATCATACAGACACGAATTTTGCGGTTTGGTTGGCCCAGGCCCTAAAGAATCACGCCTGGTTTTTTCGGTGCTTCTTCGTGCCCACGTTTGCGATTGTCGAAGGCGCATTCGTGCTCGGCGTGGCGGAGTTTCCCGCGATGTGTTGCTCCGAAGCATCCGCAAACATCTTATTTTCTTTCTTGCGCCGGCCCCGCAGCGCCGGCGTCTTTTTCATCTCTTCACGATTCTGATCCGGATTCCCGGCGAATCCGGTTTGCTGTCCGCGTGGTTTTGGGGGAATACCCGCCTTGTGTTGGTCCTTGACTGCCATCCTGCTATTCCTCCCGTCTGCTCGCCGTTTTGTTAGCCCGTTTTCGCCCCAACGACCACTTCAACGTGATCGGCGTGATCAGTGTTGTAATAATGACCATGATAACAACGGCGCCGAAAATCGCCGAGCTAATCACGGGCACTTGTTCGCCTGTCGCAGACGGCAACATCAACGTGGCGCCGATGCCGGCGAAGATCAGTCCAACTTCGCCCCGTGGAATCATGCCTAAACCGACCGCCAGACGATTGATACCGCGCTCGACCACGCCGAGCGCGCAAATCTGTTTGCCGAGGATGGCGGCGACAGTTAGTGCGGCAGCAAGGCCGAGAATGTTGACTTGTGTGAACAGTCGTAAGTCGACCTTCAATCCCATCAACACGAAAAAGATCGGCACGAGCACGGTGCTGACAGGCTGTAGCAGATCGTGAAGATCTCGTTCTTGTCGACCACCTGTTGGTTTGTAGTGAACTTCGTCGAGAATGAGTCCCGCCGCGAAAGCTCCGACGATCGGCGCGAGTCCGGCTTTGGCCGCTGCCCATGCGAGAAACAGGCAAAACGAAATCGCGAGTGTCAGCAAAACACCTCTCGACTCGAGACGACCTGCACCGCGCAGCATTCGCGGCACCAACAGTTGTCCCACTACAACCGAACCGACCAGAAACGCGAGCGATTTGAATCCGATGAGCGCGATATCAAACATCGACAGCGACGCGCCTGTTGCGGAGGCTTTGATCGCTCCGGCCACGACCGCAAGAATTAAAAGTCCGAGTACGTCGTCGATCACTGCCGCGCCGAGGATAATGCGTGCTTCACGTGTACCGAGCTTGCCAAGGTCTTTGAACACTCTCGCGGTGATGCCGACGCTGGTCGCACAGAGTGTCGCGCCGATGAATGTATGGGCGAGTCGATGCTCGTCAGGTATTAACAACGCCGATACACCCCAGCCGAGCAGAAAAGGCGCGATCACGCCGAGAACGGCGACCAGTAACGACGACCAGCCAACTTCCATCATCTCTTTCAAATCGGACTCAAGCCCGACTTCGAACAACAGAATAATGACTCCCAGTTCCGCGAGTGCCGCCACTGTCTCATTAGTCTTTAATGATTCCGCCTGCGTGAAACCGAATATCACGAGGTTCCCCAGCAGTATTCCCGCGCACAGTTCGCCCAGCACCCCGGGCTGACCCAGTCGTTCAAAGACCTCACCCATCAGCTTTGCGATCACAAGCATGACCGCGACGCCAATCAGGACGGCCGGATCCAGGCCATGCGATTCCGTGCCCGTGGGACCTTCTCCGGCTGCAAACACACGGGTACTGAGAACAAAAAACACTGCGAGAGTGATAAATAGAATTGTGCGTTTCATTAGGTTTTTGGCCGAAAGTGGCTGATTATGACATAGATCCCCGTTGCGGAGAGGGTGCTCAGGGTTGCGTCCCTGAGGGGAGGTCTCTATAATGCGCCCCACCTAAAAGGCGTCTCCCCGGCAGGTTGACGCCATCTAACACCAAAAGCATGGCGACTCCCATTAGATGGAACCAGCGCAGACGTGTCGCGCCATACGGCGGTTCCAAACAACCAGACACGCGTTTGCGTTCTCTTGCGCTCAGCTTGACGCATGCCGCTCGCGCCGCACTGACCGAGCCGTACATGCTCAGCATCGAGCACGAACGTATCCAGTTGAGCCGCCTGCCGAAAGCGTTTGACGGCTTTCGCGTCGTTCAGCTTTCCGATATTCATCACGGACCTTTTTCAAGCCCCGAACAGATCGAGCGCGCCGTTGATACTGCCAATCGCCTGCAGCCGGACATAATCGCGCTTACCGGCGATTACATCTCGAAAGAACGACATTATGCAGCGCCCTGCGCGGAGATGTTGGGTCGTTTGAAGGCCAAGTATGGCGTGTTTGCCGTGTTGGGTAACCACGACCACTGGACGGACGCAGCTTTGATAACCGACCTCTTCCGGGCCGAGGGAATCACGGTCCTGATAAACGAAGGCATGCACTTCGAGAAGAATGGCGCGTCGATATGGCTGGCAGGTGTTGACGACACGATGGTGGGTCTTGAAGACTTATCCCTGGCGCTGGCAGGCGCCCGAGATGACGAGATGAAGCTGCTGCTGGCGCACAATCCGATTATTCTCCGGCGCGCCGCGCGAGTTTCGGTTGATTTAGTCCTGAGCGGACACACCCACGGCGGGCAGGTGGCGATTAGGGGCGAACGCAGCACAGTGCGCGGAGCGCGCAAACGCCTTTTGAAAGGCCTCGGACGCCTTGGTAATACACAGATTTACGTGAATCGTGGTTTGGGAACTGTAGTTTTACCCATCAGGTACGGATGCCCTCCTGAGATTTCTTTGCTCGAACTCCGAAGTGAGTAGTTGCAAGCTCGCGAATGTCCTCGCGGATAATTACCCTTCCTAATCTTCTGACCGTCTTCCGGATGGTTTTGATTCCGGTTTTCGTCTCGCTGCTTTTCTACCAACGTTTTGTACTCGCCCTGGCAGTCTTTGTTTCGGCTGGCGTTACAGACGGCCTGGACGG
>Ga0307414_10002014_pt1 | contig 10555 bp, 8 predicted proteins | sample DK1Ometagenome_FD_203804 | JGI IMG/M metagenome (GOLD analysis project Ga0307414, IMG submission 203804) | Maize rhizosphere microbial communities from greenhouse at UC Davis, California, United States - DK15-O-3 | ecosystem: Host-associated > Plants > Roots > Rhizosphere > Soil | place: USA...
TTTGGCGGCCCGGTTGCCCTGGTAGGTTACATGCACCGTGACCTGGTTGAAAACCACCAGTGGATCACTGAGGAAGAATACAAAGAAGGTTTGGCGCTTGCACAGCTTGCCCCCGGTCCCCTTGCAGCCCAGCTCGGAATATATATTGGTTTTGTTCATTACGGCTTTCTTGGTGCCACCTTAACAGGTTTAGCCTTCATCATCCCATCCTTCGTCATGGTGGTCCTCTTAGGTATGGTTTACCAGCTGTACAGCGGACTCGAGTGGATACAGGCGGTATTTTACGGCGTAGCTGCTTCGGTGATCGGTATTATAGCGGTGAGCGCATATAAACTGACTATTAAATCGATCAGCAAATTTGAGGTTGCAGCTATCCGATCTAAATGGATCCTGTGGTTGCTATACCTGGCAGGAGTAGTCATCACCGTAGTGACCGAACGGGAAGAGGTATTACTTTTCCTGGCTTCCGGATTATTATATATGTTTATCAAAGCTCCGCCGGCATGGCTAAAAAAGCCGGCTTTACTTCCTTCCTTATTTTTAGCAGGAACAGGCTTTTGGCAGTTTGAGACTGACAAGCTTTGGGATATCGCCTTATTCTTTACAAAAGCCGGTGCCTTTGTCTTTGGCAGCGGTTTAGCCATTATACCCTTTCTTCATGGCGGAGTAGTTATAGAATTTGAATGGCTGACTGAAAATCAATTCCTGGATGCTGTAGCGGTAGCAATGGTAACTCCCGGACCGGTGGTTATCACGGTCGGATTTATAGGGTACCTGGTTGCCGGATTCCCCGGTGCCTGCGTGGCTGCCTTAGCTGTCTTCTTACCTTGTTACTTATTCACCGTTCTGTTGGCACCCTCATTCAAAAAAATTGCCAAAAACACCAGCATTAAGGCTTTCGTCGATGGCATCACAGCATCAGTGATTGGTGCATTGGTAGGTGCAGTGATTGTTATTGCGATGCGATCCATTGTTGATATCCCGACAACCATAATTGCTGTTTGCAGTGTGCTGGCACTTATATATTTGAAAAAGATACAGGAGCCTAAAATAATTGCAATTGCCGCTATAGTCGGTATAATCATTAAATCACTTTAATACCTGACACCCAATACCTAACACCTAATACCTTACAAAATGAAATGGATAACCCGTGAACGTCCGAAAATTGACCGGATAGCCTGTCCCTGGCTGATCAAAAATTTTGTTGACAGGGAAGCGGAATTTATTTACGTTTCGAAAGAAATTGTATTCGCCAAAGCGGTAGAACTGAATGCCATACCTTATGATATTCCCGGTGCAGAATACTCGCACGAGGGTGACCGGTGCACGTTTGACTTCATTCTTAAAAAACATCAGCTTAACCAACCCGCCTTACATCAGTTGGCAAAAATCGTTCGTGGAGCGGATACCGATCGTTTTGACCTTGCTCCGCAGGCTGCAGGATTATGGGCCATTTCAGCCGGACTATCCTATAATTACAAGGATGATTTTGACCAGCTGGAAATTGGAATGAAAATTTATGATGCCCTATATAGCTGGGCTTTATATGTTCAGGATGAAAAACATACCTGGAATTCAAAGCTTTGAGTAACTTTAATTGTTCTTTCACTTGAACCGATATCTATTACTAAGTACTAAAAAACAGCAACTATGATGAAAACTGAATTTTCCAGAAGAACCCTGTTACGCACCGGAGCCTTAGTCTTAGGAGCAAGTCTTGTAGAATTAAAGCCACTTCAAGCCTTCGCTCCCAGCTTTGTAAAAACGCCCCCGTTGTCACCGGCAGAAATAGCAGCTATTGAAGCCGCCTTAGGTAAAAAAGGTACTTATAAAGAAGCAGAAGCAACTCACAATACAGGCCTTCCACGCAATGATTTAAAAGTAACGGTTAAGGGTGAATCTATACCTATACCATTTGGTTTTGGCGGTTGGGTTGCCATTAAAAACACGATGGATGGCAAATCCGCGGTATTAATGAGTGACTGTGTACTGTTGGAAGAGGAAGTTAACCCCTTAATTTCGGCTGCACATGCCAATGGATTGGAAATCAGCGCGATTCACAATCACTTTTTCTATGAAAACCCCCGGATATTCTATATGCATATTCATGGAACGGGATCTCCTGAAGAATTGGCAAAGAAGTACAGCAGCACAATAAAAGATAGTAAACTTTCACCCAAAAATCAACCGGCTTCCTCCGCTCTAACTGGTAAAACCGGCAAAGAAAACTTTGATCTGACTCAATTAAACACCGTTGTCAATCAGGAAGCTACTGTAAACGGTCCAACGATCAAATATACCGTTGGAAGAAATGATCTCTCAGTTATGGCCATGGGAGCTGAAATGACTGCTTCAATTGGTCTTAATTCATGGGCGTCCTTTGCGGGTACCATGGAAAAAGCACATATAGCCGGAGATATCGCCATGCAGGAAGCCGAAGTAAATTCGGTGATCAAATCATTACGCTCTAACAATATTGAAGTGGTCGCACTGCATAACCATATGCTCAGCGACGAACCGAGGATGATCTTTCTGCATTATCTGGGCACAGGCGCCGCTTTAAAATTAGCGAAAGGCTTCAAAGATGCATTAGACCAGCTCGGAAAATCAGGCACCATGAAAATGAAACATTAATATTTTATACCCAACACCTAAAAATGCTATTTAGCAATAGGGCTTGTTGGCAACGGCATCCAGAATCTTGCATTATAAAGCCTGACTCCATCAATGGTTCTAATAAAACAATTGGTCTCCTTAAAATAGTAACTAATATCTATTCCTCTTGTATCGTCAAAAGTTAATACTTCAGCCATCTCCACAGGCATCATGTAATTAACAGCAATCCATTCCATTTAAAATATATTTTAGTGATTCTTAAACACATACCTGATACCTAACACCCGATACCTACAACCTAAACTTATACAACTCGGCAACAGTCAAATGGTATTCCTTTTCTAGTTCCAGCAACCGGTCATTTAAAGAATAATATGAGATCAGCTCATTCGCATAATCAATACTGGTTATCTGCCCCAAGCTTAAAGCCTTCGTTAACATCGGCAGCGTATTCAATCCGCCTAAGATCTCCTGCAATTCGGATAGAGACTCCTTAACGGAAATATGCCGGTCATAGATCTTCCGGTTGCTAAAGCTATGTTCGATACGATGTTCCTCCATTCGTAAAGAACTATAGTCCACGGCCTGGCTTTGCGCCTTCACCTTATTCCTGTTTTCCCAAAGTGGAATGCTGACCCCAAGGTGAAATCCCCTGTAACTCTGTCCTAAAATGCTTTGAGAATGATATCCTGTTTCAAACTTTGGCAGGGTAAGTGATCTTACCACACCTAGCTGCTGCTTATTGACATCTATATTTTTCTCGAACGATTTAACGATAGGATCATTCGCTTCTATTAAACTATCGAGCTCCTCGAAGCCGGGCACAGGTATAATCGGTGGATATATAGTATCTGTTATCCGGATATCAACGCCCCCATTCAAATTGATCAACTCATCTGTAATCTGTGCTATTTTTCCTTTCTGCAGAATGATGTCACTTTGAGCGGTCGCCAGTTGAACCTTTATCTTATTGTAGTTTAGAATGGTGGCATCCTGCAAATCAAATCGCTTTTTAGTGTCGGTGAAAAGCCTCTGACTGACACCAAGTCTTTTTTCTAATTCATTCTTCCTTTTGTTTTCGTAGACTAATTCAATAAGTAATTTTTTGGCTTCAAGTAAAACTTCCTGTTCGGCGTTTTTCTGCAGATAGCTATTTTGTTCAATCTTTGCCTTCGCAAGCATCGACCTGTTACTGTACACCGAAGGAAAATCAAACTGCTGGGTGATGGTAAAATCCTTTTGTGTTCCGGCGCCCGCCGGCGAACCAAATAAATGGTCGTATTCCACGACTGGATTTTGAGGGGTGTTTCCGGTTTTAGCCAGTGTATTTTGAGAAAGCTGGTATTGTCGTCCGGACTGAATGGTTTTATTATTTCTCTTCACACTCTGCAGGGCCTCCTCGATTGATTGCGCGAACCCGGCTAATCCGATAGGAAGCAGCAGAGCTATTAATATCAATTTCTTCATTTGTTGTGTCATTTGCTTTTTATCCTAATGAACCTGCCTACCAATAGGCAAGTCTTGCACAAGCGTGCCTGCCCGCAGGGAGGCCGCTTATATTTTACCCGCTCATGCAAGGTTTATACTATCACCTTTTTAAATTTCACTAAATAATATACTGCCGGCACCACAAAGAGATTAAGCAAAGTAGAACTCAGAAGTCCACCAAGAATAACCTTGGCCATCGGACTTTGTATCTCGTTTCCGGCCAGATCTCCGGCAATGGCAAGCGGTATAAGAGCAAGCCCGGCAGTTAGAGCAGTCATCAGAATCGGACTCAGCCGATCAATAGAACCTTGAATCACGGTGTCGTATAGATTATATCCTTCAGCTTCCAAGGTTTGGTAATGAGAGACGAGCAAGATCCCGTTCCGGGTTGCAATACCAAACAAAGTAATGAAACCGATAATTGCAGGAATACTAAGAACGCCTGACGTGATCCAAATACTTAATACTCCTCCGATCAATGCCAGTGGCAGGTTGATCAGGATGATCGCTGCCAGTGAAACATTCTTAAACTCCTGGTATAACAGCAGAAATATGATTAAAAAAGACAGAACTGATGATAGAAGTAGTGTTCTGGAGGCTTCTGCTTCAGCTTCAAACTGTCCCCCATACTCAATATGATATCCTTCAGGCAATTTGATTTGACTGGCAATCTTCTGCGTGATCTCATCCACAACACTACGTTGGTCTCTTCCGGAAACGTTGGCAGACACAACCACCTTTCGCTCAACGTTCTCGCGGTTAATGGTATTAGGCCCGGAAGATGACACGATGTCTGCTACATACATTAGTGGAATTTTATTTCCGCTTCCATCATCAATCAGGCTGTTTCGGATATTATCAATATTCCCTCGGTTCTCTTCATTCAGCCGGACAATCAAATCAAAGCTGCGCCCGCCTTCATAAATGTCGCCTACTTTTTCACCCGCAAAGCCGGCATCTATAAACTCAGAAAACTCTCCGATGGTAATCCCATATTTAGAAAGCATATCCCTTTTGGCCTTTATCTGTATCTGGGGGATCTCAACCTGCTGTTCAACACTTAAGTCTACCAGCCCGGGCGTACTTTCAATGGCTGCTTTTATTTCATTTGATATATTGAACAACCTGCCCAGATCACTGCCGAATACTTTTACGGCAATATTTGCCCGGGTTCCCGAAAGCATGTGGTCAATCCGGTGACCGATAGGCTGACCAATCGTGATGTTCGCTGAAGAAATACCGGCTAGTTTTTCCCGTACATCAGTCATAAACTCTTCCCGGTCGCGTTCGTCCAGTGTGAACGGCGCATCAATCTCGGACACATTTACTCCCTGTGCATGTTCGTCCAGTTCCGCTCTTCCCGTACGACGGGTAGTGATGGTTATTTCAGGTACCGTTAACAAAGCTTTTTCTATCTGAGCACCAATTTTATTACTCTCGTCAAGAGATATGCCCGGTAAACTTACGGTCGATACAACCAGCGAGCCTTCATTAAACTCAGGCAGAAAGCTGCGCCCAAACCCCGACATAATGATCATAGCGAGGACAAACAGAACTACAGCACCTCCGATTAAAATCTTTTTAAATCCTAAGACGTATTCCAATGATTTCAGGTAACCGGCATTCAATCGGGTGACCAGCCAGCTTTCCTTACTGGCTTTTTTAAGATCAGTTTCATTGGTGAGTAAATAACTGCACAACACGGGTGTGAGCGTAATTGCTACAATCAGCGATGCAAAAAGGGCGACGATAAAAGCCACTCCTAAAGGTGCAAGTAAACGGCCTTCCAGTCCTGACAGGAAAAACAAGGGAAGGAATGCTGCGATGATAATAAAGGTGGCATTTATGACAGACGAACGGATTTCAACAGACGCGGAATAGATGACTTCCAGCACGGGCTGTTTTTCCTCTGAGGGTTTTAAAGCATTCTGCTTCAATCGTCTGTAAACGTTTTCCACATCAATAATTGCGTCATCAACCAGGTCGCCTATCGCAATGGCCATACCTCCCAGGCTCATCGTGTTAATCGTGAAGCCCAGCCATTTCAAAGTAAGAATGCTGACAAGTAAAGAAATAGGTATCGCTATCAGCGAGATGGCTGTCGCCCGCCAGTTCATCAGGAATATAAACAGGATGATAACAACAAAAATAGATCCCTCGAGAAGTGTCTTCTGAATATTGCTGATAGACCCGTTGATGAAATCCGCCTGCCTGAAAATCTTCGTATTGATGTTAACATCTGCCGGCAAGGTCTTCTTAAGGTCAACAATAGCCGCATCGATCTTGTCTGTCAGCTCCAGCGTATTGGTATTAGGCTGTTTCATCACCGTCATGATCACCGCAGGTTCGCCTTTTAACGACCCATCACCGATTTTCACAGCGGAACCAATCTTTACTTCAGCTACATCACTTATTTTTACAGGAAAACCATCAACTGATTTAATGACCGTATTACCCAACTCAGCTGTATTGTTTGTACGACCTATTCCTCTGACAATGTATTCGTTCCCGTATTCACTCAAAAACCCGCCGGAGGAATTGCCGTTAGCCCCTTCAGAAGCCCGTAAAAGCTCCTGCATGGAGATATTATAGGCTTTCATCTTTTGAGGCGATGCCAGTATCTGGTATTGCTTAAACTCACCACCGATGACGACAACCTGTGATACGCCCCCGGTAGCCAGTAAACGGGGCCGAATGGCCCAGTCTGCTAACGTTCTTAACTCCCGAAGGTCGGTCTTATCCGAAGTCATGCTGATCAGCATGATCTCGCCCATAATCGATGAGTTAGGGGCAAGAACAGGAGCTGATGCATTTGCCGGAAGCCTTTCAGACGTGGCAGCAAGCTTTTCAGTAACGATCTGCCGCGCCCTGTATATTTCGGTCCCCCAATCAAATTCGACCCATACGATCGAAATACCCGCGGAAGATGAAGATCGTACTCTTCGTACGTTCGAACCTCCGTTAAGTGATGTTTCTATGGGAAACGTGACTAGTTTTTCAACTTCCTCCGGTGCCATACCATGAGCTTCGGTAAGAACAACAACGGTAGGCGCAGTCAGGTCGGGAAATACATCCACCTCCATGTTATTAGCCGTGTATGCACCGCCAATAATTAACAATACAGAGAATATCATCACCAGTAACCGGTTGGTTAGTGATGCCTTAATTATTTTATTTAGCATTTGATTTCTGCTTAATGTTCATGCCCATGAGCCGGAACTGCCCCGGACATAGAAGAAATTTTAATTTGATTGGCTCCGCTGCTTACCACCCGCTCACCTTCAGCCAACCCTGAGGTAATTAAAATCTCCACTCCGTTTGAAGACCCGGTTTTAACTTCTCTTTTTTCAAAGCTTTCACCGGCTGTTTGCACATACACGTAGAGATTGCCCTGTTCCTCGACCAGACTGCTGACCGGTATGGCAATAGCATTTGCTATTGGAGAAGATTTTAAAAACACTTCGACCAGCGCACCTGAGACGAGCTTACCTGAGTTGTTAACTGTAAATGTGACCGGGATATAAGGCGAATTAACAGTAGAGTGCCCTACGGAAACCAACCTCTGAGTAGTGAAAATCTCTTCTCCGGTGGTTGAAGTAGTGAAATTAGCTTCCTTTATCTGGTTCAACAAAGGATAATACTGCTGCGCCACCTCTGCTCTTAAGATCAGGTTTTGATTTTTACTCACAATAGCCAGCGGTTGGCCCGCTTCTACAAAAGCACCCTCAGTCACGAGAACAGTTTTGATAAAACCACTCATGGGCGAAGTAATACTTTTTCCGTTGCTGCTATAGTTCCTTGTTAAACTAGTTAATGCAGTCCGGGCATTATCATACCTCAACTTAGCTTCAGTAAACTCTCCGCGAGTCATCAATTGATCTTTAATCAAAAGGTTCGCACGGTTAAAATCTTCCTTCGCCTTGGCTAGTTCAGCCCTGGCATTTCTAATTTCCACATCGATATTATTCTCAGTAACACCAGCACCGCTGACGGTGAACAGCGATTGTCCACTGCGCACCGGAACCCCTGCAGCGTATGCCTGGCCTGAGAACTTAACTACACCCGGAGTATTAGCGATCAAAGTAACCTCATCCCCGGGAGCGCCAAGAAGTTGGCCGGATGTTTTAATGGTCTCATAAAATGTTTTGCGTTCAACGGGGCTGTTGGCAAAATCTATTTTCCATGCCTGTTCTTTCAAATAAGAAATCTCACCCGCGCCGGTATCTTCTTTTTGATTTGCCAGGGCTGTTTTATCATCAGCGTAAACCGTAATATCATTGATGATAATCCGGTCGGTAAAATCTTTAGTAGTTATATCAAAAATCAGTTGGCCTTTTCCAGTCTGATTAGGTGTAAGGGCCAATCTGAAAATACCGGGCGAACTGGCTGCGTTCACGGTATTTCGGATACCCTTACCGTTAACTATAAGGCTTACAGTGATGGTACCTTCGGTGAGCGGTTTAAAAGCCGAACCTAATTTGGTAAAATGAGCTGCAAATTTGCTTTGTGTACCTGCGACCAGCGGTTTAAACTCAACAAAAAGCTCTGTTTTATCTGTATAAAGCGTGAAGTCCAGCGGAGCTAATTCCTGCGGCGGAGCTTCATTTTGAGAGGTTTTTGATTGGCAGCCAAATAAGCTGGCCGCCATCAAAAACGCTATAAGAACACGTGATTTCATTATAATATTGATTAATGAGAATGAGGTTTTGACTCATCATGACTGTCTGTTACTGTCGTATCTGTAACCGTACTATCTGCCGTAAACTCCTCTTGTTTTGCCGGAGCTACCGTATCTGTATGATCCGTATGGGTACTTCCATCATCATGTTTGTGTTCCCCTTCATTAGATGACGTATTTGAGCAGGCAATCAGAATATTACTTAATAGTATAGCAGAAAGAATGTACTTCTTCATTTTGAAAAATTTATAAAAGGAATAAATGAGTCCCGTTTCCGGAACTGGTAATAAAAAAGAAAAACGGTTATTAGGAAATGATAATAGAAGGAGGTCCTCTTAAATAAGAAGAAGATACAGACAAGTAATCCCAATTGAGCCTATAGTTCCTCTGTGGTGGAACGTAAGATAACATAATCGGATCGGTCTGATCTAAAGAATAAACACCTGGAGTATAATACAGGAGCTCAGGTGCAAAATGAGTTTGCTCAGAATTATGTTTGACTATATATTTTGCAACGCTCTCCTGATGAGAAGGAAGTTCCAACGGATCACTTTTAGAAGAATCATTGTCACTTTCATGTTCATGATGATGACCTCCATTATGCTGGTGCGTGCTTTTCAGTGAGACGTCAGAATGGCTATGTGGAACAATATTATGCATAAACAGGAATACACCTGCCAGGTAAAGCACAAATATTTTAAGATTCCGAATAATCATTCCCCCAAATATATGAATACAATTCATTATCACACAAACCGATTACTTAACTGAGGCCACCGTCAAGCCCTAACCCTGATTTGATTGCTTATATCTTGTACTAGAAAAGCAGAACGAACCTTCAAAAAACGAACCCTCAGAAGTAGACCGATAAACCCGAAAGAGGCGGCTTCACCCCAAACAGATATAAATAAACAAGCTTGTTCAAAAGCTTGAGCAAAAAACAATTATTTTTTGCTCAAAAGCCTCATTTATCATCCTCATGCTCGAAGAATACTCCTTTAAAAGTAGTCAAATACTCCTATCAGCGTATTTACAGGAGCTTGTTTAATCCGCAATTTTGATCAAGGAATTGAATACAAGCTTATGAATTACTTGACCATTCCCTACTTACATCTATTCCGGATTTCGCCATCCCAGAGCAAGATTAAACTATAATTAATAGTATTATGGAAAATCAATTTATTGATAAGCTGTATCAACAGCTGACAGAGGAGTTGCAAGCCATTAATAAGAATGAGACCGATTCATTCAAAGAGGCAACAGCAGCTATAAGCAAGGTACGATCTGCTTTGAAGGAATTGCAGGATTTTATAGAAAAGCATCTATTTAAAAGCATCCAGGAAGAGATTCATTTCTTTAAACACATAAGACCTAAGTTCTATTCGCTGCTAATATACCATGTAGACCTCTATCAGATCGATAATGCAAAACCAAAAGGCACCATTGAAACCATCCAGATATATTTTGAAGGAGAACTCAATTTCATAAACCGGTTTTTTCAACAGAACCAATTCTTGTATGAATATTATCGCCATGGCATGGTCGAACTGGACCACCTGTATTTCATAACCGAAAGTGACGTAAATACAGGTTTACCTTCAGGGATACCCCCATTATATCCGGGGCTCTCCACGAACTGCGATTACTTATTCTCCAAATTCATCGCTTATGAGTTGCTCAGCAAAGTGATGCTAAAGCGAATTAGCGCGTTTAACAAGGCACAAACGATTTCGAGTGATGATCTCAATGATGAAAAGCAAAAACTTACCT
>Ga0307414_10002016_pt1 | contig 10551 bp, 8 predicted proteins | sample DK1Ometagenome_FD_203804 | JGI IMG/M metagenome (GOLD analysis project Ga0307414, IMG submission 203804) | Maize rhizosphere microbial communities from greenhouse at UC Davis, California, United States - DK15-O-3 | ecosystem: Host-associated > Plants > Roots > Rhizosphere > Soil | place: USA...
TGGAGATCGGTTCCTTCGCGATCTTCATCACCTTGCGGATCTTGTCCTCGGGCATGTCCATTTCCTTGGCCAGCTCCTCCGGCGTGGCCTCGCGGCCGTACTGCTGGAGCATCTGCCGGGAAATGCGGTTCAACTTGTTGATCGTCTCGATCATGTGCACCGGGATGCGGATGGTCCGCGCCTGGTCGGCGATCGAGCGGGTGATGGCCTGGCGGATCCACCACGTCGCATAGGTCGAGAACTTGTAGCCACGGCGGTATTCGAACTTGTCGACCGCCTTCATCAGGCCGATGTTGCCCTCCTGGATCAGGTCGAGGAACTGCAGGCCGCGGTTGGTGTACTTCTTGGCGATGGAGATCACCAGGCGCAGGTTGGCCTCGACCATTTCCTTCTTGGCCTTGCGCGCCTTGGCCTCGCCGTAGGCCATGGCCCGGCTGATTTCCTTGATGTCGGCCAGGCTCAGGTGCATCGCCTGCTCGATGGCGATGGTCGCCTCCTGCTCGGCGATGATCTTCTCGCGCACGTCGCGCAACGCCGACGACCACTTCTGCTTGCGCTTGAGCACTTCGTCCACCCAGCCCACGTTGGTCTGGTTGCCTTCCCAGGCGCGGATGAAATCCTTGCGCGGCATCTTCGCCGAATTGGTCGACAGGTACAGCACGCGACGCTCGTGGTCCTTGATCTGCTGCAATACCTCGCGCTGCTTGCGCACCAGGGTGTCGGTCAACGCCAGCGGCAGCTTGAGGGTGACGAAGACTTCCGCCATCTCGGCACGCAGCTTGACCGCGGTCTTGTTGTCGGCGCCGCTCTTGGCGTACGACTTCTTGAACTTGGCGTAGGCGTCGGCCATCGCCTGCATGCGACGCGCGACCTCCTCCGGGTCCGGACCGGTGGGGCCGGCCTCTTCGGCCTCTTCCTCGACCTCGTCCTCGGCGTCGTCTTCCTCGGCCTCGGCATCGTCGGCGGGCGCCGCCACGACCACGGGCTCGGGCACTTCCTCGACCAGGTCGTTGAAGCCGACCACGATCTCGGCCAGGCGCTTCTTGCCGGCCTTGTGGGTTTCATAATCTTCCAGCAGCAGCTCGATCGTCCACGGGAAGCTGCCAAGCGAGGCCTGGACCTGGCCCAGGCCTTCCTCGATGCGCTTGGCGATGGCGATCTCGCCTTCGCGGGTCAGCAGTTCGACCGTACCCATCTCGCGCATGTACATGCGCACGGGATCGGTGGTACGGCCGCCTTCGGTGTCGAGGGTCAGCGCCGCGGCGGCTTCCTCGGCGGCGGTGTCGTCGACTTCACGGTTGCCGGTGCTGTTGCCCGCGAGCAGCAGCGTTTCGGCATCGGGCGCGACTTCGTGCACCTCGATACCCATGCCGTTGATCATGCCGATGATGTCTTCGATCTGTTCCGCATCGACGATGTCGTCGGGCAGATGGTCGTTGACTTCGGCAAAGGTCAGGTAGCCCTGTTCCAGGCCCTTGCTGATCAGCAGCTTGATGTCGGATTGTTGGGCAGGACGTTCGTTGGCCATGTGTGCTTGCGCCACCGGATAGGAGAATGGGGAACCCAGCATTATACTGCGCCGCGGCAAATTTGGCCCGTGACAATTGCTGAACGCACGGCTGTGCGTCGACGCAGCCCGGCACCCCTACTGCAACGTCAAGGCCGCAACAGGAAGGTCACCGGGCCGTCATTGACCAGGTCGATCACCATATGGGCACCGAAACGCCCGGTTTCCACCCCCGGGGCATGTTTTTGCCGGCATATCTCGACCAGCCGCCCGTATCCCCGTTGCGCCTCTTCCGGCGGGGCGGCGGTGGTGAAGCTGGGGCGCATGCCGGAACGGGTATCGGCGGCCAGGGTGAACTGGCTGACCAGCAACAGCCCACCGCCGGTATCGGCCAGCGACCGGTTCATCTTCCCCGCCTCGTCGGCGAACACCCGGTAGCCCAGCAGGCGCTCGGCCATGCGCTGGAACTGGGCGTCGCCGTCGCCGGGCTCGACCGCGACCAGGGCCAGCAGGCCTTGGCCGATGGCACCCACGGTCTGGCCATCGACGCTGACGGAGGCCCGGGTGACGCGCTGGATCAGGCTGAGCATGGGCGGGGAATGAGGAACGGGGAGTCAGGAAGAGGCAGAGCGTAACCGCTTTGGCTCACTCCTCACCCCTCTCCGCCACTCCTCAGCTGCCCGCTACACTCCATCCGATGAAACCCGAATTCCTGGCCAGCCTCCTCTATCGCGCCACCGCCCTGCTGACCCGCCTGCCCTGGGCCTGGCTGCGCAACCTGGCGGACCTGCTGGCCTGGGCCTGGCGCAAGCTGGATGCCCGCGAAAGCCGGGTGGCGCGACGCAACCTGGAACTCGTATACCCCGAGCTGCTGTCCTCCCAACGCGGGGAGCTGCACCGCCGGATCCTGCGCACCACCGCGCGCCAGGCGCTGGAAACCCTGCGCTTCTGGACCCATCCACCCGCCGCGAACCTGGCGCAGCTGCGCGAGCGCCATGGCCAGGAGCTGTACGACGCGGCCTTGGCCTCCGGGCGCGGGCTGATCGTGGCGGCGCCGCATTTCGGCAACTGGGAACTGCTCAACCAGTGGCTGTCCTCGCGCGGACCGATCGCGATTGTTTACGCCCCACCCGAATCGCCGGTGGGCGATGCCTTCCTGCAGCGCGTGCGCAGCGCCGACAACATCAGGCAGGTGCGCGCCGAGGGGCCGGCGGTGCGGCAACTGTGGAAGGTGCTGAAGGAGGGTGGCGCGGTCGGCATCCTGCCCGACCAGCAACCCAAGCAGGGCGACGGCGAATTCGCGCCGTTCTTCGGCAGGCAGGCGTTGACCATGACCCTGTTGTCGCGGTTGGCCGAGCGTACCGGGGCCACCGTGCTGCTGGCCTGGTGCGAACGCATTGGCCCCGATCTGGAATTCGCCCTGCATGTCGAACCGGCGCCGGCAGAAGTGGCCGATCCCGATCCGGTGGCGGCCACCTCCGCGCTCAATGCCGCGATCGAGCGCATCGCGCGGCGCGATCCGGCCCAATACCAATGGACCTACAAGCGTTACAGCAATCGCCCGCCGGGCAGCGGCGAGCTCAACCCCTACCAGGAAGCACCGACGGCATGAGCGAACTTCCCGAAACGCTTCCGCTTGCCGACGATGACATCGCGATACTGCCGGACACCGATTGGCAGCGCCTGCCGCCGCGCGGCGCCGGGCTGGCGGCATTGGGCATGGCCGTCGCCTTCGCCATCCCCTGCGTGATCGCTTCCGCCTTCTTCGCGCAACTGGGCGACTGGGTCACGCCGTGGCTGCTGTCGCCCATGACCGGTGCGCTGGGCGCGGCTTTCGGCGCCTGGGTCGGGATCAAGCGCCACCGACGGACCCTGTGGAAACTGGACCAGGACGGCTTCGCCCTGCGCCAGGGCCGTTGGTGGCAGACCGAAAGCCGGGTCCCGGTTTCGCGGGTCCAGCACCTGGACCTCAAGCGCGGTCCGCTGCAGCGCGGGTTGCGGTTGGCCACGCTGGTGATCCACACCGCTGGCACGCGCATGGCCGCGATCTCTGTTTCCGGGCTGGATAGCGACGATGCCGAGCGCCTGCGCGACCGCCTGTCGCGCCAGGTGGACCACGACGACGACGCGCTGTGATGCAGGCCGCCGCTCCTGTGAACACTCCCGTGAACGCCCCCGAGGGCGACGAAACCGAGCGCCGGCTGCATCCGTGGTCGTGGCTGTTCGTGCTGGTCCAGCAACTGAAGCAGTTCCTGGTGCCGCTGCTGGCCTTGCTGGTCTTCGGCGGCGGCGGCACGGACGGCTTCTGGGCCGGGATCGGACCGCTGGTCGCGGTGGGCGTGCTGGTGGTGGTCTCGCTGCTGCAGTACTTCACCTACCGCTACCGCATCGGCAGGGATGGCTTGAGCATCCGCGACGGCCTGCTGCATCGCAACCTGCGCGACATCCCCTATTCGCGCATCCACAACGTGGTCCTGCACCAGTCGCTGCTGCACCGGCTGTTCGGCGTGGCCGAGGTCAGGCTGGAATCCGCTGGCGGACAGAAACCCGAGGCGCAGATGCGGGTGCTGCGGCTGGACCAGGCATTGGCACTGGAAGACCTGATCAAGCATCGCGGCAAAGTGCCGGAGGCCGGTGCGCCAGCCGGCATCGCCGACAGCCTGTTGTCGCTGCCCACTGCCGAAGTCGTCCGCCTGGGCCTGGTCTCCAATCGCGGCATGATCGTGGTTGCGGCGGCCTTCGGCGGCGCCTGGCAGTTGTTCCCCGACCGCGTGGTCGCCAATTTCTTCGAGACCACCGGGCGCGAATTGTTCGGGTACGCCAGCCACTTGCACCTGGGCTGGATGACGACTGCCGCGGCCACGGCCGTGATGGTATTGCTGGCGATAGCCCTGCTGCGCCTGCTTTCGGTGGCGCTGGCGCTGGTCCAGTACCATGGTTTCCAGCTCAGCGAGGAACAGAAGCGGCTGACGGTGGAACGCGGACTGCTGGCGAAACTGCGCACCAGCGTCGCCCGCCGCCGCATCCAGTCGTGGACGCTGCACGAAGGCTTGCTGCATCGCCTGTTGAAACGCCGCAGCCTGCAGGTCGACACCGCCGTCGCCGAAATGGGCAAGAGCGATCACCGCGCCTTCAGGGAAGTGGCGCCGATCGCCACGCCCGAAGCCTGCGACGCGCTGGTCCGCCACCTGCTGCCGCAGGCGCAATGGCCGCGCAGCGAATGGATCCCGCTGGCAGCAGGCACGTGGTGGCGGCTGTTCCTGCCGATGGCGGTCTTCTGCGTGCTGCTCGCGACCGGCCTGCTGCTGCGCCTGGGCAACGCCTGGGCGCTGCTACCGCTGCTGTGGCTGCCGTGGGGCGCCCACGCCGCGCGCCAGCGCGCGCGGCGCGAGGGCTATGCGGTGGACGAACGCCTGGTCGCGGTGCGCAGCGGCTGGTGGTCGCGGTGGTGGCGCTTCGCCGAGGTCGACAAGCTGCAGGCGTTGCGGCTGACGCGTTCGCCTGTCGACCGCCGCCTGGGTACCGCCACTCTGTGGCTGGATACCGCCGGCGCAGGCGGCTCATCGCCGACGTTGCGCATCCGGTTCCTGCCCGAGGCCAATGCGCAGTCGCTGTACCGGCAACTGGCGGCGACGCTGGCGCGCCGGCGACTGCGCTGGTAGCGGGGTTGACACGCCGGACAGCCCGCGGTTTCCTGCCGGCAAGGATGGGGCAATGCATTCGCTGCGGATCGCCTGACGGGCCTCCTGAGCGCGGCGTTGCACATTCTTTTATGCATTGGCATTGCAGCCGTACCCGCGGCCCGCACCAGGGGACGCCAGTAGGTACCGGACCGGACCGGCAGACCGTGGGCGCAATCGATGGAGTTTCGTCGATCACGGCCACCTGCTGCGCAACGCTGCCTGCGCCAGCCCGACCAGACCGCCTCCACGACGCACGCGGCCTGGTTGGAGCCAAAGTCCCGCAGGCTCACGCACAGGTTGGCATCGAATCCATTCGCATTCACTCTGGCAGGCCCAAGCTCGAAGGCCCCGAACGGAAGTACAGCAACCGCGGCCGGTCATGGAGTGCAGCGTACGCCACCCCCTTCCCAGTCGCGCTTGCAGCGCGCGTCATACTTCACGGCGTGTGCGCCATCGGGGCGTGACTGGCGTTCGGCCGGTCCGGCTCGGCTAGCATTGCGCAACCCCGACGATGCGATCCCATCCGCGTAATCCACAAACTCATGTCCAGACCGCTCCTCCACCCAGCGCAACCCACCTCCAGGAACCCGGCCCACCGCATGAGCCACTACCTGCGGTCGATGTGCGCCATGAACATGACGCGCCGGCAGATGCCTGCCGGGAGGATCACGGTTTGACCGCGCCGCCACTGGTGGTCAGGTGCGGGGCATTCGGCGACGTGGTGATGCTGACCACGATGATCCGCCTGTTGGCGGCGCGCTATGGCAGCCCGGTGGACGTGGTCGGCTCTGGCGGCTGGACCCCGCCTCTGCTCGAGAACGAGCCCGCGCTCGGCCACCTGCAGATGTTGACCAGTCGCAACACGCCCTACCCGTTCTGTCCCAGCCAGTGGGCCCTGGTGCGCTGGTTGCGGCTGCGCGGGCGCGGCCCCGTCTATTTATGCGACACGACCCCGAAGATGCGGATCCTGCTGCGCCGCGGAGGGGTCGCCGACGAAGACATCGTCGAACGCCTGCCCAGCGACGACGAGCGCGACGGCATGACCCGCTTATGGCCCGACCGCTGGGTGTCGATGGGGCAACGCGATCCGGCCCGCGCCTACCCGGTGCGCCACGACATCGATGCGCAGGCTTATCGCCTGCCCAAGCTGACCATCACCGACCAGGCCCGGCACGAACTAGCGCCATGGCGCGCCACGCATGGTCTGCAGGGGCCACTGGTGCTGTTCCAGCCCGGCAACAAGCGCACCCACAAGCGCGGCGACATCGCCACGCGGCAGCATCCCAAGTTCTGGTCGCCCGCGAACTGGGCGGCGGTGGCGCAGGCGGTCTGGCGGAAACATCCCAGGGCGCAGATCTTGCTGTGCGGCTCGCCGATGGAGTACCCGGTACTGGAAGACATCCGCACCGCAAGCGGCAACGATCCACGCATGCACAACCTCGCGCGCGAACTGCCTATCCCGCGCCTGCTGGCGCTGATCGAGCAGGCCCACAGCCTGGTTTCGGTGGACACGGGTCCGGCGCATGCCGCGGCGGCGCTGGGCTGCCCGCTGGTGGTGCTGTTCGGTGCCGCTTCGCCACAGAAGTGGCGCCCGCTGGGGCCCGGAACGATCATTCCCTTGGGCGGAGAAAAAGGCGAACAGAGCCGGGTCGGCGATATTCCCGTGGCCGCAGTGGTTGCCGCCTGGGAGGGGTTGTAGGCACGCGCCGCCGACTGGCGGGTCCAGCCGGCCGCTACCGGCAACGGCACGCCCATCGCACGCTCAGGACGCCGGCCCCCAATACCCGAGGCGGCGGCGAATCTTGAGCTTGCGCCATGGATCCCATGGCCGGCGCTTGAGCTGGCTGGTGCCGCCTTCCGCCAGGAACCGGTCGACCGCCTCCAGCGTACGCTCGCTCGAGCGCCCGTCCCGGTACGGATGGATGCTGTCGGCGTAAGCACGTATCGCCTGCATCAGCTCCGGCGGCCGCGCCAGTGCGCGCTCGATGGCGGCCTCGAACCGGTCCGGGTCGTCGATGTCGATCAATTGCGGCCCGGGCCGGCGATTCTTGAACGTCACCACCGGCTTGCCGGTCAGGAGGAACTCGTTCAAGGCCGAGGACGTGTCGGAACACATCATGTCGACCTGTGGGAACAGCTCCAGGATATTGTCGTTGTCGGCGAACCGCAGGTGCTCGTTCTCCAACGCGCGGAACCGGGCGGTGATCGCCGGATCCATCTTAGGATGGAAGGTCACGATCCAGCGCCAACGGCCGTCGCGCGACAGGCGCTTGACATGGTCGTACAGGATCGGCGCGGCGCTCCACGAAGGCGAGAACGTGGAGTGGTACAGGATCACCGGTGGTTGCCGTACGGGCGGCATGCGATCGCCGATCTCCCGCATGAAGGGATCGAGCTTGGGCCAGCCCGTCTCCCTGACCGCGAAGAATCCCAGCTTGTCGGCCAGGGCCTGGAAGGCACGGGTATCGTTCGGCCCGGTGGTGCAGTACAGGTCGAAGAACGGGCGGATGTAAATGTGCCGCGGCTTGCCGGCATCGAAGCCATGAAAGGTCTGGACCTTCAACCCCGGGAAGAAATGCGGCAATGCGTTGCTGGAAGTGAAGATCGCCAGCGGATCGAAGCTTCGCACCTCCTCCACGCTGCGCAGCAATTGCTCTTCGCCGCTCAGTTCCTGCGCGCCATCGCCGTCGAAGAACCAGGCGGCCCGGTCGCCGCGGGCGCGGATCGCCGCCTGCAGCGGGCGCAGGATCGCGGCGGCGTAGCGCACCGAACCGTATAGCAGGTAGTGTCTTGGCATCACTGCTCCAATCCGTGTTTCACCAGTTGCGCGCGCGCGGCCTCCACCGACTCGGGGTTGCGGCACATCTCGTAGAAGCGCAGGCGCTTGTATACCGCATAATTCGCGGCCACGTGCGCGACGACGAAGCCGCGCCAGCCGTCCAGGAACGCCAGGCGCAGCAGGTAGTCCTTGACGAATGCGGCCATGAACACCAGCGGCGTTTGCCACATCCGCAGCGCACGGCGCTTTTCGAGCCAGTCGCGCGCCTTCAACTCGGAGTACAGCAGGACCTTGAGTTGCTTGTGCACCAGCGACGGGTTGTGCAGGTGGTTGAACGGCGTCTCCAGTCGTGCCGCGGGCCCATCGAAGCGCAGCGACTCGTGCACCCGCGCATCGGTCCAGCGCGCTCTGTCGCGGTGATATATCCGGTCGCTGCGCTCGCCCACCATCGGCCGGTACCAGCGCATCGGCGCGCCCATGTACCAGGTGCTGCGGCGCAGGCTGACGCAGGCGACGCCCGAAGCGATCAGGTCGCCCAGCCGACGCCGGCATTCCTCGACCAGTCCGCGCGACATGAATTCATCGGCATCCAGCACCACAATCCAGTCGTGGCTGGCCTGGGCGGACGCGAAGTTGCGCTGCGGGCCGAACCCGAGCCAATCCTGGTGCACCACGCGTGCGCCATGCGCCCGCGCGATCGCGGCCGTATCGTCGGTGCTGCCGCAGTCCACGACGAGCTTCTCCGCGACGAAAGGCACGCTGTCCAGGCAGCGCGCGATGTTCGCGGCCTCGTTGTAGGTCATGACGATGAGAGTGAGCGGAAGCGTGGGGGCGGGGTGGTTCATGTCTTGGCCGGGATAGGGAACTGCTGTTGATCAGGCGGATAGCGGGCGCAGTCCGTGGCCACGCCTGGCAGGTGCGCAGGCGACCGACGGCATGCGGCATGCGGCATGCGGCGAGATGGAGCTTAACGTTCCATGCCGGCCTTCACGACCCGGGCATAGAAGAACCCATCCATGCCCTGCTCGCCCGGCAGGCGCTGCCGTCCGGGCCCGGCGGCATGGCCGTAGCGCCGATCGAGCATGTCCGCGCGCGCACCGGGCGTGCGCGCGATGAAGGAAGCCACCTGGCGTTCGTTCTCGTCCTTCAGGATCGAGCAGGTGGCGTACACCAGCACTCCGCCCGGTTTCAGTACTTTCCAGCACGCATCGAGCAGCCGCGACTGCAGGGCTGCCAATGCAGTCAGGTCTTCCGGCCGACGATGCAGCAGCACGTCCGGTTGCCGGCGCACGATGCCGGTGGCCGAACAGGGCGCATCCAGCAGCACGGCATCGAAGGGTTCGCCATTCCACCAGCTCGCCAGGTCGGCGGCATCAGAGGCGCGGAATTCGGCCGTGGCGCCGACGCGCTGCAGCGTTTCGCGCACGCGATTGAGCCGGCGCGGATCCACGTCCAGTGCGAGCAGGCGCAACGACGGATCGCGTTCCAGCAGATGCGCGGCCTTGCCGCCAGGCGCGGCGCAGGCGTCGAGCACGCGCGCGCCGGACGCCGGCGCCAGCGCGTCGGCGACCTGTTGCGCCGAACCGTCCTGCACCGAAGCATCGCCCTCGGCGAAACCCGGCAGCGCGGAGACCGCGACCGGCGCATCGATGCGCAGCGCATCCGCCATATTTCCATCGGCAGTGGCAGCAATATCGACCGCCTGCAGGCGCGTGGCGTAGTCGTCGCGTGTGCCCTTCCCGCGATTCACCCGCAACCATAGAGGCGCGGCATGGGCGCTGGCTTCGAAGATCGCTGGCGCGCGATCGCCCCATTCCAGGCCGACTTTCTTGCGCAGCCAGGCCGGCCAGGCAGCGGCGGGATCCGATCCAGGGAACCCTTCGCGCGTCGCCCGGCGCAGCAGCGCATTGACCATGCCGGCCTGGTGTGGGCGACCCAGCACGCGAGCGGCTTCGACAGTGGCCGACAGGGCGGCATGCACGGGCAGGCCCATGGCGTCGAGCTGGGCGAAACCGACCAGCAGCAGCGAACGCAGGTCGCCGTCTTTCTCGCCAAGCGGTTTCTGCAACCACGACTGCAGGGCTGCGTCGTAGCGCGCGCGTTGCCGCAGCGCGGAAAAACAGATGGCTTCCAGCAGCGCGCGATCGCGCGGATCGGCGAGCTGGGCCAGCGCGGTAACCAATTCGCCTTTCAGCGAACGGCCGCGATGGATCACTGCGTCCAGCACCCTGGCAGCGAGCACGCGCGTGGCAACGCCGGGCACGGCATTCCCCGAGGCAGCGCTGGTCGTCGTTGCGCCCCAGGGCTTGGTGGTCATGACACGACCAGGTCGCGACGAGCGTTCAGGTAATCCGCGGCGGTGATCGCCTTGCCGCCTTCGCGCTGGACCACGCGCAGGCGCAACGCGCCTTCGCCGCAGGCGATATCGATGCCCTGTTTGCCCGCCGCCAGCAGCGTGCCCGGTGCCACATCGTGCTGCAGGTCGAGGGCCACCGCGCCATGGATGCGCAGGCGCTCGCCCGCGACCACTGCTTCGGCTACCGGCCACGGTTCGAAAGCACGCACCTTGCGCACCAGCAGCG
>Ga0307414_10002017_pt1 | contig 10551 bp, 8 predicted proteins | sample DK1Ometagenome_FD_203804 | JGI IMG/M metagenome (GOLD analysis project Ga0307414, IMG submission 203804) | Maize rhizosphere microbial communities from greenhouse at UC Davis, California, United States - DK15-O-3 | ecosystem: Host-associated > Plants > Roots > Rhizosphere > Soil | place: USA...
CGGGGTTGAGGAAGGTCAGGATGCGGTCCTTCTGGTAGTCGCGCAGCATCCAGAACCACGCGGCGGGCGCCGCCGCGGCGACCCCGGCGAAGGCGGCGCCGAACCACCACCAGGGCAACCCGGCCAGGTACAGCACGAAGGCGCCGCTGATGCCGACGAGCATCGCGGTGCCGAAATCCGGTTGCAGCAGGATCAGCCCGGTCGGCAGCCCGACCAGCACGCCGGCGACCAGCACGGTCGCCAGCCGCGGCGGCAGCGGCTGGCGGTTGAGGTACCACGCCGCCATCATCGGCAGGCTCAGCTTGAGCAGTTCGGACGGCTGGAAGAAGAACACGCCCAGGTTGATCCAGTGGGCGCCGTGGCGGCCCTGGCCGATGCCCGGCACCAGCACCAGCAGCAACGGCAGCAACGAGGCGCCGTAGATCAGCGGGCTCCAGTTGCGCAGCTGGTTCGGCGGCAGCCGCGACAACCCCCACATCGCCGCCAGGCCGACGCCGAAACGGGCGCCCTGGGCGATCACCAGCGACATCGACTGGCCGCCGGCGCTGTACAGCACCGCCAGTCCGATCACCATCAGTGCCAGCAGGGCGCCGAGCAGCGGCAGGTCGAGGGTGCGCAGGAACCGCGTCAGCAGGTCCAGCAGCCAGCGCAGGATGATCGTCATGGGGTCGGCTCCGTCGCCGCGGGTGCCGCGGCGGTGGTCGCCGCCGTTGCCGGATCCGGTGCCGGCGCCGGCAGCGGGGTCGGATCGTCCACGTCATCGAAGCCTTCGGGCATCTTGCCGAGCAGCCACGCATCGAACGCCGCGCGCGCGATCGGTGCGGCGGCGCTGCCGCCGTAACCGCCGTGCTCGACCACCACCGCGATCGCGATCCGGGGATCCTCGGCCGGCGCATAGCCGACGAACAGCGCGGTGTGGCGCAGGTGGTACGGCAGCGAATGCGGATCGGCGCTGATGTTGCCCTTGCGGCTGGAACGCTGCGCGGTGCCGGTCTTGCCGGCGATCGTGTACGGCGCGCCGACACCGATGGCCTTCGCGGTGCCCCGCGGGCCATTGACGGTCATCACCATGCCTTCGTGGACCGCTTGCACGTGCTCCGGGTTGTCGCTGATGAGTTCGCTGGCGGTGCCGGGCAGTTCGCGCCACGGCTCGCGGTAACCGTCGCGGCGGGCCTCCACCAGCCGCAGCTCGTGCATGTCGCCGTGGTTGGCGATGGCCGCGGTCGCGCGCACCAGCTGCAGCGCGGTGGCGATCCAGTAGCCCTGGCCGATACCGGCGATCACGGTCTCGCCGGGGTAGAACGGCTCGCTGCTGATCGAGCGCTTGAAGTCGCGCGACGGCACCACGCCCTCGTTCTCGCCGGCGAGGTCGATCCCGGTCTGCTCGCCGAAGCCATAGCGGTGCATGAACTTCGCGAAAGCCTCGATGCCCATCTCCAGGGCGAGCTTGTAGTAATAGGTGTTGACCGACTGCGCGATCGACTCGCGCAGGTCGACCGAGCCGTGGCCGCCGCGGTGCGAGTCGCGGTAGCCGCGACGCTGGCCGGCGATGTGGAACTCGCCCGTCGACAGGGTTTCGTCCTCGGCTTCGCGCAGGCCGCTGTCGAGTCCGGCCAGGCCGACCAGCGGCTTGACGGTGGAACCCGGCGGCCCGCCGCCGAGTACGTTGCGGTTGTACAGCGGTCGCGACGGGTCGTTGAGCAGCGTGTTGTAGTCCTTGTGGGAGATGCCGTTGACGAAGAGGTTGGTGTCGTACGACGGCTTGCTGACCATCGCCAGCACCTGCCCGGTCTTCGGGTCGATCGCGACCGCCGAACCGTCGGCGTCGCCGAACGCGGCAACGATCGCGCGTTGCAGGTCGAGGTCGATCGACAGTTTGAGGTCGGCGCCGGGCACCGCCGGCACCCGGCCGACCAGCCCCATCGGCCTGCCCTCGACATTGGTCTCGACCCGTTCAAAGCCGATTTGTCCCCGCAACGCCTGTTCGTAGGAGAGCTCCAGGCCGGTCTTGCCGGTGTGGCTGAAGTTGGCGATGTCCTCGCCCATCGCCTCGACATCGCCGGCATCGACCCGCGCGACGTAGCCGATCACGTGGGCGAACAGCGGACCGTGCAGGTAGCGCCGGTTGAGGTAGGACACGACCTCCACGCCCGGATAGCGCCAGCGGTCGACCGCGAAACGCGCAACCTCCTCCGGGCTCAGGCGCAGCTTCAGCGCGATCGGCTTGAAGCCGCGCGTGACCTTGCGGGTCTCGTGGAACTCGGCGATCTCCTCCGGCGACAACTCGATCAGCCCGGCCAGGGCCGGCAGCCAGTCCTTCGGATCGCCCGCCTCGTTGGGGGTGACCTCGAGCCGGAACGCCGGCACGTTGTCGGCCAGGATGCGGCCCTTGCGGTCATAGATCAGCCCGCGCCCGGGCACCACCGGCCGCAGCTTGACCCGGTTCTGCTCGGAGCGCAGCGCATAGTCGTCGTACTGCCAGACCTGCAGGCGGAAGTACCACAGCGACAGCCCCGCCAGCGCCACGACCACGCCGAGAAACGCCAGCGCGGCGCGGCGGCGGAACTGCTCGGCTTCGGCGACGGTGTTCTTCAGCAGGCGGCGCGAACGGCGCATGGCTCAACGCCTCCGCCAGTGGCCCAGGCGCAAGGCGTCGATCAGCACGAACACCGGCGGCCACAACAGCATGCCGACCAGCGGCGCCAGCCACGACATCGCCGGGCCGGGCGCGATCCCCAGGGCGACGTGGATCGCGGCGACCACGATGCGGTCGTTGACCAGCAGGCCGCCGATCGCCAGCGCCTGCTGCGACATCGGGAAGAACCGCAGGCGCGCGCGGAAGCGCTGCAGGATGAAGGCCATCACCACCAGCCGCAGCGCCTGTTCGCCGAGCAGGCTGCCGAACGTCAGGTCGGCCAGCAGGCCGGCGAGGAAGGCGAAGCCGAGGCCGCTGCGGTCGGGGTCCTCGATCACCCAGTACGCCACCACCAACGCCAGCCAGTACGGCCGCAGCGGTTGCAAGGTCGGCGGCAGCGGCAACAGGCCGAGCAGCAGCGCGATCACGACGCTGGCCGGCAGCAACCACGATGGGCGCTGGCGGCTCATCGGCGGGCCTCGGCGGGTGGCGCGGGATCGGCTTCGACGTCTGCATCGGCGGCCGGGGCGAGCGGCGCAGCAACATCGCCGCCTGACGGCTCGGCCGGCGCGTCGTCGCCTGCGCCGGCCGGCAGGGTCATCGCCGGATCGTCGACCGCCAGCGGCTCGGCGATGCCGATCGGCGGCCGCGCTGGCACCGTGCGCAGCAGCAGCACGTCGCGGCCGCGGTCGAGCTGCGCGGCCGGGCGCACTTCGCCGAGCAGGAACGCGCGGCTGTCGTCGGGCCGCAGCGAGATGATCGTGCCGACCGGGAAGCCGGCCGGGAAGCGTCCGCCCAACCCCGAGGTGACCAGCTTGTCGCCGACCTTGATGTCGCTCGACAGCGGAATGCTCGGCAGTCGCAACACGTCGGTGCGGCCATCGCCATAGGCGACCAGTCGCACCCCGCTGCGCGCGACCGCGACCGGCACCGCATGCGACGGGTCGGTCAGCAGCAACACGATCGCGTGGGTCGGCTTGACCGCGATGATCTGGCCGACCACGCCACCGGCATCGATCACGCTCTGGCCGATGCGCACGCCGTCGTTGCTGCCCGAATCCAGCACCAACCGCTGGCGGGTGGGGTCCAGGTCGATGTCGAGGATCGGCGCCAGCTGGACGTCGAGGTTGCCGCGCTGGGCCGCCCCCAGCAGTTCGCGCAGGCGCGCGTTGTCGGCGGCCAGGGTCTGCAGGCGGGCGATCCGGGCGCTGTTGACCAGCAACTCGTTGCGCAGCCGCTCGTTCTCTTCGGTCAGCTGGCTCAGCGTTCCGGCGTCGTCATACAAGGTCTCGGCGATCCGCCCGGGCCAGCCGGCGATCGTCCACAGCGGCTGCACCAGCAGCGAGGCCTGCCTGCGGGCCTGGCTCAGCCAGCCGCCGCGGTGGTCGAGCACCACCAGCACCACCGCCAGCGCCAGATAGGCCAGCAGGCGCAGGGTCCCGGCGACATCGCCGCCTCGGTTGGGCGTGGTGGGACCGGCGTAGGAGGGCACGAAAGGCGGGTCTGGTGACTATCGGAAGAGATGGCGCGTGGTGGCCTCGTCGGGCCATGGATGACCCCGGTCGCAACGCTACTCCGGCGCGAAGAACTCGTTGCCGTGCATGTCGACCAGTTCCAGTGCGCGGCCGCCACCGCGGGCGACGCAGGTCAGCGGGTCGTCGGCGACCTGCACGTGGAGGCCGGTCTCCTCGCTGATCAGGCGGTCGAGGTCGGCGAGCAGCGCACCGCCACCGGTCAGCACGATGCCGCGTTCGGCGACGTCGGCGCACAGCTCCGGCGGGGTCTGCTCCAACGCCAGGCGGATCGCGGTGACGATCCCCGACAACGGCTCGCGCAACGCGTCGAGCACCTCGTTGGCATGCAGGGTGATCATCTTCGGCACGCCCTCGGCGAGGTTGCGCCCGGAGACCTCGATCGAACGCGGCTCGTCCTGCGGGTAGGCACAGCCGATGTCGAGCTTGATCCGTTCCGCCGTGGCCTCGCCAATCAATGTCCCGTAGGTGCGGCGCACGTAACCGATGATCGACTCGTCGAAGCGATCGCCGCCGATCCGCACGCTGGCCGAATAGACGATGCCGTTGAGCGCGATCACCGCGACCTCGGTGGTGCCGCCGCCGATGTCGACCACCATCGAGCCGCGCGCCTCGGTCACCGGCATGCCGGCGCCGATCGCCGCGGCCATCGGTTCCTCGATCAGGTAGACCTCGCGCGCGCCGGCCTCCTCGGCCGATTCCTTGATCGCGCGACGCTCGACCTGGGTCGAACCGCACGGCACGCACACCAGCACCCGCGGGCTCGGGCGCAGGAAACGGCTCTTGTGCACCTTGCGGATGAAATGCTTGAGCATCTCTTCGGTGTAGGTGAAGTCGGCGATGACACCGTCTTTCATCGGCCGGATCGTGGTGATGTGCCCCGGGGTGCGGCCCAGCATCTGCTTGGCCTCGGCGCCGACCGCGGCGACCGAGCGGTTGCCGCCGATGATCCGGTCCTGGCGCACCGCCACCACCGACGGTTCATTGAGGACGATGCCCTGCCCGCGCACGTAGATCAGCGTGTTGGCCGTGCCCAGGTCGATGGACAGGTCGTTGGAGAACATGCCGCGAAACTTCTTGAACATCGTCGAATTGCCGTCGAAAGGGCTGCCGGGAGCGATCGGCTAGCGTAGCAACCGCCCCCCGGCCGGGCAAGCTGAAACGACGCGGTTTCGGCGTTTTCTGTCCCGGCGCGACAGGTGCCTGCGACGGCCGTCACGAAGCCCGCGGCAGCGGCGTCGAATCGCACGCGACTGGTCGCCGGCCGGAGCAGCCGCTACCCTAGCCGCCGTGCGCCCGGGGGCGCATCGTAATTCGCAGCATGGTCCGCCGGCACGCCTGCTCGCGGATTTCCCTCCAAACCAGACCAACGCGGCCCCGCGGCCGGCGTCACCGGAGTGCCCACGTCCATGTCCGTCCTGATCTGCGGCTCGCTGGCCTACGACACCATCATGGTGTTCCAGGACCAGTTCAAGAACCACATCCTGCCGGACAAGGTGCACATCCTGAACGTCTCGTTCCTGGTGCCGCGGATGCGCCGCGAGTTCGGCGGCTGCGCCGGCAACATCGCCTACAACCTCAAGCTGCTCGGCGGCGACCCGATCCCGATGGCGACGGTCGGCCAGGACTTCGGCCCGTACCGCGAGTACTTCGAGGAGCTGGAGATCCCGCTGGCGCAGGTCAAGGAGATCCCCGAACTGTTCACGCCGCAGGCGTTCATCACCACCGACCTGGACAACAACCAGATCACCGCGTTCCACCCCGGCGCGATGATGCGTTCCTACGAGAACCACGTGCGCGACGTATCGGGCGTGAGCTTTGGCATCGTCAGCCCCGACGGTCGCGAGGGCATGCTGCAGAACGCCCGCGAGTTCGCCGACGCCGGCATCCCCTTCATCTTCGATCCGGGCCAGGCGATGCCGCTGTTCAACGGCGAGGAACTGCGCACCTTCATCGAGCAGTCCGACTACGTCACCGTCAACGACTACGAGTCCAACCTGCTGCAACAGCGCACCGGCTGGAGCGAGAAGGAGATCGCCGGCAAGGTCAAGGCCTACGTCACCACCCGCGGGCCGCAGGGCGCGGTGATCCACGCCGAGGGCAAGACCTTCGACGTGGCGCCGGCACACGAGCGCCGGGTCACCGACCCGACCGGCTGCGGCGATGCGTTCCGCGCCGGCCTGATCTTCGGCATCCTCAAGGGCTGCGACTGGATGACCATCGGCCGCATCGGCAACCTGATGGGGGCGCTCAAGGTCGAGCACCCGGGCACCCAGAACCAGCGCTTCGACCACGACGAGTTCGCCGAGCAGTTCAAGCAGCAGTTCGGCTACGCGCTCTGACCGGTCGCCAGGATCGTCGCCTCACATCACGTGCGCCAGCCACAGCAGTTCTGGCTGGGCGAGGCGCTCGAACTCGGCGTAGGACATCCGCAACGCATCGGTGTGGCTGCCGGCGTTGAAGGCGATCTCCGGCTCCTGGGCCAGTCGCGAGTCGACGTACACGGGCATGTCGTAGAGGTGCCCGAACGGCGGCATCGCGCCCAACTCGCAATCGGGAAACGCATCGCGGAACTCGGCCTCTTCGGCCAGTTCGACCTCAGGGCCACCGAGCGCGCGTGACAGCCGGGTCAGGTCGACCCTGTAGGCGGCCGGCATCACCATCATCGCGAGTTTGCCGTCGACCTTCAGCATGACGGTCTTGGCGAACTGGCCGGGGCCGATGTGGGCGGCGTTGGCGGTGGCCGCAGCGGTGACGGTGCGGTCGTGGGTGAGCGTGGCGTAGGGCGCGTGGCGCTCGTCGAGAAAGTTGTGCAGGCGTGGAGCAAGCATGGCTGCCTCCCCCGTCCCGTCGGCGATTCCGTCGCGGCGGGGCGATCGGTGGACGCGGGCGCGCGTCCATGCGAGCGACCCGACGATACACCTGCGCTGCGGCGGCGACGTGATGGCAGCTTCAGGTTGCTGGCCGACGGCGGTGCCGGCAAGCGCAGCGCGCGCTCAGTTCCAGTCGGGCAGCTTGCTCGCGTCGAGCCCGCCGACTTCGAACACCGCGCTGCGGGTGCCGCCGGCCTTGACCGGAAACTCGATCGTGATCACCTCGGCGTCGTTGGCCAGCTTCCATAGCGCGGCTTCGTCCTCGATGAACATCGCGATCGCCTCGTCGGTGTCGGGACGGCTGGCGGCCATCGACTTTGGTGCGGCGTCGTCGACCGCGACCTGCACCTTGCAGCCGCCATAGCAATCGAAATCTCCGGCTTCCAGGGTCAGGTAGGCGCTGTCACCCCACTCGGGGTGGTCGCGGAAGATCAGCCGCACCGGGCGCGGGGTGGCGCCGTCGGTCTCGACGTTTTCCCGGGCGTAGATCGCCGCCGACAGCTGCTGCTGCGAACCGACCGGTTCGCTCTGGTAGGCCCACAGCGCCTCGACCCGTTGCGCGTTGGCGGCGGCGTCGGCCTTGGCGGTCGCCTCGGCATGCTGCGCCTCGATCCGTGCGGCGGCCTGGCTGTCCGGGTACTCGGCGCGCAACACGTCGCCGTGGGCCTTGGCCAGCGTCCAGTTCTGCGCGGCGAACTGCTCGTCGAACTGCTTGGCCATCGCCCCGGCGGCCTGTTCCTGCGCCGCGGCCTGTTGCGCGCGCACGGCTTCGGGATCAGGCGCAGGCTGGCAAGCGGCCAGCAGCAGCGCGGCGGACAACAGCGTGGCTCGCATCTTCATCTGGATATCCTCGTGTAATGGGTCATTTGCCCCATTGTAGGAGCGGCTTCAGCCGCGATCGGGAATGGTTCGCACGCGCCGACTTCAGATCGCGGCTGAAGCCGCTCCTGCGAAAGCACGAGGCACAACACGCAGAGCCCGGAAACAACGCGGCCGCCCGGAGGCGGCCGCGTCGCATTGCCGGGTGGCAAGTCAGTCGCGAACGGGCGCGGCGTCCTCGCCCTTGGCCTTGGCGATCACCGCCTCGACCGAGCCGGTGGTGATCGGGTGATAGCCCGGGCGCGCCTCGGCGAAGGTCTTCTCGGCCAGTGCCAGTCCTTCCGGCGTCTTCACCAGCGCCTCGTAGGTCGGCATGATCAGCTTGCGGCGGCCGATCTTCTTGAGGAACGCGGCGATCGCGTCGCTGGCTTCGCTGTAGCCGCTGCGCACCGCCAGCGGGTACCAGCGCATCGCGATCTCGCCGTTCGGGGTGCCGGTGAACTCATACGAGGCATCCAGCGCGGCCAGTTGTTCAGCGGCCAGCGTCTCGGGCATGCCTTCGAGGAAGTGCACCCACTCCTGGGTGGTCCACGCCTCGGTGACCGAGGCCTCCGGCAGCGTGCCGGCATCGAGCCAGGCCTGGCGCGCGGTATCGACCGCGGCCATCCGCGGCGACTCGGTCTTCGGCGCCGAATCCGGGATGCCGGTGCCGTAGACCCACTCGTCGAGCTCGGCCTCGGTGACCTTGCCCGGGTACTTGTCCAGGAGATTCTTCTGGGTGTACTCGACGAACTTGGTGGTCGGGATCGACTGGAACGCGAAGTGGTCGAAGTAGCCGCGCAGGTACTCGTCGAAGGCCTCGCGGCCGAAGCGCTGCTCCAGGAACTGCATGAACCACGCGCCCTTGTCATAGGCGACCGCGGTCAGGGTGTCTCCGGCCTTGACCCGCACGTCGGGGCGGATCGCCAGCGACTGCGCCTGCGGCTCCATCTCGCCGATGGTCCCGCGCAGTTCGTTGCGGGCGATCACGAACTCCATGTCGGCGCGCTCCTTGCCGTACAGCGATTCGACGATGCGGTTCTCGACGTAGGTGGTGATGCCCTCGTTGAGCCACTGGTCCTTCGGGCTGGAGAAGGTCACCAGGTTGCCCGACCAGCTGTGCGCCAGCTCGTGGGCGATCAACGAGACCAGCGAGCCGTCGCCGACGATCACGGTCGGGGTGATGAACGACAGGCGAGGATTCTCCATGCCGCCGTACGGGAACGACGGCGGCAGCACCAGCATGTCGTAACGTTCCCAGCGGTACGGGCCGTACATCGCCTCGGTGGCGTCGATCATCTTGCCGGTGTCGGCGAACTCGGCGGCGGCCTTTGCGACCATCGCAGGCTCGGCCCAGACGCCGCTGCGCTCGTTGATCGGCTCGAACACCAGGTCGCCGGCCGCGATCGCGAGCAGGTACGACGGGATCGCCTGCGGCATGGTGAAGCTGTAGTCGCCGTCACGCTCGGCCTTCGGATCGTTGTCGGCACTCATCAGCACCATCGCGTCCTCCGGCGAGGTCACGTGCGCGGTGTAGGTGAAGCGCACGCGCGGGGTGTCCTGCAGCGGCACCCACGAGCGCGCGTGGATCTGCTGCGACTGGCTGAACATGAAGGGCTGCTCGCCGCCCTCGGTCATCGCAGGGGTCAGCCACTGCAGGCCGGAAGCGTCGGGCGAGGTCTCATAGGTCACGCGGATGCGCTCGGGCTGCTGCGGCGCTTCGATGGTGAGCTTGCTGCCGAGGATTTCGTCAGCGTCGGCCAAGGTGTACTTGAGGTCGACCCACTTGTCGTCGCTGCGCTCGCCGACCACCTTCTCGATGGTGAGGTCGCGGGTGTCGAGTACCAGCTGGGTGGCGTCGGGGTTGGTCCAGTCGAGCTGGTAGGTGGCGCTGCCGCTGAGCGTCTTGGCGTCGAAGTCGACGTCGAGCGCGAGCGCAAGGTCCTTGATCCGGACCTGGTCGGGCTGGGCGTAGGACAGCGAGTCGTACTCGGCGGTCGACGCGGCGGGTGCGGAATCGGGCGTGGCGGCGGTGTCGCCGGCCGGCGCGCCATCGCGCGAACAGCCACCCGCGATCACCGCGGCGGCAACACAGAAAGTCAATATCGAGGAACGCATGGCAAGCCCACGGTTACGGGTGAGCGGCCGAGTGTAGCGCCGCCCGGGCGGCGGCGCGAAGTGCCGGTTGTGCCGATTGGCGCGGCCGTCAGACCTTGTAGCCGGTGTGGATCGCGACGATGCCACCGGACAGGTTGCGGTAGTCGCAGCGGGCGAAACCGGCCTCCTCCATCATCGTCCTGAGCTCGTCCTGCGGAGGGTGCTTGCGGATGCTCTCGGCGAGGTACTGGTAGCTGTCCGCGTCGTTGGCGAACAGCTTGCCCAGCCGCGGCAGCACCTTGAACGAGTGGAAGTCGTACAACGGCTTGAACCAGTCGGCGGTGACCTCGGAGAACTCCAGCACCCGCGCCTGCCCGCCGACCTTGAGCACGCGGTGCATCTCGCGCAACGCGGCGTCCTTGTCGGTGATGTTGCGCAGGCCGAACGCGATCGTGACGAGGTCGAAACTGGCGTCCGGGAACGGCAGCTTCTCGGCGTTCATCTGCACGTACTCGAAGCCGGCGACCTTGCCCTTGTCGACCATGCGGTCGCGGCC
>Ga0307414_10002020_pt1 | contig 10542 bp, 7 predicted proteins | sample DK1Ometagenome_FD_203804 | JGI IMG/M metagenome (GOLD analysis project Ga0307414, IMG submission 203804) | Maize rhizosphere microbial communities from greenhouse at UC Davis, California, United States - DK15-O-3 | ecosystem: Host-associated > Plants > Roots > Rhizosphere > Soil | place: USA...
ACGTCGAAGGCGCCGCTCAAGGAAGCCTTCGGCGAATGGCGTAATCTCAAGATCGTGCTGATCGCGCTGTTCGGCGCGGTCGCGGGGCAGGCGGTGATCGGCTTCGCCGCGCATCTCTACCCGCTCTTCTATCTCGAACGCGTCGCGAAGGTCGACGGCGCGACTGCCAATTTCCTCGTCGCCACGGCGCTTTTGCTGATCATCCCGAGCTTCGTCTTCTTCGGCTGGCTCAGCGACAAAATCGGCCGGAAGCCGATCATGATGACCGCGTGCGTCATCGCGGTCTTCGTCTATTTCCCAGCGTACAAGGCGCTGGTCGCGGCGGCGAACCCGGCGATGGCGGCGGCGGTCGAGCGCGCCCCGGTCCGGGTGATCGCGCACGGCGGCGAATGTTCGTTCCAGTTCGATCCGATCGGGAAAAATACGTTCGACCGGACAAGCTGCGACATCGCCAAATCCTATCTCGCGAAGAATGGCGTCAACTACGCCAATGTCGAGGCGCCGGCGGGGACGATCGCGTCGGTGCGCATCGGCGAGCGGACGATCGCGGTGCCCGATCCGGCGGGGCTCGACGATGCGGCGCGCGGCGCGGCGGTCGCCGCGTTCGGCGCCGCGGCGAAAGCCGGGCTCGACGCCGCGGGCTATCCCGACAAGGCCGACCCGGCCGTGGTGAACAAGCTCAAGGTCATCGGCATTCTCTGCATCTTCGGCATCCTCGCGACGATGGTCTACGGCCCGCTTGCGGCGTTGCTCGTCGAGCTGTTCCCGGCGCGCATCCGCTACAGTTCGCTGTCGCTGCCCTATCATATCGGCAACGGCTGGATCGGCGGCTTCATGCCGACGATCGGTTTCGCGATGGTCGCGGCGACGGGCAATATCTATCAGGGGCTTTGGTATGCGGTCGTGATCGCCGCGGTGACCGCGGTGGTCGGCATTCTGTTCCTGCCCGAAACCTACAAGCGCGATATCGAGGCTTGAGAGTTAGGCGGCGGCGGTGATGAGCAATTGCCGGAACGCCGCCGCCGTTGCCGCCACCGCCGCAGGATCGACGCAGCGCGCATCGTCGCCGGCCACATGGTGATAGCGGTGGAGCCCGAAGACGCCGGCAACCGAGGGGTAGCCCGCGGCGATGATCGCGGTGAGTTCGCCCGCCGACAATCTCTCGCTCGGATAGGGCGATTCAAGCCCCGCCAGTCCGGCGAACAGCCGCCGTGCGGCGGGCAGGAGCGGCGGGCTGACGACGAGATAACGCTGCGAATCCACGCCCGCGAGCGGGGCCAGCCCGAACAATCCCTCGTGCCAGTCGCGCGCCGCGACATTGGCGCCGAGGTGGAGCCAGAAATGCGTCTCGGCGGGTTCGGGCGCGGCGGCTTTCAGCGCCTCCCCGGCGCCCAGATTTTCATATTCATGGCCGCTGTTGCACAGGAAGGCGAGGTCGTGATCGGGCAGCAGCGCCGGCGCCGCGCGCGCCAGATCGAGCCAGGCGGCGATGCCGCCGCCGCGTTCGCCCGCGCAGCCGAACCAGCCCGACCGCGGCGTCGACACGACGATCCACCGGCCCTTGCCGCGGTCGAGCCGGCCGATCAGGTTGAACGCCGCGCGGCGTCCGCCGCGCCCCGTCAGCGTCACGCGCGCCGGCTCGCGCCGCATCGCGGCGCTCAGGAAGGGCGCCGCCTCGGCGGGCGCGAGCAGGCTGACGGGTCCCGCGAACATCGGTGTGCGACCGTCGGCGTTGAGCGCGATCACCTGTCCGGTCGGACCGTTGGTGACGATCACCGCCGCCTTTGCGCCGCCCGCGAAGGCGGCGTCGACCGGCGCGCGCACCGGCTTCGCCAGCGCCGACGACCAGCGACCATAGGGCAGGTCGACGAGCGCGATCGCGCCCGCGAGCGGCGCGTCGGCCTTGCCATGCGCGTCGACCCGGACGAGCGGGCCCGTTACGCCTTCGCCCGGCGTGGGAATGACGATCGGCTGCGGATGCAACGGCGCGCGCGCATCGCCCAAGGCGATTTCGCAGTCTTCTCCCTCGAACCAGGGGACGCTGATCGGTAGCTTGTCGACCGCGAAGCCCGCGCGCTCGAGCTCGGCCGCGAGCCAATGCCCGCAGGCACTGTCGCCCGCGCCGCCCGACCGCTTGTTGCCAAAACCGATATAGGCCGAAAGATCGGCGGCGATCGCGTCGGCCGCGGCCGCCTGGGCGCTCGCCGCGCCCGCGAGCGGCAGCGCCGTCGCCCCGGCCAGAAAACCGCGCCGTGTAGCTTCCGTCATTCGCCTCTCCCACCCCCTTGATATTCACTCACGTGTGAGCGTAAATCTGGTGTGGGACGATGGCAAGCATCGCCGAAGGGAGATCATGTCGATAAAGCATATTGCGGCCCTGTGCCGGCACTTCGCCTTGGGCCTATGCCTGCTCGCAGCCGCCGTGGGCACTCCCGTATTCGCCGCCGAGCCGCCGACCGCGACGACCGCCGGGGGCCGCGTCGCGGGCAGCTGGCAAGACGGGATGCGTGTCTTCCGCGGCATTCCCTATGCCGCGCCGCCGGTCGGTGAACGCCGTTGGCGCCCGCCCGCGCCGCCGGCGAAATGGGCGGGCGTGCGGCAAGCGCGCACCTTCGGCCCCGACTGCGTCCAGCCCTCCTATCCCGCCGCCAGCGTCTATTTCGAGTCGCCGCGCGCGATGAGCGAGGATTGCCTGACGCTCAATATCTGGGCGCCCGAACGCGCCGAGGGCGCGCCGGTGATCGTCTGGATCCACGGTGGAGCCCTCCTGTTCGGTTCGAGTGCCAGCCCGATGTACGATGGCGCCGAATTTGCGAAGCGCGGTGTCGTCTTCGTGTCGATCAATTATCGGCTCGGGGTTTTGGGCTGGCTAGCGCATCCGGCGCTCAGCGCCGAATCAGCCGAAGGCGTATCGGGCAATTACGGCCTGCTCGATCAGATCGCGGCGCTGCTATGGGTGCGGCGCAATATCGGCGCCTTCGGCGGCGATCCGACGAATGTCACCGCGATGGGCGAATCGGCCGGCGCGCTCAGCATCACCTATCTGCTCGCCAGCCCGCGCGCGAAGGGGCTGTTCGCCAAGGCGATCGTCCAGAGCCCCAACATGCGCGCCGTGCCGCGCCTGCGCGATGCGGCCTTCGGCCTGCCTTCCGCCGAGGCGACCGGAACCGCGCTCGCCGAAAGCCTCGGCGCCGCCGACCTCGCGGCGCTCAGGCGCGTGGGTCCGAAGGCGCTTGTCGGCGCCGGGAGGCGCGCGCGCTTCATCGCGCAGCCGGTGATCGACGGGACGATCCTGCCCGGGCAGCTGGTCGATATTTTCGATCGCGGCGAACAGGCGAAAGTCCCGGTGCTCGCGGGCTTCAACAGCGGCGAGGTGCGCAGCCAGCGCGCGCTGGTTCCCCCGGTTCCGGCCGATGCGGCGGCCTATGAGGCCGAGGCCGTGCGGCGCTACGGCGATCTCGCGCCCGCCTTCCTGCGGCTCTACCCCGCGTCGGACCGCGAAAAAAGCCTGCTCGCGGCGACGCGCGATGCCGTCTATGGCTGGGCGACCGAGCGGCTCGTTCGCGGGCAGGTGCGCGCCGGGCAGCCCGCCTATCTCTACCTCTTCGATCATTGCTACGCCGCCGCGCGGGCGCGGGGCCTCTGCGCCTTCCACGCCAGCGAGCTGCCTTTCGCGTTCGGGGTCGCGGGACGCCCGCATTTAGGCCTGTCCAATTGGCCGATGCCGGCCGGCGAAGAGGATCGCGCGCTGGCGGCGCAGATAATCGACTATTGGGTGGCGTTTGCCGCGAAAGGCACCCCGGCGGCCGATGGCGCGCCGGCTTGGCCGGCCTATGGCGACGCAGAGAATTTCATGCGGTTCGGTGCCCGTCCCGTGGCGGAACGCGATCTGCTGCCCGGCATGTTCGAATTTCAGGAGGACATCATGCAGCGCCGCCGCAGCGCGGGCGAGCAATGGTTCACCAACAGGGAGCCCCTCCCACGCCAAAGACTCGTGGATTAGCATCGGCCGCTATGCTTTATTCGGCGCGCAATGGTCGACCAAAAGCCCCGCTACAGAACGTATGACCGCCCCGCCGGCGGCTGGGGCGCAGCGGCGGCGACCGCGAAAGTGCTAATGGAGCAGAGCGTCGTCACCAAGGGATCGCGCGCGCTGCTGGCGATGAACCAGCCGGGCGGTTTCAAATGCCCGAGCTGCGCCTTCCCCGACGCGACCTGCACCAAGACGCTCGAATTCTGCGAAAATGGCGCCAAGGCGCTCGCGCACGAGGCGACCAAGTTCCGCGTCACGCGCGAATTCTTTGCCGAGCATAGCATCACCGACCTGATGGCGCAGTCCGATTACTGGCTCGAAATGCAGGGCCGGCTGACCGAGCCGATGCGCTACGACGCCGCGACCGATCATTATGTGCCGGTGAGCTGGGACGACGCTTTCGCGCTGATCGGCCGGCACCTTCGCGGGCTGAAGAGTCCGCACGAAGCCGAATTCTACACCTCGGGGCGCACCGCGAACGAGACGGCGTTCCTCTATTCGATCTTCGTGCGCGAGTTCGGTACGAACAATTTTCCCGACTGTTCGAACATGTGCCACGAACCGACGAGCCGCGGGTTGCCGCATTCGATCGGGGTCGGCAAGGGCACGGTGATCCTCGACGATTTCGAACATGCCGAGGCGATCTTCCTGATCGGTCACAATGCCGGGACCAATGCGCCGCGGATGATGACCCCGCTCGTCGAGGCGCGGAAGCGCGGGGTGCCGATCGTCGCGGTCAACCCGATGCCCGAACGCGCGCTGATCAAATTCACCGAGCCGCAGGACATCGTCCAGATGGCGACCTTCGGTTCGACCGCGGTCAGCAGCGAATTCGTTCATATCAAGGTCGGCGGCGACCTCGCGCTGCTCAAGGGCATGATGAAGGTTCTGTTCGAGCGCGAGGCCGCCGGCGAAACCGTCCTCGACCATGATTTCATCGCCGAACACACGTCGGGTTTTGATGCGCTGAAGGCCGATATCGAGGCGCAGCCTTGGCCCGACCTCGTCGCCGCCTCGGGGATCGAGGAGGCGCAGATCCGCCGCTGCGCCGAAATCTACATCCGCTCGAACGCGACGATCATCTGTTACGGCATGGGGATTACCCAGCATCAGCGGGGGTCCGAGCTCGTCCAGCAGATCGCCAATCTGCTGCTCCTCAAGGGCAACTACGGCAAGCCCGGCGCGGGCATCTCCCCGATCCGCGGCCATTCGAACGTCCAGGGCGACCGCACCGTTGGCATCGACGAGAAACCGGGCGGGGCCTATCTCGATCGCGTCCGCGACGTGTTCGGTTTCGAACCGCCGCGCGATCATGGCCATCATACGGTCGAATCGGTCGAGGCGATGCTCGCGGGCACGGCGAAAGTTTTCATCGGCCTCGGCGGCAATTTTGTCCGTGCGGTCCCCGATACCGATCGCGCCTATGACGCGATACGCAAGCTCGACCTCACCGTCGGCATCGCGACCAAGCTCAACCGCGGGCATCTGGTGCATGGGCGCGACGCGTTGATCCTGCCCGTCGTCGCGCGCTCCGAACGGATCGAGACCCCGGCCGGCGAGCAGTTCGTGACGATCGAGGATTCGATGTCGAACGTCACCGCCTCGCGCGGCGTGCTCGATCCGGCGAGCGAACATCTGCTGCCCGAGACCGAGATCGTCTGCCGCATGGCGATGGCGACGCTGCCGGACAGCAGGGTCGATTGGGCGCGCTATATCGACGATTACGGCCTGATCCGCGACAAGATCGCCGAGGTCTATCCCGAAATTTATGCGGGCTTTTCGGAGCGGATCAAGGCGCCGGCGGGCTTCCACCTCGACATCCCGCCGCGGCGCCGCGTGTGGCCGACGCCGAACGGCAAGGCCAATTTCCTGATCCTGCCGGGGCTCGCGGTCAATGCGCCGGTCGGCGATCCCGCGATGCTGCGGCTCGCGACCGTGCGCTCGCACGACCAGTTCAACACGACGATCTACAGCTATAACGACCGCTATCGCGGCGTGTATAACGACCGGATGATCCTGTTCATGCACGCCGACGATATCGCGGCGCGCGGCCTCGATGCGGGCGCGAAGGTCGCGCTCGAAACGATCGGCATCGACGGCATCGCGCGGCGCGTCGAAGGGCTGACGGTGATCGACTATCCGATGTCGCGCGGCTCGGTCGCGGGCTATTATCCCGAACTCAATCCGCTGCTGCCGCTTGGCCATTATGACAAGATCAGCGGTTGCCCCGCGGCGAAATCGATCCCGGTGCGCGTCGTCGACATGTCAAACCGCTAGGCCGAAATGGAATCTCAAATCGTCATTGCGAGCGGAGCGAAGCAATCCAGAGCGGTTTACGCGGGCTCTGGATTGCTTCGCTCCGCTCGCAATGACGGGATGATGGACCGGCGCCGTTTGCGGATCAGGACTCTGCCAGCCTGCGAAGATCGTCTGCACTGTTGATATTCGGCGGCACGAAGTCGCTCCGCACCGCGCGCGCCTCGATCCGCCGGGCATAGGCGCGCACCGCGAGGTCGCGCCCGTCGGCCAGGATCGCCTGCAACGCCGCCAAAGTCGCCGCCGGCCACAGCCCGATTACAGGCTGGGTGTCGAGGAATGCCGGCGCCGGTTCGAGCAGCGCGCGAAGATCGGGAGGGAGGCGTAAGCAATCGACCGGTGCGGTCAGCAGCTGATCAAAACCCTCGCTCGCGGCATGGCGCAGCGCGCCAGCGACGCCGCCGAGCGGCCCCATGTCGGGCTGCGGCCAGTCGGCGAGCCCCTCGCCCCGACCGACGACGATCAGTGCGTCGCAATACGGACGCAGCGCTGCTTGTGCGTGGTCGAGCAACGTCCGCCCGCCGAGCATCGCCAGCGCCTTATCCGATCCGAAGCGGCTCGATCGACCGCCTGCGAGCACTGCGCCGAGCGTCCTCATGCGATCATTCCGTGCGGGTCGCCGACGATCAGCGCCGAATCGGTCCGCGCCAGCGCGACGAGCGTCAACCCGGCCGCCGCTGCGCGCTCGGCGGCAAGGCTGGTGGGCGCCGAGATGGTGACGAGCATCGGGCAGCCCGCGCGCACCGTCTTTTCGACCAGCTCATAGCTGCACCGCGCCGACAGCAGGATGAATCCGGAAGCCGGGTCGATTCGAGCGCGCGCCATCGCGCCGATCAGCTTGTCGAGCGCGTTATGCCGCCCGACATCCTCGCGCACCAACTCGATCGCGCCCGCCGGCGAGCAGAAGGCGGCGGCGTGGGCCGCGCCGGTCGCGCGGCCGAGCGGCTGATGCGCGTGCAGAGCCCCCAGCGCCTTGGCGATGGCGGTGCGATCGGTCGCGATGCGCGCGGTCACGGGGGGCAGCGCGCGCAGCACCTCTTCGATATTCTCGATCCCGCAAAGCCCGCAGCTGCTTTCGCTCACCCGCCTCCGCGCGCGTTCGAGCGTGACCGCGTTGCGTTCCGGCGGCAGCCAGATGCGCAGCGCCCAACCGCCTTCGATGGCATGGGCGTCGATGCGCGAAATCTGGTCGGCCGTTGCGACCAGTCCTTCGCTCAAGGCAAAGCCCGCCGCATAATCTTCAAGGTCGGCGGGTGTGGCCATCATTACGGCATAGCCGATGCCGCCGACCTCGATCGAAACCGGCGCTTCGACCGCCACGTTGCGGATCAGCGCCTCGTCGACCGGGTCGCCAAAGCCAAGGCGGCGGACAGGAAGCTCGATCATTTCGCTATTCATATTTGCACGATAGCCCATCGGTACGGGCTTGTCTCAACCTGCACGGCCGATCCTTTCGGCGAGGAAATCGACGAACACACGCACCCGGGCCGGGGTGTTCGCGCCGCCGGCGAACACCGCATGGATCGCCTCGACATCGCCCGGATTAAAATCCTCGAGGATCGGGACGAGCGCGCCGCTTGCGATCTGGCCGGCGATACTGAACGCGCCGACGCGGGCGATGCCGACCCCGGCGGCGGCGAGCTGCCCCAGCGTCTCGCCATTGTTCGCCTCGATATTGCCCCGCACCGACAAGGCGAACTCGCGGTCGCCGTCGCGAAATGGCCAGACGGGTTCGGCGCGGCGGAAGTTGAAGTTCAGGCAATTATGATCGTGCAGAACCTCGGGGCGCTGCGGCGTGCCGTGCGTCCCCAGATAGGCGGGCGAGGCGACGATGACGCGGCGGCTTTCGCCGAGCTTGCGCGCGGTGAGCGGGCTGTCGGCGAGCGGGCCGAAACGGATCGCTACATCGGCCTGTCCCCCTGCGACGTCGACCAGCCGGTCGGCAAGGCTGATATCGACGAGGATATGCGGATAGAGGCGCACGAATTCGCCGAGCAACGGCACGATGGTCAACCGCCCATGCGCTTGTGCCGCGCTGACGCGCAGCCGCCCGCGCGGCGCGCCCTGATCGGCGATCGCCTGCTCGGCATCGCCCAGGTCGGCGAGGATGCGCCGCGCGGCGCGTAGATAGGCTTCGCCCTCGGCGGTCAGCGCCAGCGCGCGCGTCGAGCGGAGCAGCAGCCGCACGCCCAGCCGCGCCTCGATCCGGTCGATCGTGCGGCTCACCGCCGAGGGGGTGAGCCCGAGGCAGCGCCCGGCGGCCGAAAAACTTCCCTCCGCGACGGTCGCGGCAAAGACTTCCATCGATCGCGCGCGGTCGCCGCCGCCGTCCATCTTTGCGTTCATTTCAAAAATCCTTCGCCTATACCGGCGCTACTCCGGCAGAGGCGACGAGTCTATCTATGCGTTCAACGCAATCGAAAGGTGGATCGTGGAATATCGTCAATTGGGATCGTCGGGGCTGCGTGTTCCGGCCTTGAGTTTCGGAACCGGCACCTTCGGCGGTCAGGGACCGCTGTTCAGCGCCTGGGGCACCAGCGACGCCGCCGAGGCGCGGCGGCTGATCGACATCAGTCTCGACGCCGGGGTCACCCTGTTCGACACCGCCGACGTCTATTCGAACGGCGCGTCGGAGGAGATTTTGGGCGCGGCGATCAAGGGCCGCCGCGACGCGGTGCTGGTCTCGACCAAGACCGGGCTGCCGATGGGCGACGGGCCGCAGGATTGGGGTGTCTCGCGCAGCCGGCTGATCCGCGCGGTCGAGGATGCGCTGCGCCGGCTCGGCACCGATCATATCGACCTGCTCCAGCTCCATGCATTCGATGCCTCGACCCCGGTCGACGAACTGATGGATACGCTCGGCGCGCTGATTGCCGCGGGCAAGCTGCGCTACGCCGGCGTCTCCAACTATCCGGGCTGGCAGTTGATGAAGGCGCAGGCGGCCGCCGATCGCCTCGGCGCGCCGCGCTTCGTCGCGCATCAAGTCTATTACTCGCTGATCGGACGCGCCTATGAAGCCGATCTGATGCCGCTCGCCGCCGACCAGGGTATCGGCGCGCTCGTCTGGAGCCCGCTCGGTTGGGGCCGCCTCACCGGCAAGATCGGACGCGACCGCCCAATTCCCGCGGGCAGCCGCCTCCACGAAACCGAACAGTTCGCGCCGCCGGTGGCCGAAGAACTGCTCTACCGCGTGATCGATGCGCTCGAAGCGGTCGCCGCCGAAACCGGCAAGACGGTGCCGCAGGTCGCGATCAACTGGCTGCTCCGGCGTCCGACCGTGTCGTCGGTGATCATCGGCGCGCGCAACGAGGAACAGCTCCGCCAGAATCTCGGCGCGGTCGGCTGGGCGCTCACGGCCGAACAGATCGCTGCGCTCGACGCCGCGAGCGACGTGCTGCCGCCCTATCCGCATACGCCCTACCGGCAGCAGGAGGGCTTCGCCCGCCTGAACCCGCCGCTCGTCTGACAGGAATCGCCCATATGAAAATCAACTTCCCGCTGCTCGCGCTCGCGACCGGCGCCTTCGGCATCGGCATCACCGAATTCGCCCCGATGGGCTTGCTGCCCGATATGGCTGAGGGGCTCGGCGTGTCGATTCCGGCCGCGGGGTTGCTGGTTTCGGCCTATGCGCTCGGCGTCATGCTCGGCGCGCCGCTGATGACGCTCGCCACCGCACGGATGAACCGGCGGACCTTGCTGATCGCGCTGATGGCGATCTTCACACTGGGCAATTTCCTCTCCGCCATCGCGGGCGATTACACGACCTTGATGGTCGCGCGCGTGATCACCTCGCTCAACCATGGCGCCTTCTTCGGCGTCGGCTCGGTCGTCGCGGCGAGCCTCGTACCGCCCGAAAAGCGCGCGGGTGCGGTCGCGGCGATGTTCATGGGGCTGACGCTCGCCAATGTGGTCGGCGTGCCGCTCGCGCCGTGGATCGGCGAGACGTTCGGCTGGCGCATCGCGTTCGGCATCATCGCGATCTGGGGTCTTTTTACCATGGCGGCGCTCCGTTTCGCGCTCCCCGACATACCGCGCGCCGAGGGCGGTGATATGTTCGCCGAACTCGGCGTGCTGAAGCGTCGCGAGGTGCTCGTCGCGCTCGCGCTCACCGCGATCGGTTCGGCGGCGATGTTCACCGTCTTCACCTATATCGCGCCGATCCTGACCGAAGCGACGGGGGCAGGGACGTTGTT
>Ga0307414_10002021_pt1 | contig 10541 bp, 8 predicted proteins | sample DK1Ometagenome_FD_203804 | JGI IMG/M metagenome (GOLD analysis project Ga0307414, IMG submission 203804) | Maize rhizosphere microbial communities from greenhouse at UC Davis, California, United States - DK15-O-3 | ecosystem: Host-associated > Plants > Roots > Rhizosphere > Soil | place: USA...
CCACTGACGTGCGGCGATGCCTGCGCAGTTGGGTTCCGGGCAGCGGACCGGTAAATTTGATGGCTTACTTGCGCTGGTGCCGTTCCCCTGCCCGGGGGACGGCACTTGCGCGTTCAGCGACGGATTGAAACCATGCCCCCAGAATCACCCCGTACTGTCCTCCCTGCGCTGGCCACGGCTGTGAAGCGCCGCCCCGTCCTGTGGGCCGCGGTGGCGGTGGCGGCCGTCGTCGTGCTGGTCCTCTCCCTGGTCCTGGCCGGGCAGGCGCGCACCGGCCCGGAAGCCACGGCCGGGCGGGTGCTGGACGGGGTGGCGGCCGCCCAGGAGGCGTCGAAGGACCGGTCCGGCGGTTACGCCACGCTGTGGCTCAAGGGCAATGACCGGACGCTGTTCGAGCGCGGGGAAGAAGTCCCGGCGGACGGCGCAGAGGATGTCCGGAGCATCGAGTGCGGCGCGGGCTGGCTAACCGGGGCGCGGGTGGAAGGCAAGGTCTACCTGCGGAGCAGCGCATCGGACACGGTGTCCGCGGACGCCGGCAGTCTCCGGTTGCCGGACTGCATCAGCGCGGAGGCCCGCGACGCCCTCCTTACGGATTTGGGCAACAGCAGGACTTTCCCGGCGCCCGACGCCGCCGCGCTCGCGGCCCCGGCGAAGGATCCCGGCTACCGGCCCGCCTACCACCTCACCCCGGACCAGCGCTGGATGAACGACCCGCAGCGGCCGTTCCTCAAGGACGGGCTCTGGCACTACTACTACCTCTACAACGCCGACTACCCGGAAGGGAACGGCACCGAGTGGTTCCACGCCACCAGCACCGACCTGGTGCACTGGAAGAACGAGGGCGTGGCCATCGGGAAGTTCCGCAACGGACTGGGCGACATTGAGACGGGCTCAGCGGTGGTGGACGCCGAGGGCACCGCAGGCTTCGGCAAGGGCGCCGTGATCGCCGTCCTCACGCAGCAGGATGCCGGCGTGCAGCGCCAGTCGCTGTTCTACTCCACGGACAACGGCTACAGCTTCACGAGCTACGACGGCAATCCCGTCATGGACAACCCCGGGGCCGAGCACTGGCGAGACCCGCGGATCGTGTGGGACGACGCGAACAACCGGTGGCTCATGCTGCTCGCCGAAGGCCACAAGATCGGCTTCTATACCTCGCCGGACCTGAAGAAGTGGACGTACGTTTCCGCGTTCGAGCAGGACGGTATGGGCATTCTGGAATGCCCGGACTTCTTCCAGATGGACGTGGACGGGGACCCCGCCAAGCGCACCTGGGTCCTCGCCGCCGGCGCCAACGGGGCGGGGGAAGGCCGCACCACCGGCCTGGCGTACTGGACCGGCAGATTTGACGGGGAGGCCTTCACGCCGGAGGGCGGCCACCAGTGGCTCGACGACGGCGCGGACTTCTACGCCGCCGTCACCTGGGACGATCCCCGCCTGACGGACGCCCAGCGCAAGGCCTCCCGGCATGCCATCGGCTGGATGAACAACTGGGCCTACGCCCGGGACCTGCCCACGGAAGGCTGGTTCGGTGCGGCGTCCGTGGTGCGGGACATCCGTTTGGAGTCCGACGGCGGCCGCCCGGCTTTGGTCTCGGCACCCACCCCGGCGCTGCAGTCGCTGGAGGGGGAGGCCAGCGAGGTGCCGGCAGGGAGCCTGGGCGCCGGGAAGGCACTGCCGGTTCCGGAGAGCGACGCGTTCAAGGTGGACGTTGAGCTGGAAAAGCCCGCCAACGGAGCGGGGGAAGCCCGGGTCCTCCTGCAAAGTGCCGGGAAGACTTACGCCACCGTGGGCTACGACTTCAGGGCAGGCAGGGCGTTCGTGGCCCGCGACGGGGATGCTGTCGCCACCGCCGAGTCCAAGGTGGACGCGGCCTACAGCCAGGTCCGGACCGGAGCCGGCGGTTCATCCGGGCCTGGAAGGGCGGCGGGTTCCGGCAGTGACACGGTGCACCTGACCGTGTACGTGGACCGGTCCTCGGTAGAGGTTTTCGCGGACGGGGGCCGGCAGACGCTGACGTCCCTGGTTTTCCCGCCGGCCGGTGCCAAGGAGGTCCGGCTGGCAGCAGACGGCGGCGACGTGACCGTGCGGAAGGGCACCGTCACGCCGCTGGCCTCGATCCGCTAGGACTTTACGGGGACAGCGCCGCCTGCTGCCGGGCCCTGCGGCTCGGCGGGAAACGCCACGCCTTCGCCCACGACGCGGAGGCAAAGTTCCATGCCCGGCCGGGCGATGGAGGCGTTCCAGTGGCGGATGGTGATGATTTCCCCGCCGCCGGGATAGCGGTGGTCGGAGCGCCCGGCCAGTTCGGGCGGGACGGCCAGCTTCAGCCGGACGGTGGTTTCCGGGCCGAAGTAGTCAGTGTCCACCACCACGCCGCGGATGTCGCCGTCCTCGGCGATCCGGATCTGCTCCGGCCGGAGCATGAGCTGCACCGGGCCCTGGGCCGGCGGCCGGCGGACGGGGATGCCGCCCAGCGAGCAGGTGGCCAGCGAACCTTCCATCCAGGCGTCCAGGATGACGGCGTCCCCCAGGAACTCCGCGGTGGCCCGGTCCGCGGGGCGGGTGTACACCACGAACGGGTTGCCGATCTGGGCCAGCTTTCCGCCGCGCATGACGGCCACCTGGTCCGCGAAGGACAGTGCTTCGGCCTGGTCGTGCGTGACCAGGATGGTGGTGACCCCGGCCTCGGCGAGGACCTTTGCCACGGCCCGGCGGGTGGCGACGCGCAGCCCGGCGTCGAGCGCGGAGAACGGTTCGTCGAGGAGCATGAGTTCCGGTTCGCGGGCCAGCGCCCGGGCCAGTGCGACGCGCTGCTGCTGGCCGCCGGAGAGCTGGTGGGGCCGGCGCTTGGCCATGGCCGGGTCCAGCGACACCATTTCCAGGAGGTCGCTGACGCGGCCCGCCACGGCGCGGCGGCCGCCGGACAGTTTGGCGGTGTCCAGTCCAAAAGCGATGTTCTGCCCCACCGTAAGGTGCGGGAAGAGCGCGCCGTCCTGCGCCACGTAGCCGATGTGGCGCTTGTGGGCGGGGACCCAGACGCCGTCGCCGGCCACGGTGTTGCCGTTCAGGGCGATGCTGCCGGCCAGCGGGTGTTCGAACCCGGCAATGAGCCGCAGCAGCGTGGTCTTTCCGGAACCGGAGGGGCCCACAATGGCCGTGGTGCCGCCCTTGGACACGGCCAGGTTGACGCCCTTCAGAACCTCCTGCGGGCCGAAGTTCTTGGTGACATCGGTGATCTGCAGGTGCGGGTTGGTACTGGCCGCCACCGACGGGGAGACCCGGGGCTCCGGCAACCTCGATGTGGATGGTGCTGTCACTGTCCGGCTACTTTCTTGGACTGTTGGAAGAGGAGGTAGGTCATCGGTGCGGAGAGCAGGATCATCAGCAGCGCATAGGGGGCGGCGCCGGCGTAGTCGATCTCGCTGCTCTTGCTCCAGAACTCGGTGGCGAGGGTGCGGGTGCCGTTGGGGGACAGCAGCAGCGTGGCCGTCAGCTCATTGGCGATGGCCAGGAACACCAGGGCTGCGCCGCCGGCGGCCGCTGGCGCGGTGAGCCGGAGGGTTACCCGGATGAACGATGCGAGCGGCGGCTTGCCCAGGGACTGCGCGGCCTCGTCCAGTTCCTTGGGCGCCTGGGCCAGGCCGGCGCGGAGGCTGACCAGGGCACGCGGCAGGAACAGCAGCACGTAGGCTGCCACGAGCACGCCGGCGGTCTGGTACACGCCCGGAACCAGCCGGATGCTGACCGTGACGAAGGCCAGGCCCACCACAATGCCCGGCAACGAGCTGGTGATGTAGTTGGACAGCTCGAGGGACTTGCTGAACCAGCCGGGATGCCGGACTGCCAAGTAAGCCATGGGGAAGGCCACCACGATGGTGGCCGCCGCGCCGGCAAGGCCGTAGCCCAGGGTGGCCAGAAGGGCGGGGAGGAACTCGTCGGCAGCCCAGGCCGGGGCCCCGCCGAGAGCGGTCCAGCGCAGGACGAAGAACAGCGGAAGTCCCAAAGCCAGTGCCGTCAGTGCCAGGAGGAACAGCTGGGACGGCAGCTGGTACACGCGCAAGGGCAGCCGCAGCGCCCGGCCCTGGGCGCCCGGCCCGATCCGGGCGTACCGGGCGGTGCCGCGGCTCCGGACTTCGGCCACCAACAGGAGCAGGCAGAAGAACACCAGGACGCTGGCCAGCATGTTCCCTGCGGCGCCGTTGAAGGTGGATTGGTACTGCACCATGATCGCGGTGGTGAACGTGTCGAACCGGATCATCGCGAAGGCGCCGTATTCGGCCAGCAAGTGCAGCGAAACCAGCAGCGCGCCGCCGGTCATCGCGATGCGGAGCTGGGGGAGCACGACGCGGAAGAATGTGGCCCAGTTGCCCAGGCCCAGGGCGGCGGCGGACTGTTCGATGGCCGGGTCCAGCCGGCTCAGGGACGCCGCTGCCGGAATGTAGACCAGGGGGAAATAGGAGAGCGTGGCGATCAGGACGCCGGACCACAGCCCGCCCATCGAGGGCACCGCCGAGACCCAGGCGTAGCTGTTGACGAACGCCGGGATGGCCAGCGGGGCGGCCAGGAGGACCGCCCAGATCCGGTGGCCGCGGAGGCTGGTGCGCTCCACCAGCCAGGCGCCCGCCACGCCCAGCAGCAGGCAAAGGGGCACCGTGATGATGGTCAGCAGCAGCGTGTTCAGCAGCAGCTCCAACACGCGCGGCCGGAAGATCAGCGCGACGGCGGTGTCCCAGCCGGTTGCCACCGTCATGTAGGCCACATACCCCAGGGGAACGAGGGAGAACAAGGCGATCAGCACCGCCACGATGGACACTGCGGAAACGCCGAAAGGCGGGCGGGGGCGCTTGCCCCGGCCCGCCGTCGTCGTGCTCCCGCCCGAAGGGGGAGCCGATAGATCGGTGGTCACGGAATTAGAGGAGTCCTGCCTTGGTCATCAGGTCGGTGACCTTCTCGGAGTTGAGCTTCGCGGCGTCCACCGTGGGGGCCTGCAGGTCCTTGATGGGGACCAGCTTGTCGTTGGCGGGAACGTCGGAGGCGATGGCGTACTCGAAGGACGTGCCGGTCTTCAGGACCTCCTGGCCCTTCTTTCCGGTGACGAACTTCAGGAATTCCTGCGCGGCCGCAGCGTTCTTGGAGGACTTCAGCACGCCGCCGCCGGAGACGGACAGGAACGCGCCCGGGTCCTGGTTCTTGAAGTAGTACGGCGTGACGTTCTTGGAGTTCTCGCCGGTCTTCGCCTGGTCGCCGTAGTAGTAGTAGTGGTAGATCAGGGCGGCATCCACTTCACCGGCGTTGACGGCCTTCATGGCGGTGCTGTTGCCCTTGTAGGCCTTGAAGTTCTCTTTCATGCCCTGCAGCCATTCCTCGGTGGCGTCTTCGCCCTTGAGTTCCAGCAGTGCCGAGACGATGGCCTGGAAGTCCGCGCCGGTGGGCGAGGCGGCCCACTTGCCCTTCCATTCCGGCTTGGCCAGGTCAAGCATCGACTTGGGGAGCTGGTCCTCGGAGATCTTGGTCTTGTCGTAGACCAGGACGGTGGAGCGTGCGGCGATGCCGGTCCACTTGCCGGTGGAGGGCTGGAATTCCGTGGGGACCTGCTCCAGGGTGGCCTTGTCCACGTCGGCGAACAGGTCGGCGTTTTCCACCTGCGTCATGGCGGGGGAGTTTTCCGTGAGGAAGACATCGGCGGGGGAGGCCTGTCCTTCCTGGATGATCTGGTTGGACAGCTCGGTGTCCGACCCCTGGCGCATGGTCACCTTGATGCCGGTCTCCGCCGTGAAGGCGTCAACCCATTCCTTGGTGAGGCTTTCGTGCTGGGCGTTGTACACGGTGATTTCGCCGGATGCCCCGGCGGCGCTGCCGGATGCGGAGGACGTAGCTGCGGGCGTGGTGCTGCCGCCACAGGCAGTCAGGCCGAGGACAGCGGACGCGGCAAGGGAGATGCCGGCCAGGGCGCGGTTGCGGATCTTCATTGAGGAGCTGCTTTCTGGGAAATGTCAGGGGGACCGGTGGTGCCGGTCCATGTGGGCCGTGGGGAAGGGCCCTCGCAAAACTGTAGGGTAGGCAATCCTAAGCAGCCACAGGGAAAGCGCTTAAGGTGACCAGCATCACAATAATTAAGGAAGTGTGGCGTGACTTAATTCTAGGGCGCAGTGAGCAGCGCGGCGGCTTCGATCGTCATCCAGGCCTGCAGCTGGGTGGAAAGTTCGACGGCGGCGCCCGCCGGGTAGGTGCGCGCGGCGGGTGTGTTGGCGTGCGGGGAAAAGACGCTGGCGTCCGGCATCGCCCGGGCTGATTCGCCGGGCTCCACGGTGCGGCGGCCGTCCCAGAACGCCTCTGCCGTGTCGGTGACCAGGCGGGCGGCGGTGCGGCGTGTCCCTTCGGGGAGCCGGGCGTCCCTCGCGGCCAGCGCCAGGTACCGGCACAGGATGCCGGTGAAGAGGCCGCCGTCGCCCGTTCCTTCGCAGCGGAGCACGCTGCCCTGTCCCGGTGTGGAGGCGGCGACGGTCAGCAGTCGCTCCACCCCGTCCACCACCGAGGCCGCCCTGGCCAGGTTGGCGTCTCCGCCCAGTTCGAGCAGCGCACCCAGCGCCGGCCCCTGGTTGTAGGTGTAAACGGTGCGCTCCACCAGCACTTCCCCTGCCGTGCCGGCGCGCGCCCCATCGAGGTACAGGTGCTGATCCGCGTCGAACAGCGTGGCGTCCAGCCAGTCGATCAGCGCCTGGGCCTTGGCCGTCTCGCCGGTGCGGGCGTAGTACAGCGCCACGGGGCCGTTGGCCGGGGTGTTCTTGAAGTCCCGCTTCTTGCTCCAGAACACGCCGCCGCCCAGGTCGTCGGTTCCGGCGGCATCGAACTGCAGGGTCAGGGAACGGCGGACCCGCGCGTTGCGGCCTCGTCCCGGCCTCCGGGTTTCCTCGGCGAGCCTGTCGAGGCGGTGGGTGGCAAGGGCCAGCCACGCCATATCGTCGTAATAGTTGTTGACCACTGTGAAGGCGTTGCGCAGCCGGATGCCCGTCACCAGGCGGGACGCCAGGTGGCCGGCGCTGGGATTGGCGGGCCCGTTGAACCGCACCGCCGGTGTGGCGCCGCTTCCCAGCTCCCGCCGGCCGGTGTCCACCAGGCAGTCGACATAGTGTGCCTGCCACCAGTAGTGCCAGGGGTTGAGCAGCGCCGTGCCTTCGGCGAGGGTGCGCAGCTTCCCGCGCCAGCCGTGCGCCTGCCGGCCGCCCTGCCAGGTCACCGCCGCCAGGTGCGTATTCGGCAGGAACAGCAGCCTGCGGCCGAACAGCGCGGTGACGGACTGTGCTGCATGGTTGGCACGCTGCTGCCAGTCGGGAGTGGAGGCATCACTGGACGTCATGGGCCCAGCCTAGCCATGCTTCCGGTCCCGAAACTGCTTGTCCGGACCCGGGGCGTCCGGAGCGTGCAGTGCGGCGGCATTTCAGTTAACATTGACTAACTGATACGTCGCGGTCCGCCTGCGCTTTCGGGGGCCACATCAAGGAGGATGCATGGATGTCAGAGGCAGTGCAGCACTGATCACCGGGGGTGCATCGGGCCTGGGGGCTGCCACGGCCCGGGCGCTGTTCCAGGCCGGAGCGTCGGTGGTGCTGGTGGACCTCCCGTCCTCGGCCGGCGCGGAGCTGGCACAGGAACTGAACGCGTCGGTGGAAACGCACGCCTCCGGCCAGTCCGCAGTCTTCGCCCCCGCTGACGTGACCAGCGAGGTTGAGGTGCGCGCCGCCGTCGCCACCGCCTCCGGGCTGGGGCCGCTGCGGATCGTGGTGAACTGCGCGGGCATCGCCACCCCCGGCAAGGTTTTGGGCCGCGACGGAGTGCTGCCGCTCGAAGCGTTCAGCCGGGTGGTCCAGGTGAACCTCATCGGGACGTTCAATGTGCTGCGCCTGGCCGCCGAGGCGATGGTGGCCACGGAGCCGGCCAGCACCGAGCTGGGTGGTCCCGAGCGGGGCGTCATCATCAACACCGCCTCGGTGGCCGCCTTCGAAGGGCAGATCGGGCAACCCGCCTATGCCGCCTCCAAGGGTGCGGTAGCGGCCATGACGCTGCCCATCGCCCGCGAACTGGCGCGCTCGCTGGTCCGGGTGGTCACCATCGCGCCCGGCATCTTCGAAACGCCCATGATGGCAGGCCTGCCGCAGGAAGCCCAGGACTCCCTCGGAGCGCAGGTACCGCACCCGTCCAGGCTGGGCAGGCCCGGCGAGTACGCCAACCTGGTGCTGCACATCGTGGACAACGCCATGCTGAACGGCGAGACCATCCGCCTTGACGGCGCCATCCGGATGGGGCCCAAATGAGCGCCGCCGGGCGTGCGGCGGCTGCAGGACTGCCGGATGCAGACTTCTTCGCCGTCGAATCCCTGCTCAGCCAGGCGGAACGGAACAAGCTCGCCGAGCTCCGGGACTTCCTCGCCGCCGAGATTGCCCCGTACGCCGGGGACTGGTGGAACAATGCCGAGTTCCCCGCGCACATCCTGCCCAAGCTCGCCGCCCTGGAGCTGAGCACCCCCTCCCAGCGAGGCTACAGCCACCTGTTCGCCGGGCTGGTCATCGCCGAGATGACCCGGGTGGACACCTCGATCGCCACGTTCTTCCTGGTCCACCATGACCTGTTCGTCCAGTCCCTGCACGCCTTCGGATCCACAGGCCAGAAGGAACGGCTCCTCGCCGACGCCTCGGACCTCCGCATCACCGGAGCATTCGCGCTCACTGAGCCCCTGCACGGCTCCGACGTTGCCGGCGGCATGGAAACCACGGCACGGCGGATCTCCTCCACCACAGGGGAGGACGACGACGGCGGCGACGCCTGGGTGCTCAACGGCGCCAAGCGGTGGATCGGCAACGGAACGTTCTGCGACTACATGCTCGTGTGGGCTCGCGACGAAACGGCCGGGCCGGACAGCACGTCCGGGCCGGTGCGGGGGTTCATCGTGGACGCCACCCTGCCGGGCATCACCCGCAGCCGGATCGAGAACAAGATCGCGCTGCGCACGGTGCAGAACGCGGACATCGTCTTCAATGACGTCAAGGTGGCCGAGGCCGACCGGTTCACGCCGGTCAGCAGCTTTGACGACACCAAGGAGCTCCTGCGCAGTTCACGGATCATGGTGGCCTGGCAGGCCGTGGGGCAGCAGCTGGCGGCCTTCGACGTTGCCCGGCAGTACGCCGTGGAGCGCCGGCAGTTCGGCCGGCCGCTGGCCCACTTCCAGCTGATCCAGCAGCAGCTGGTGACCATGCTGGGCAACGCCGTGGCCAGCATGGGGATGCTGGTCCAGCTGGCCAGGCTGCAGGAGGAAGGCTCGGCGGACATGGCCCAGGTAGCGCTGGCCAAGTCCTACGCCAGCGCCAGGATGCGCGAAACCGTGGCGCTGGGCCGCTCCATCCTGGGCGGAAACGGCATCGTCACCGATTACCGGATGGCCAAGATCTTCGCCGACGCCGAGGCCATCTATACCTATGAAGGGTCCTACGAGATCAATACCCTCATTGCGGGGCGGGCCATTACCGGGATTTCGGCGATAGCCTGAACCCGGCCCCGGGCGGGTGCCGAGGCCGGGTTCAGGTGGTTGAGCCTGGCGGAACGCTACGCCGGGTAAGGCTCCTTCTCGCCCGCCTCCACCCGGACGTCCAGGCTGTTGTTCCGGACCGGCATGGGGCAGGTGCCGTAGGGCGTGAAGGCGCTGGGGTAGTTGATGGCCCGGTTGAAGTCGAGGACCACGGAGCCGTCCGGGCGGGGACGCGGAAGCGAGACTTTCCGCCAGTCATCTGTCGTATCGCCGTTCGTCTCGTCATGGAACGTGACCGTCAATGCCCCGAGCTTCTCTTCCTCGGCCTGCAGCCGGAACTCGTGGGGACTGCCGGGAAGCCGGAACACCACCTCGCCTACGGTCCGGTGGACGCCGTCCACCAAAGGGTTGGCGGTGCTGATCGGGACATCAACCGGTGCTGGGTACGGCTCAAAGCGGGCCGTCACTTCCCACTCCGGGGTGTAGGGATAGGTGGGCACGCCGTCGAATTCGGTGAACACCGGCGACTCAGCGTCCCGGGTGCGGATCGCATACCGCCCTCCGCGCATGGCCAGTTCCACCACCGTCCGGTCGCCCGCGGGGCCGCCGAACTGCACCCACATCAGCGATTCCTCATCGGCGAGGACCGCTGTGATGGTGCCGCCCACCGTTTCGCCCGTCTCCACGAGCGTGAGCCCGTCCGACGGCACCGCGGTGAGTACCGCCGTCGTGCGTTCCCGTGTACCCGTGCCTTCCGCGGACCCGTTAACCTGCGTGGACCACAAACCGGGAACGAGCTCGACGGCGGCAGGGGAGTCCTCCAGCCACTGGAAGGAGGTGAGCGTGAGCCAGCCGTGCCCGGCGGCAAGCGCGTTGTCCCGGTTGGCGCGGAAACGCTGCCAGCGCTCGAGTTTGGCGGCTGGCGCGGTTGTCCCTGCGGGTGTGGTGGTGGTCATGATTCCTTCCAATCTCGTCTGCCCGCTACAACCGGCACCTGCCCCGGTTCATTCCGGGGCGT
>Ga0307414_10002022_pt1 | contig 10539 bp, 9 predicted proteins | sample DK1Ometagenome_FD_203804 | JGI IMG/M metagenome (GOLD analysis project Ga0307414, IMG submission 203804) | Maize rhizosphere microbial communities from greenhouse at UC Davis, California, United States - DK15-O-3 | ecosystem: Host-associated > Plants > Roots > Rhizosphere > Soil | place: USA...
GTCGGCGGACATGGGGCGGAAGTAGCGGGTAGCAAGCCGCGGGTGGCAAGGTCAAACAATGGATTAAACCTTTGTTTGCAGGGTGTTTTCCCTCGCCTCGGGTGCCTCTCCGGCCGCTATTTCGTCCCGTGCGGGCGGAGTGCGATTTCCAAGTGATCGACGAGTCGGAGGACTGGATCGTGGTGGAGAAACCGGCGCCGCTGGCGGTGCATCCGGCGAACGGGAAAGTGGAGCCCACGCTGCTGGGCGGGCTCGAGGAATTGCTCCTTTATGAGCGGACGAACGGCGCGCGCCTCTCCATCCTCACCCGGCTGGACCGGGAGACGAGCGGGGTGGTGCTGGTGGCGAAGAACGCCGCGGCGGCGCGTCACTTCTCCCTCCAGTTCCAGGCGCGGAAGGTGGAGAAGGAGTATCTGGCCATCGTCCACGGCTGGCCGGAGTGGGATGAACGACGGGTAGAGGCTTCCATTACCCGAGGCGGCGGGGCGATCTGGCTGCGGCAGGTGGTGGACCCGCAGGGAAGGGAATGCGTCACGGCATTCCGGGTTGAGCGGCGGTTTTCCCATGCGCTGGGAAAGTTCGCGCTCTTGCGCTGTGCGCCGGAGACCGGGCGGATGCACCAGATCCGGGTACATCTGGAGCACGCGGGACATCCTTTGGTCGGGGACAAGATCTACGGGACCGACGGGACGCCGTATCTGGAGCAATTTTCCGGCGCGCTTTCGGGGGAGTCGGTGGCGCGGCTGATCTTGCCCCGGCATGCGCTGCACGCGTGCCTGCTGGCGGTGGAATGGGCGGGGCACCGGGTGGAATGGCGGTCGGAGCTGCCGGGGGACCTGAAGAGCTTTGCCGGAGGATAGCAGTATCCGGCCCGGGCGGTGATTTCGCGCTCAATCCGCAATGGCCAATTTCCGATCCCCGATCCATCGTCCGGCATGGCCGGCCTGCAGGAGATCGTGGCATTTTTGGACTTGGAGCTGAGGATCGCGGAGATCCCGGATTACCCCGGCGCGGTGAACGGTCTTCAATTGGAGAACGGCGGAACCGTCACGAAGGTGGCCGCCGCGGTGGATGCCTCCCTGGCGGTGGTCGAGGAGGCGGTGGCCGGGGGCGCCGACCTGCTGATCGTCCATCACGGGATGTTCTGGCAGGGGGCGCAGCCGCTGACGCGGGCCTTTTACCGGAAGATCAAGACGGCGATGGACGGGGGATTGGCCATCTACTCGGCCCATCTACCCTTGGATCTCCATCCGGAACTCGGCAACAACGCCTTGCTCGCAAAGGCAGCGGGCATCCGGCCGGAGGGTGCCTTCATGGAATGGAAGGGGATCCGGCTCGGCTTGACCGCCGAGGCGGAAGTCCAGCGGGCCGATCTGATCGCGCGGGTGGCGGCGGCGGTGGGCGGGCCGGTCCATTTCTGTCCCGGCGGGCCGGAAGTTGTTAGAAAGATAGGGATCATCACCGGAGGAGCGGGCTCGGAAGTTGCGGGCTGCGCTGCCGCGGGCATAGATACGTTTATCACGGGAGAGGGTCCCCACTGGAGCTATCCCCTGGCGGAGGAACTGGGGCTGAACGTGTTATATGCCGGGCATTACGCCACGGAGACTTTCGGGGTGAAGGCCGCGGCCGGCCGTCTGGCCCGGGATTTCGGCCTTGCCACCGCCTTCATCGACCGGCCGACCGGTCTGTGATGCCATGAAGCGCCTTACCGCCCCGTATTTCGAGCGACATCCCGTGGAGTGCGCGCGGGACCTGATCGGCTGTGTTTTCGAATGGCGCGGCTGCGCGGGAAGGATCGTGGAGACGGAGGCCTACACGGCGGAGGGGGATCCGGCCTGCCATACGTTTTTCAGGCCGGGTGCCCGGCGCTTTGTCCAATCCCACGAAGCCGGGACGGCCTACGTGTACCTGAACTACGGGGTGCACTGGCTTTTCAACGTGCTCGTGAAGGGCCCTGACATGGCGGGCTTCGTGCTCTTCCGGGCTTTGGAACCCACATCCGGGATCGGGGAGATGGCGGAAAGGCGGGGCGTCGCGGACCTCCGCCACCTCTGTTCCGGGCCCGGAAAGCTTACCAAAGCCTTGGGTATCGGGGGCACGGTTCACGGCACGACCTTCCTGGAGGGGCCGGAAACGGGGATCTTCGCCGGGATGAATGCCGGGGTACTGGAGGGGGAGAGGATCGGGATTTCCCGCGGCCGGGAGCTACCGTGGCGCTTTCACGAGACGGCGAACCGCCACGTCAGCCGCTGAGGGGATGGTACGGGTGATGGGAATCGAACCCACGCCTCAAGCTTGGGAAGCTCGCGTTCTACCATTGAACTACACCCGCCTGCCGCAGGGACGGGAGCGAGCTATCTCCCCTTGGCGTTCAATGCAATCCAAAATGCGGGAATCGCACATCACCCGCGATCGCGGGGGATGGCGGGAAAAGTCCGTGAAATCGCGTAAAAAGAGCTTGCCGGGCCTTGAAACCACCTGTTAGCTTCGCCCCGACTTCGCGGGTATAGCTTAGTGGTAAAGCTCTAGCCTTCCAAGCTAGCTATGCGGGTTCGATTCCCGCTACCCGCTTTTCATCTTGCCAGGACACGACTATCCCGATCCTATTCCCACACATGAAAACCACGTTCCGATTTGCTCTAGTGGCAGCCGCGCTGGCCATGCTTCCCGCCGCCACGATGGCTGAAGTGGATTGCCTGAAGATCTCCGTTTCGGTGAAGCACGCGGTGGCTGCCAAGCCTGCCGAAGTTCTCCAGATCGTTGAAGCGGAAGTCTCCGCAAACCCGGGCTGCGCTTGCGAAGTCGTCAAGGCCGCCATCGAGGCGTCCAAGGCAGACAACAAGACCATCGCCGCGATCGTCGAAACCGCCGCCACCTCCGCCCCGGACAAGATGCGCCTGATTTCCCAGTGTGCCGTCGCCGTGGCACCGGAGGCTCTTGCCGATGTGCAGGCCGTGATGAATCGCATCGATCCCAACAAGGGTGAGTCCGGTTACAGCTCGAAGGGCGGCAAAGCCGAGCACGTCGAAGTCAAGCCTGCTTGGAATCCCCTGGATTTCCCGGGCCAAGGCCCTGTCGGTCCGACCCCTGGCGGCGCTCCTGCGCTTCCGCCCGGCCTCCCTTCGGCAATCCCGCCTGTGATCGTTCCTCCGGTTGCAACGCCGGTTGACTTCATCGTCGAGGAGCCGCCGGTTGAGGTTTTCTGAAGCCGGCAAGCGCGCCGTATCGATTTTAATACCAGCTTTCCTTTCCTACATGAAACGCAGTTTGCTTTCCACGCTCGCCGCCGCCTCTGCTATTGGTGCCGCCAATGCCAGCCTCTACTATGTTCAGGATGAGGCTCAAGAGAGCCTTCCCCTGAAGTGGACGGTGGGTGTCAACCTGACTTGGGATGACAACGTCAATCCGACCGCCGTCGGCGTCGGTGCTGATGACGAGGCCCTGAGCATCAATCCTTACGTCGGCCTCTCCTTCGTCTCGATCACGCCGCAGACCACTTGGGACATCTACGCCCGGGTGGGTGCCATTTACTACTTCGACGAACCGGAAGCGACCGGATCCGAAGATCTTTATGGCCAGGCCCGTGTCGGCTTGAACTTCACGCACCGCGTGAGCGAGCGCCTGCGTTTCTCCAGCCGTAACCACATCTCCTACGAACTGGAGCCGGATTACGCCTACGGTTACTCGACATCCCGCCAGGTTGGTGAGTATCTCTTCTGGCAGACCGACAATTCCGTCGGTTACCGCTGGACCGAGCGCTTGGCCACCTACACCGGCTTCACGCTCAGCGATCTCGACTACGATTCCGCCGTGCCGCATTCGGATCGGTTCACGTGGACGGTTTACAACCAGTTCCGCTACCAGTTCTCGCCGCAGACGGTCGGAACGCTTGATTACCGCTACTCGGAGACCACGGGTAACGGCGTTGCCTCGGACTCCACCAACCACTACCTGCTGGTGGGTGCCGAACACCGCTTCAGCCCGAACACCATCCTGATTGCCCGCGTTGGCGCGCAATTCCGCGAGGTTGATTCGGTCGGTGGCAGCGATTCGACCGATCCGTATGCCGAGCTGACCTTGAACTCGAACATCAACGAGCAGTTCCGCGTGCGCTCCTTCCTCCGCTACGGCGTGGAAGACTATGACACGGTGGTGACGGCCAACGGCATCCTCGGCCCGCTGCTTACCGAGTTCGACAATCGCCAGACGCTCCGCATCGGGGTCAGCGGCGAATACGACCTGTCGCCCATGCTCTCGCTCTTCGGCGGTGTGGACTACATCATGACCGACTACGAAGACGGCCGCCTCGCTTCCACCCCGCTTCCATACGGTGGCTCCCCGGGTGAAGACCTCGTGAACGCCTACATCGGCTTGTCGGTGAAGTTCACCGAGAACCTCTTCGGCAACGTCTCTTACAACTACACCGATTCCAGCTCCGACCTCCCTGGCCGCGAGTATGAACGGAATCGCGTGAACCTTGGAGTGCGCGCCGAGTTCTGATCGGGGCCCTGTTTTCGAGCAGTCCTTTTCAAGATCCTCATCCATTCTAGAATCCAAAGCTCCCGCAGTGGTCAACCATTGCGGGAGTTTTCGTTTGAATGACGGGCGATCAGAGACAATAACCATCCCATCAATCTTGATCGAATGAACCAATCCTTGAATCAATCGGAGGCGAACCTCCATGCCGTCGATTACTGGCAGGTCATCAAGAACCGCTACGGGGTCATCCTCCTGACGTTCTTGCTCGTTTTCATGACAGCTCTGGTGATCACGTACGTGATGCCGAAGAAGTATGAGAGCAAGGCAGTTGTGCAAGTTCGGCCGAAGGGAACGGGCACCAACCTGATCCCCGGAATGTCCGACAACCGGGCTTCGACCCTGGAAATGAACACCACGTTCTTCCCGACGGAATTCGAGGTGATCAAGGCGCAGAAGACTTTGGATGCCGCGATCGAGGATCTCGACCTCGTGAACAAGTGGAACAAGGAGCCTGACGAGGTGCGGCGCATGCTGCGCAACATCGTGGATGCGGAGAATATCCGCGGAACCTCCATGATCGAGATCACGGCCAGGTACAGCGATCCGAAGGACGCGCAGGCGATCGCCAAAGCGGTCTCCGAGGCCTACCGGGACCGCCGGACGAAGCTCCAGGGAGATTTTGCGAATCAAGCCATGGATCAACTCCGCAAAGCCGTCCAGCAGCAGGAGGACGCCGTCGAAGACAAGCGGAAGTTGCTATCTCAAATCATCAGGCAGGAAGGAATCATCTATCAGGGAGACCAGAGTGTTTTCCAAGGCTCGGGCAGATTCGACGAGGCCGTCGATGCCGAAAATGCGGCGAAGGCCTACATGGAGCTTGAACAGGACCGGATCCAGCTGGAGAGCCAGATCGAGACCCTGCTCAAGTATGACGGCGAGCAACTCATGAACTATGCCGGCGGCCTGAGCCTGCCGGACAATATCATCCCGACGCTGTTGCCGCAGTACCAGGAGCAGAAGCGCGAGTTCGAGGGCCTGAAGAGCTCCGGCTTGGGTCGCAAGCACCCCCTGGTCCAAGGTCAGGAAGCGATCATCAAGAAGATGGAGCAGGATCTTGTCGAGGCGGTTGCCAATCTCCGGGAGACGCTCAAAGCCAAGCTCGAACTGGCCAAGGAGCAGGCTTCGCGGCTGGAGGCGACGGTGATCGAGAAGAAAGACGGGGCCATCAAGAAGGGGATCGCGAACCAAGCTTTCGTCGATGCGAAGAACGATTTCGAAACCTCGCAGCGGCTTCTGGAGCAACTGAAAGTGAAGGAAATCACCGAGGAGATGCAGATGAAGGTGATCGAGGAACCGATCATCATGCATGAGGAGCCCTCGGTGTCCCAAGTTCCCGTTAGCCCGAACATCAAGCTGAACCTCGCGCTTGGTGCGGTGGTGGGGCTGGTCTTCGGTGTCGGCGTCGCCTTCTTCCTCGAGTATCTCGACACCTCCGTGAAGACGCTCGAAGACGTGGAGCGCTACTTGCAGGTGCCCGTGCTCGCCGTGATTCCGAAGGATGTGGGCGTGCTTTACAAGCAGAGCGGCATGAGCCCGGATGCGGAGGCCTACCGGATTCTCCGGACGAACATCGAGTTCAACCGCAAGAACCCGGAGGACAATGCCATCACGGTGGTCTCCGGAGGTGCGGGCGAGGGCAAATCCACCACGCTGGTGAACCTCGCTTACATTTGCGCCCAGGGCGGCTATACCACCTTGATGATCGACGCCGACCTGCGTCGTCCCCGCCTTCACACCTTCTTCGACATCAACAATTCCGTCGGCCTTACCAACTACCTGACCACGGAGCTGATGCTGGAGGACGTGATCCTCCAGACCCCGGTGGACAACCTCTACTTCATGCCTTCCGGCATCCTGCCGGCGGATGCCGCGGGGATCCTGAACTCGCGCCGCATGTCGGAGCTGATCCAGGATGTGAAGCAGCGCTTCGACCTGGTGCTGGTGGACTCCCCGCCGATCCTCGGGGTGAGCGACGCCTCGGTGCTCGCGAGCGAGGTGGACCTGACGATGATCGTCGTGCAGCACCGGAAGCTGCCCCGGAACATGCTCCTGCGGGTGAAGCAGGCTGTCGAAAACGTGGGTGGCCACGTGATCGGGGTGGTCCTGAACAACGTGGATGTCCGCAGCGACAGCCAGTATCAATACTACACCAGCTACTACACCTACTACGCCCCCGCCGAATCGCAGGCGCCTGTGCCTTCCGCGCCGGCCTCGGGTCCGGCACCGGCCTCGTCGCGCGGGGCATCCCGCTCCTCCAAGGACGAGTCCAAGCAAGACCTGTATTGACACCCCCGGTCGCCAGCCCAAAATAAATTTTATGAAACATCTCTTCCTTTTGCTCGCGTGCCTCCTCGGGTTTCTCCCCGCGGTGAACGCGCAATCCACCATCAGCGCCGGCCGGGCCATCGAGATCCGGATCCAGGGCGTTCCCGCTACGGAGACCACCCTGATCAACAATACCTACCCGGTTTCGGAGTCCGGCACGATCCGCATGCCCTTCGTGGGCTCGCTGCGGGCCGCAGGCCTGAGCCCGCAGGCCTTGGCTGCCAGCATCGAGGCGGCCTACCGCGCGGCGGAAATCTATACCCACCCGACCATCCAGGTTTTCGCCTCGACGGACGAGACGCTGGCGAAGCTCAAGGTAACCGTCGGCGGTCAGGTGAAGATGCCCGGTCCCGTCGATTACGTGCGGGGATTGACCCTCTACGATGCCGTCCAGGCCGCGAGGGGAGCCACCGAGTTCGGCAGTATGAGGCGGGTGGGCTTGATCCGCGGCAGTGATCGAAAGGAATACGATCTCACCCAGACCAAGTTCATGAATATCATACTGGAACCGAACGATACGATCCTCGTTCCGCAGAAGGATCTCCTTGGCCGGTAACTCTATTTCCGTCCCGTGATGCGCACGGTTCGCCTCACGATTGCTTTCGTCGCCGGGATGGTCTTTTGGGCCATTCCGGTTACGGCTTTTTGCGAGGCGGGGGAAGTGAAGCGTTGGATCGGCCGGCTTTCCAGCGAGGACTTCAAGGAGCGGGTCGAGGCTCAGGAACGCATCCAGGAATGGGCGGCGGATCATCCCGCCGAGGCGAAGGATCTGCTTCTCCGGGAGCATGAGGGGGCGATCGATCCGGAGGTGAAGATACGCCTGCGGGAGTCCCTCACGGCACTGGTGGTCGATGAGTACCAGAAGTCGAACGGCCGGGGTTATCTGGGGATCGTGATGGAAGACCTCAACGGCGGTCTTCCCGGTGCCGGCGTCTCCGGCGTGCTGGTGAAGCAGGTAGTCCCGGGTTCGCCTGCGGATCTCGGCGGGCTGAAGGTCAACGACATCATCCTCGCCTTGGGAGATCTCCGCTGCGATGGCCCCGGGGCCACCACCGCCTTGGTGGCGGAGGTAAAGAAATATAAGCCGGGGGCCGAGGTGAAGCTGGAGGCCATGCGCGGTGCTGAGAAGCTCGAGCTGACGGTGAAGTTGGCCGCCCGGCCGATGGGCCTGCCGGAACGCCAGCAAGCGGGGTTTCAGAACGGCTTGGTTCCACCGGCGCCCGACCTCGAACTGCTCGGCAAGCTCGAGAAGGAGGCGCAGGAAGCCTTTTTCAAGGATTGGCTCGATCGCGCCCGCCGCGCCGGCAAAGCCCCGTGACGGCAGTCGCCGCGGGTTTAAAAAATCGACAATTCTACCCCCTGTGCGACGTTAGCCAAATTGTCCGCCCCGGTAATCTAAGTTCCATGAAATTCTCACGCATCCGCAACGCTGCCCTCGCGGTAGGTTTTACGGCTACGACCCTCACTGCATGCGCCCAGCAGGCGGATTTCGACGAGGTGGGCCGCCAGATGGCGATCATGTTGCAGAACAGCCACTTCGCGAGGCTGCCTTTCAACGACATGGGCCCCCGCTTTCTCGAGGATTTTCTCCGCGATCTGGATTCGGGAAAGGTGTACTTCACCCAGCAGGACATCGACCGCTTTACCCGGGAGTACGCAGGGAATCTCCCCGAGATGCTCATGAAGCAGCAGAGCATGCACGCGGCGCAGGATATCTACGATACCTTCAAGAAGCGGGTCGATGCGCGCGTGGCGGAGGCGAAGCGCCTGCTGGCCGCGGAAGAGTTCGATTTCACGAAGGAGGAGTCCATCCAACGGAGCCGCAAGGACGCGGCATGGCCGAAGGATGAAGCCGCGGCGATGGCCCTCTGGCGCCAGCAGATCAAGGAGGCGGTACTTTCCGAGATGCTCCGCCGCGACATGATCGCGAAGATGGCGGAGAAGCAGGGCAAGCCGAATCCCTTGAAGAACGACAAGGATCCGCGGGAGAAGCTCGCGCTGCGATACGAGCGTTTCCACCACAGCGTCGTGAAGGACGTGGATGGTGAAGACGTGGCGGCGATGTTCCTGAGCGCGATCGCCCGGGCTTTCGATCCCCATACGGACTATATGAGCACCCGGGAGATGGACCGCTTCCGCGACGGGATGAAGAACGAGCTGGTGGGGATCGGCGCGCTTCTGCAGGGCGAGGAGGACGGTGCCACGAAGATCATGGGAATCGTGGTCGGCGGCCCTGCCGACAAGCACGGAGCTCTCAAGCTGAACGACCGGGTGGTCGCCGTCGATCCGGATGGCGAAGGCCCGCGGGAAATGGTCGATATCATGTTCATGAAGATCGACAAGGTGGTCGATCTCATCCGCGGCCAGCAGGGCACTCCGGTGCAGCTCAAGGCCGAGCCGGCGGGAGGTGCCCCGGGTGAAACCACGCTGATCACGATCGTGCGGGACAAGGTGGCCCTCAAGGACGAGCAGGCCAGCGCGGAGATCATCGAGATGAAGTCCAAGGACGGCGAGTCCTCCCGTCTCGGCGTCATCACGCTTCCTGCTTTCTATGCCGATTTCGAGGAAGGCAAGGTCCGCTGCTCGGTGGATGTCGAGCGCCTGCTGGAGCGCCTCAAGGACGAAGGCATCGACGGTCTCTTGCTCGACCTGCGCAACAATGGCGGCGGAGCACTCGAAGAGGTGCGGCGCATGACCGGCTTTTTCACCCGCCGCGGTCCGGTGGTGCAGGTCAAAAATACGTTCGGCGAGCGCCAGGTGAAGGAATCGGACAAGGATCCGATCTACGACGGGCCCATGGTGGTGCTCACGGACAAGAGCAGCGCCTCCGCCAGCGAGATCCTGGCCGGTGCGCTGCAAGACAATCACCGCGCCGTCATCGTGGGCGAGTCCTCGACCTTCGGGAAGGGAACGGTCCAGCAGCCGATGGACATCGGCCGCATGCTTCCCTTCTTCAAGGCCCGCAACAAGGCCGGCACCCTCAAGGTGACCATTCAGAAATTCTACCGCCCCTCCGGATCTTCCACCCAAAAGATGGGGGTCATTCCGGATGTGGTTCTGCCCAGCCTCACGGACGCCCTGGAGGTGGGCGAGGCCTTCCTGGACCATCCGCTGGAGCATGACATGATCGCCCGCGCGCCCGGTTTCAATCCGCTGAAGAAAGAGCAGCTATTCCTGCCGCGCATCAAGGAGCTGAGCGAGGAGCGGGTGAATGCCTCGAAGGACTTCGCCTACATTTCGGAAGACGTCGCGAAGGCGAAGGCGCGCATCCAGGACAACAAGGTTTCGCTCAATCTCGCGGAGCGGACCAAGGAGCTGGATGAGATCGAGCAGCAGCAGCAGCAGCGGAATGTGGAGCGAAAGGCGCGCTTCTCCGAAGTTCAGAAGAAGGACAAGGAGCAGCTCTCGTTCTACAAGCTGACCTTGGACGATGTGGAGAAAGGCGGCGATCTCCGCCCCTTCGACCCCTCCGCGGAGAACCAGCAGTACATGCGCCGGGCGAAGGACGAGACCGCGGAGCTCGACGACACTCCGCAATGGCCCAGCGCGCTCGATCCCTACCGTCGCGAAAGCATCGCGATTCTCAACGACCTGATCGAGGTCACGCAGGATGCTCGGATGGCAGGCATGCTCGACCGTTGATGACGGAAATTGCCGAACGGTTGGCCGGACTCC
>Ga0307414_10002023_pt1 | contig 10537 bp, 9 predicted proteins | sample DK1Ometagenome_FD_203804 | JGI IMG/M metagenome (GOLD analysis project Ga0307414, IMG submission 203804) | Maize rhizosphere microbial communities from greenhouse at UC Davis, California, United States - DK15-O-3 | ecosystem: Host-associated > Plants > Roots > Rhizosphere > Soil | place: USA...
AACCAGGGCGAAACCCAGCAACGCAAACCAGGAAATCCCGATCAGTTTAAGGATACTTCTTCCCCTGTTTTTTCCTGAAGATTCCGCAATAAAGCGAATGCCGTAAAACTTGCTGAAGGTATAGCCCAATACCTGGGCAATGACCAGCCATACTTTATAATCGATCCCCAGATAGCCATGTCCATCAAAGGTGCCCGCCGTAAATGCTTTACGAAAAGCATACATACTCGTATAACAACCAAAGGCTGCTAAGCCGGCTAAGATCGAGATATGACTGTACGACCATCCGGCAACCTTGTTCCGGCACTGCTGTAAGCGGCTCATCCGGTATTATTGACTAATGATTTCTAATACTTCAGCAATATCATCGATGATATGCGTAGGATGATAGGGCAACAATTCATCATGGGTAAATGCACCTGTGGTAATGCCAATGGTGTACTTGCAACCTGAATTCAAGCCTTCGTTTACATCCACTTCGGTATCTCCCACCTTAGCCACTTCCATTGGATCTGTGATGTTTAACTCCGCCATGATCTTTTTGATCATGTCCGGGTAAGGTCTGCCATTGGGTACTTCATCACTTGCCACCATATAATCAACGGTATCTTCCCATTTCAGGCGGGAGATGATGATGTCTGCGATATCTCTTGAAAAACCCGTATCCAAACCGATCTTAATGCCCATTCTTTTCAATTGAACAAAAGTGTTTTCTACATTAGGAAGGGGAACCACATCGGTGGAGGTCTGGTAAAAATCGATCATGAAGGCGACAAAGTCGGCATGGATATCAGCAATCAGTGCAGGGCTAATTTTAGTTTGATCTGACTCTTCCTTTTGAAGGATCATTTCTATAGCAATGGGTTTCTCATAGCCCATCATCGGATTGATTACTTCAATATTTACTTCATAACCATGCGCTTTCATGGCTTGCTGGAAAGCCAGACCTACGTAATTTTTATCTTTTACGGTGGTACCAGCCATGTCGAACACTACTAATTTTATAGACATCTTAGAACATTTATTTGTTCTGCAATACTAAACTTTGTTTATTAAAACTAAACAAAGTTAAAGTTAAGGAATTGTTAGGTTTATTTAAATCGCCCGGATGGAATCAAAATCTTAGATTTGCATTGTTCACCTGATCAAAATATACAAATGAAGTTCAATCCAATTGCTTTTGTCATTAACCTGGCTATTCCTTTAGCTGCAGGCGCACTGGGTAGCATACTTACCCTGACCTCCGTAAAAACATGGTATCCAACTTTGGCTAAACCTTCATTTAATCCGCCCGACTGGCTTTTCCCGCCTGTATGGACTTCTTTATTTATCCTGATGGGATTTTCAGCTTACCTGGTATGGCAAAAAAGAGAACAGGTGGCGCATTTTCCAAGAACCATTGCGGTGTATTTTATCCAGATCGTATTAAATATTTTGTGGTCTTTCCTGTTTTTCTATGCCCATTCTATCGGCGCTGCATTATTTGAGATCTTTGCTTTGCTGATCGCAATTGTGATCAACGCCAGGGTATTTTATAAAATAGACAAGACGGCAGGCCTGCTTTTTATCCCTTATTTTTTATGGGTATGCTTTGCAACCCTACTGACTTACAACATTTTCATTCTGAACGGATAATTTATTGGGCAACACCCAAAAACCTAAGCGCTTTTGCTACATTTGGGAGATTTTTTTTATTATAATTGATTTTCAGCCTAATGAAACGTATATCCTTATTGTTTTTTCTATTTCTGGCCTATGCTTCTGCTTTCGCACAAAATGCAGATATCAATAATTTTATCGTTAAAGAAAGCTTGCTTAAAAACAGCAAGCTGGCCATCATTGCGGCTGATTCCCTGGATCATCCAATAGAAAAAATAAATGGGGTTTATACCTTTACAGTAAGTGGGTTTACCCAGTCTATAAACTTCAATGACGGCGTTGCGGTCTTGCCTTTACAACTGGAAAGGTCTGCTTTTGTATACCTGAAACATCAGAATGATAAAGGTACACACAGCAAGCTTTTATATGTCTATAAAAAGGACGGAACGCTAAATCCGTATACCATCAACAGCATGTGGCTGATTCTGTTTCCTGTCATCCTGGTATTCCTGGCTTTTGCCTTCAGAAAGTTCATCATCATTGCAGTGATCCTGTTGCTGGTTTTCTTTTACTTTAACCATAGCAACGGACTGAATGTATCTACTTTCTTTGAGACGGTTTTTGACGGCCTGAAGAAGATGTTTTAGAAAGGCATCCCTATCCCGAAATTGTATTGTACAAAGCGGTAGGTATCCGGTTCGTTTTTGAGCTCGTATGCCTTCTTGAATGCGCTGCGTCCGCTAAAGAACTTACTGATCACCCACTGAGATTCTCCCTCTCCATTAAATTGCGGGTCTTTAAGTTTAAGTCCGACATCAAAGCGGAATACGAAGTATTGTACATCATACCTGAATCCTACACCCGTACCAATCGCAATTTGTTTAGCAAGATTTTTAAGTTGGAAACGGGTTTCCGGAAATGCTTTAGAGGCACTATCAGAAATATTCCAGACATTTCCCATATCCAAAAATACGGCACCTTTTAATTTCCCACCGAAAAACTTATCCACGATCTTATACCGGTATTCCAGGTTAGCCTCGATATGCATTTCACCCAACTGATCAATACCAAAAAATGCCCTACGGAGTTCTTTAGATGGTATACTGTTTCCCCTGTTATAATTACCGGGACCAAGCGTTCTCGCCTGCCAGGCTCTTACCCCGGCAGAGCCTCCTGCAAAGAACTGCTTCTCAAAAGGAATTTCCGTTGAGTTTCCATAAGCATAGCCAACACCAGCATTTAGTCTAGCCACGAACTGGCGCTCTCCACCTAATCCTTTATACCAGCGAACGTCGGCCTCCGGACGGATATACTGGTTAAAAGGAAGGCCAAGAATTTCAGCTGGCTTTCCGTTTTTAGGATCCGATTTAGTTCCTGTAAGTTTGGATATCCCCTGCAGCAAATTACCTGCAACATCTATATTTCCCCGAAAATAGATGAAACTCTTATTGCTCAAAAGCTTATCCGCATTTAAAGAATAAGTGTACTTTATCCCTAAAGTAATGTCCTTCCTATCTAACAATGCGATACTATAAGCATTATTTTTAAGAGGATTACTGATGTTGCCCGTAGAATCTACCAGATCAAAAAGTATGTTTCCCGTTCTATATTCGAAATTCAAAGGAGTAAGGGAATGCAACTTTGATTTTGTTTCAATAAATTCATAAGTCAGGGAGGTTTGGATCACTTTCCTGGTAAAAAGGTCTTTCTGTAAGGCATAGACATAACTGGCAGAAAAAACAGTACGCGGCATTCCCCCCTTTCCGGTCACAAACTTAGAAAAGAATGGCGCCATCAGTCTCGGAACAGATAAGCTCGTACTTACAGAAAAGTCACGCTGATAGATATCACCAAACAGACCTCCACCTTGTCCGATTCTGGACTGTAATCCTCCCTTTACCTGAAATTCAAATTTCTCTGCTCCTCTGAAAAAGTTGTTATTGGTATAGGTATTACTCAAAGTAAAGCCTACTGTTCCTCCATTAAAAGGCACCTCGCCCTCTACCCTGTTGCTCATGATTTTCTGAGGTATCAACTGGATAAAAGGATTCACTTTATTGGAACTGTCTTTCGCTTTCTGATATTCGATCTTCACGTTCTTGAAGACATTCAATTCATATAAACGGTCAAAAGTAGTCGTCTCATTCCGAATATCATATTGTTCGCCCTGACGTAAAAAGTTATACCTGACAATAGGATTTCTTCTGAATTTTTTGGAAAGATCCGTATACCTCAATCCATTAAATATCCGTTTGTTTAAGACCACAGTATCCGGGTATCCATCTGAATTTGGGGCAATTAACAAATTTGTTTCTCCAATCGTGTATTTCACATGATGGGGCTTATCCAATGGATTATCAATCTGCAAAGTTACCTTTGCTTTACTTGCATTGCTGTTAGAGTCGACCAGGTATTTCACATAAGGTTTTGCAAAATCATAATACCCATTCTCTTTCATCAACTGATAAATCTGATCCCTTTCATGTCCAAGGGAATCGTCATCATAACGCATTCCTTTTTTGATATGTGTAAACAAGTCCTTCTTTGACAAATACAGGCTTTTAACCGCAGAATCCGGAATCTCATAATTGACTTCACTAATCGAAAACTCCGGTCCTGTATTAGTGGTAAAAAGCACTTCTGCCTTCTGATTTTTAACCTTAATATCTGATTTCACTTTGGCCATGAAATAACCTTTGGAAACGAGGTATTTTTCGATCTGGTTGCGGGAGATTTCGACCAATGCACTATCCAGAATCGGAGGTGGACTTCCAATAGACTTGATGTTACTGGTCTTATAACGGCCATTCTTCGTGTTGAATATATTATATAAAAACACGTTTACTCCAATGGTTGAAGTAGGCCGGATATCTTTTTGAATAAAGTTGTACGCTTCTTCTTCGAAAGTCTTATTTAAGCTGTCAATTTTTACTTTTTTAACGACGGATTGATAGTCTTCAATGTATTTTGTTGAGGAACATCCTGCAGCAAAAACAATAATAAGTAGTAATATTGCACGAAACTGAACATTCTTTTTATAAATATAGTATGCTTTCAAAATCTCAAATAAGTTTTATTAAATCGTTACATCAAAAAAAGTACCGTAAAGAAAATGGGATATTTATTATTGAAGGTATAAAATCTATTGCAGAATTTATTCAATCTTCATACCAGATTCATAGCATCTATTATCTGGCTCAATATCAGCCGCTGCTCCCTGCTTTACCGGCAAATATAAAGTTATTTGAAGTAAACAACGCTGAACTGGATAAGATTAGTACGTTACAGACTCCACAGGGGATTCTTGCCTTGGTTAATATTCCTAAAAACCCGGTGCTGGATGTTAAAGAACTTCAAAACACCTTTTCTTTGGTACTCGACGACATACAGGATCCGGGAAACCTAGGCACCATTATCCGCACGGCCGACTGGTTTGGCTTTAAACAGATCATTTGTTCCAACCATACCGTAGAAGTCTATAATCCGAAAACGGTACAGGCAACAATGGGCTCTTTAAGCAGGGTAAATATTTTTTATCAGGACCTTGCTCCGCTTTTATCGGCAACAAAGATTCCGGTCTTCGGAGCGGTATTTAATGGCAAAAGCATGTACGAACTGGATTGGGGAACGGAAGGATTGGTCATTTTGGGCAATGAAGGGCAGGGAATTTCCCCGGAAATCCTCGAACTCATCACTGATCCGGTCACGATTCCGCGGATTGGAGGAGCAGAATCTTTAAACGTAGCTGTTTGTGCTGCAATACTATGCGCAGATATTAGCAGAAATTTTCAAAAATAAATTGCATACTAAGTTATAATTACTATTTTTGCATCCTGAATTTCAACAGGTCGAGTGGCCGAGTGGCTAGGCAGAGGTCTGCAAAACCTCCTACAGCGGTTCGAATCCGCTCTCGACCTCAGATTTATAATAAATTAAAAAATTAAAGGTTTACACACCATGGCAGTTACGAGATTAAAAAGAAAAGACAGAAGAAATAAGACTTTCGCTAAATTAGACGTGAAAAACTTAAAATTAGCTACAAACATCGAATTGGGTAGCCGCTCTAGACAATCTACTAAAGACCAATTGGCTAAAAACAATGCGGTTCTTGACAAACTTACTGCAAAAGCATAAGTTTCTGTTTTAAAACACACAAAAAAGGCCTTAGGATATCCTAAGGCCTTTTTTGTGTGTTCGAATCATTATTCTATCGAATACGAACCAGCTTTTATATAGGCATAAATCTTCCCTAGGTTTGGGGTAGAGTCTGTGTACATGTTCTCAAACATCTATATAGTTTTCAAATATTTTTCACAAATGCAACTTCTCCAGTTAACCGGAGATTTTTTTTGACAATTAATATATAGATCTATGGTATAGAATGTGCCTACTGGCACTTCATGGTCTTTACAAAATTGAACCAGACTGATCTGTGCTTTTGAGGATTCATATTTTTCCAGCAATTGAATAATTAACTGCCTGCTGCGAATGCATAACGCTCTGCGGGGTTTGATTTTCTGTAGCTCTATAATAATGTTTTTATAAAGCCAAATTTAAATACGCCAAAGGTCACGTCAATATGCACCGTAGTGTTAGCTTACACATATACCAGACCATCCAATGTTAGTTGACTATAGGTAATCAGTTTTCATCTCCTATGTCCGTGCTTTATCATGATGGTATGAGAAATCATGTTTATACAATTAATCCTAATGATTATCCATATGCTCAAAATGGATATGTGAATTTAAGCGTGAATTTTTATGCCATAAAGCCATAAAAAAAACTTTGAACAATTATCATGTAAAGCGTATTGGAGTTTGTCTTCAATGCGCTTTATTGTTTGGAGGATTTCATTGGAAAGAGGTCAACGGTGTTCTAATAGATTACAATAGACAGCTAACCTTATGTTAATTATTAATACATTCGCAATTCTGAGCGAAACCAATTATAATAAATTGCATAAACTTACTTTTGCTTTATCTTTTAGTGATTTTTAATAAAAAAATAGATGGACTTTTTTTATAACCTACGTTTTAATACAGTTGAGTGGAGAACAAAATTATTATTGGCATTGTTCAAAAATAATTATAAGAAAAAACTATCGTCGTATAAATTTGCCTTTGACAATAAAATTGGGCTGGAAATAGGAGGCCCGAGTGATTTTTTTTCTTCTGATATATTTCCAATCTATGACTGGGCTAAAGAGATTGACGGATGTAATTTTAGTAGAAATACCATTTGGGAAGGAGCGATAGAGACTAATGAATATAAATATCACCCAAAGAAATCGGGGCACCAATATATTCTGGACGGTTCTCGTCTAGATGAAATAGCCGATGAGAAATACGATTTTCTATTGTCCTCTCATAATTTAGAACATATCGCAAACCCCTTAAAGGCGGTAAAGGAATGGGTTAGAGTATTGAAACCGAGAGGATTTATATTACTTGTTTTGCCTGATAAGAGATTTACCTTTGACAGAAACAGGCCCTATACATCTTTTTCTCATATATTATCTGATTTTGAGTCAAATATTGGAGAAGATGATTTAACACATTTAAGTGAGATTCTGCAGTTGCACGACTTAAAAATGGATCCTGGTGCGGGGCGGGATTTCGAGGTATTTAAAAAAAGATGCGAAAATAATTTTGAGGTGAGAGGGTTGCACCAGCATGTATTTTCTTTTGACCTTTTAGAAGAGTCGGCTGCGTATTTTAATTTGAGCGCTGTATGTAAATATGATGTTCCGCCATATCACAAAATTTTTCTGGCTCAGAAATAATGCTTTAACTTAATGTAGCGGAACCTAAATAAAAAGCATTCATGTATGTATCGTTACCATGCTGCTACTTATACAATTACCTGTTAACCTAATTCTCCCAAACTAGATCAAAAGCAAAAACACTACAAGATTGCATTAATAAGAGTCAAATTAGGTTAACCGGATAAAAAAAGAACCCGCTTACACGAGTTCTTTACAGATTTTTTTCACTACACCCGGTCCTTCATAGATGAAGCCGGTATAGAGCTGCACCAAAGAGGCACCAGCTTCCAGTTTATCTTTCGCATCCTGCGGAGAGTGAATCCCTCCTACCCCGATAATCGGGAATGCTTTATTTGATTTTTCAGACAAGTACCTGATCACCTCTGTAGAGCGGACAGTAAGCGGCTTACCACTTAAGCCTCCGGCTTCGCTGAGCACCTTATCAGTCGTACGTAAGCCAGATCGGTCAATCGTTGTATTCGTTGCAATCACACCAGCGATACCGGTCTTCATCACAATCTCTACAATATCGTCCAGTTGCTCATTGGTCAGGTCAGGAGCAATCTTCAGCAGGATTGGCCTGCGAACCTCATGCGTCTGATTTCTTTGCTGCAAAGTATTCAGCAAATGCATCAGCGGTTCCTTTTCCTGCAACTCCCTTAAACCGGGGGTATTCGGAGAGCTCACATTGACTACAAAATAATCCACCACATCGAACAGACGGTCAAAACACTTGATATAATCATTTACCGCTTCTTCATTGGGGGTATTTTTATTCTTTCCGATGTTTCCACCGATCACAATGCTTTTATCTCTATCCTTCAGAAGCCTTAAACGCTCTGCCAGTGTATCTACTCCTTTATTATTGAAGCCCATTCTATTGATAATAGCCTCATCCTCCTGAAGACGGAACATGCGGGGCAGGTCATTTCCTGGCTGAGGCAATGGCGTCACTGTACCCACCTCTATAAATCCAAAGCCCAGATTGCTCAATGCCTCTATATATTCTCCGTTTTTATCAAAACCTGCAGCAAGTCCGACCGGGTTCCTGAACTTAATCCCAAAGACTTCACGTTCCAGCCCTTTAATGTTCACATCAAAGCTGCTGCGTAAAATTGTTCTCCCAAAGGGGAAATGATTGTGGAACCAATTCAGCTGCTTCACCACAAAATGGTGTACTTTTTCTGGATCAAACTGGAAAAACAGAGGTTTAATTAGAGAATACATTTAACGAATATAAAAAGGGTTTAGACGAGCTGCAAAAATACGCAGTTATGTTAACAAAACATCAACACTGTCTATAAAATTCCCCTCAGAACAATGCCCTCCATTCCAACTGGCCACCAAATAACTGCATAAACAGGCAAAAAACAGGTATTTAACGCCTATAAAGAGTGAAAATAAATTACAAAACGATAGCGAATAATATGCCCTTGAAAAGCAAACAAAATCGTATTTTTGCAGCCAAATGATTTCAATAAACGACTTAACATTCCTGATAGGCTCCAGAGCTTTATACGACGAGGCAAACTGGCACATTAAACCAGGCGAAAGAATTGGATTAATCGGAGCCAACGGAACCGGTAAATCAACACTTCTAAAAATAATAGTTGGAGAGTACGGCCCCTCTTCAGGCAGTATTTCCATGTCGAAAGACCTGAAAATAGGCTACCTGAATCAGGATTTACTTTCTTACGACTCACACCATAGCATTTTACACGTAGCGATGGAGGCCTTTGAGCGCCAAAATCAACTTCATGATGAAATTGAAGAACTCTTAAAAAAGATTGAAACAGATTATTCTGAAGAAGTTTTAAACAAACTGAGCGATAAGCAACAGGAGTTTGAAGCTCTGGATGGCTATAGCATAGAATACAGAGCGAATGAGATCCTTGCAGGTCTTGGTTTCAGTACCGCAGATCAGCACAGGCCATTGAATACTTTCTCCGGAGGATGGAGGATGAGGGTGATGCTTGCAAAAATTCTTTTGCAGACGCCGGATATCCTTTTACTCGATGAGCCTACCAACCACATGGATTTACCTTCCATCAAATGGCTGGAAACTTATTTATTGAGCTTTGAAGGTGCGATTGTGATTGTTTCTCACGATAGGTATTTCTTAGATAAAGTAGTCAACCGTATTGTAGAATCCCGCAAAGGAAAACTAACGCCTTATGCAGGAAATTACACCTTCTATCTGGAAGAGAAATCCCTTCGCGGAGAGATCCAAAAAGGAGAATTCAAAAACCAGCAGGCCAAGATCAAACAGGAAGAACGGTTGATCGAACGTTTCCGTGCCAAAGCTTCAAAAGCAAAAATGGCACAATCAAGGATGAAAGCCCTGGATAAAATGGAGCGTGTGGAAGATGTCGATGACGACAATCCAACTGTAAACTTCCAGTTTAAATTCTCTAAACCATCCGGCCGTCACGTGATCCGCGTAGAGGAAGCTTATAAAAGCTATCCCAACGTAGACATCCTTGAAAACGCAGAAGGTTTGATTGAAAAAGGAGATAAAATCGCACTGATTGGTGCCAATGGTAAAGGTAAATCTACCCTTTTGCGGATCATCGCAGGTGCGGAAGCGTTTGACGGTAAATGTGAAACCGGTCATAATGTAACCACCACCTTCTTTGCACAGCATCAGCTGGAGTCCTTACACCTGGACAACACGATTTTAGAAGAGCTTCAGGCATTTGCACCTAAGCATACCGATACAGAATTGCGTGGTATCCTGGGTTGTTTCCTTTTCACCGGTGATGATGTGTTCAAAAAGATCCGCGTCCTGTCCGGAGGAGAGAAATCAAGGGTAGCACTGGCAAAATCACTAACTACAGATTCGAACTTCCTGATTCTGGATGAGCCTACGAATCACCTGGACATCCAATCGGTAAACATCCTGATTCAGGCATTGACACAGTATGAAGGAACTTTCATCGCGGTATCCCACGATAGGTATTTCCTGGATAATGTAGCCAATAAGATCTGGTTCATTGAAGATAAAGACATCAAAGAATATCCGGGTACCTATGCGGAATATGAAGAGTGGAACAGCAAAAGAGCGCCTGCTGCACCTTCCAGTGTTCCGGTAAGACCTGATAAAGAGGTAAAACCAAAAGCAGTAGTCGCAGAGAAACCAGCACCGAGCAATCAGCAGCAATTAAAAAAGCT
>Ga0307414_10002024_pt1 | contig 10536 bp, 10 predicted proteins | sample DK1Ometagenome_FD_203804 | JGI IMG/M metagenome (GOLD analysis project Ga0307414, IMG submission 203804) | Maize rhizosphere microbial communities from greenhouse at UC Davis, California, United States - DK15-O-3 | ecosystem: Host-associated > Plants > Roots > Rhizosphere > Soil | place: USA...
AGCAAAACCCACTGATTCTAAAAATACTTTTTTACGAATACAAACTGACGATGTTGGTATACCATAGCTTCCAAATAATAAATCATGATAGGCATCTATTTTACTTAATTCCCTGGATTTCATTTTTTTTAATAATTTACCATTCTGAATAATATTCAAATCGTGATAAATAAAATCAACTTCTTCTAAATCTATTTTCGAGACATATTCTAATTTAGTATCTATATACCAATCATCAGAATCTAAAAAACACACCCACTCTCCCTTGGCATTTTTTGCACCTATATTTCTTGGTTTTGCAGGGCCACCTGAATTCTCATTCAAATAAATATAATTCAAATTTAAAAGACCATTATAATTCTCTATAACAAATTTCGTATCATCAATCGAAGCATTATCACAGACAATCACTTCAAAATTTTTGTAAGTTTGAGAAACCAAAGAATTTAAACATCTCACTAAATCTTGCGAACGATTATAAGTTGGGATGATTATTGAAAAAAGAGGTTTTATATTACTCATTGTTTTGTTGTAAAAAATCAAATAAATCATTTATTCCTGCTTCTAAACTCCATCTAGGTTCAAATCCAATACTACATATTAAACTATTGTCTAATATATATTTAGGGGTTTTGAAATCGCTTTTACATTCTGCAGTGGTTATCGGCAATTCATTTTCATAACGAATCTTATAGACATCTCTAATCTTTTTAGCAATTTCCATAATCGAAATGGTATTACCTGAACTTAAATTATAAGTCATATGCTGTTCAGAAGTTTCCATTATTGCCTGAACTCCCCTGCAAACATCCCAACCATGGATAAAATCGCGTAAAGGAGTACCGTCAGATTGTAAAACAATCTCTTTTTGGGTAAAAGCCATTCTACACAAATCGTTAATGACTAACCACCAACAATTGTTTTCTTCAAAAATGGGTGCTCCATAACTGTTTGATAAACGAACAATGCGACAATCAACATTTGTAGTACGGTTATAATGCTCACAAAGTATTTCTCCTATATTATGTGTTAACCCATAAGCATTTTGAGTATTTGTTTTACGAAGTTCTATTACTACCTCACTTTGAAGTGCTCCATAGACTTGCGCTGTAGAAAGATAGAGAAATTTTTGAAGTCCTTGCTTTGTAAAAATTTCTAATAAAGACCAAACTGGAGTAATATTTACGGCACTGACATCGACAGGAGATCCATTTGATTGATGATGATCTAGAGAAACTAAATGAACTAAGATATCATATTTATCCGCAGCTAATTCACAAAGTAATTTTTCATCTCTAACATCTCCTACAACAACCTTAGCCATTTTAGAGACCCAATTTTTATCTTCTGGCACTTTGGAGTGGCAGAGTGCAGTTACGGCATATCCTTGATTTGCCAAATGCAAACAAAGACGCGAACCTACATAACCACTACCTCCAGTAATTAGTACTCTTTTCATTACCATTGATATGCTATTTCATTTAATTCATCTTTTCTTTCAACTTCGGCTGGGTTATGTTCTATATTAGCCAAATTCAGTAACAAATTAAATTCAGAACCTACGCCACTGAATGCCACCCAAACCCCTGGAGGAATTGTAATTCTCTGATAATCATTCTTACCCAAAGTAACATCAAAAAAATTATTTTTAGTCAAACTACCTTCTCGATCATCATATATAACAAAACGGATTTCTCCCAATGGAACTACAAAATTTAAGGTCATTTCCAAATGTTTCTTCCATGGTTTTACATCTTGAAAATGAATTGTAGAGAAATAAGCTTCTCCAAAACCAGAATAACCTGCATCTGATTTTTTCATTCCATGAAACACATCCCCTTTTGGGTGATGAATCTTTTTTAACGGAGTTAAAAGTACTCCTTCAACATTTATTTTGTCCATACTATATTTCCAGTAGTTGCTAAGTTTTCATATCCTTCAATCTGTGATTTAGTATATTCAAACATATCACCCTTGTTTTTGTAAAACTCATAATACCAATCACTCGTATACTCTAACAAAGTCTTATAATCTAATGTAGCTTTCCATTGAAAATGGAACAAAGCCTTATCACAGTTTAGTTTCAACAATCCAGCTTCATAAAACTTAATATCTCCAGTAACTTGATATGCTTCTTTTGAATTTTCAAAATGCCAACGCACACTCATATCTTCTAATATTTCTTGAACAGTATGGTTGTATTCTGGCTTTGGACCAAAATTAAAGCTTTCTCCATTTAATGAATGATCATTATATAAACGTTCGCCTAGCTGTAGATAACCACTAAGAGGTTCTAAAACATGTTGCCAAGGACGTGTAGCTTTTGGGCTTCTAATTTCCACTACCTTCCCTTCACTCCAAGATCGCATACAATCAGGTATAATACGGTCTAGCGCCCAGTCACCTCCACCAATAACATTTCCTGCACGAGCAGATGCCACTTGAACTCTTCCACCTTCTTTTTTAAAGAAAGAATGGTAATAGGATTTGAAAATCAATTCGGCTGCACCTTTGCTTCCACTATAGATGTCTTTACCCCCTACAGCATCAGTCTCTTTATACCCATAAATCCATTCTACATTATCGTAACATTTATCACTTGTAATGATAATTGCAGTACAGGGCTTCGTATAATTACGTAATACTTCGAGGACGTTTGCTGTCCCCATTACATTTGAAGAAATAGTTTCAATAGGTTCACTATATGATAATGAAACTATAGGCTGTGCTGCCAAATGAAATACAAAATCAGGCGCTACTTGATTTATTATTTCTTTTATGGTTTCTAAATCGCGGACATCAGCAAAAAAATGTTTCATTTTATCTGCCAATCCTAACTCAACAAACATAGAAGGCGTAGTAGGTATTTCATTTGAAATCCCATATACATGGGCTCCTAAGGAAATAAGCCAAGTACAAAGCCATGATCCTTTAAACCCAGTATTTCCCGTAACCAAAACTTTTTTGTTGCGGTATATATCTCCAAAAATTATTTTTTCTCCCATTTTACCCACGGTGCTTGATTATTATTATAAAGTTCATTTAATAAAGAGTATTCTCTTGAAGTATCCATAGGTTGCCAAAAACCATCGTGTTCAAAAACTTTTAACTCTCCCAATTCAACTAATTTTTTCATTGGTTCCTGTTCCAAAACTAAATCTTCAGCCTCACTTAGTATATCTAAAAATTCACGATTACATACAAAATAGCCACCGTTAATACGTCCACCACTAGCTTGAGGTTTTTCATTAAAACCAGTAATTGTAGACCCATCGTCAGCTATCCCTAATTCTCCAAATCTTCCAGGTGGCCTCACTCCGGTAAGTGTAACCATTTTTCCGTGTGATTTATGGAAAGAAACCAATGCCTCTATATCAATGTCTCCTACTCCATCTCCATACGTTAACATAAACATTGAATCCTCGCCAATATATTTTTTAATTCGTCTTACACGAGCACCTGTCATAGATTTCATTCCAGTTTCAGCAAGCGTTATTTCCCATCCATCCTCATCATGACTAGTTTCTGAAACTATTTGTTCCGATTTCTTCCCTAATTTGATGGTTACATCCGCACTTCTGAGCTCATAATTAATAAAAAAATCTTTTATTACTTCACTTTTGTATCCCATACACAGAACAAAATCAGTATATCCAAAAGTTGCATAGGTTTTCATAATATGCCAAATAATTGGTTTACCTCCTATTGGAATCATTGGTTTTGGTATATCTTCTGCGACATCACGAATTCTTGTTCCGTATCCTCCACATAATATTACTGTTTTCATAAAATAAAAGTTTTATTTATAATTTATTAATCTTAAACTGTCTTTAATTATATTTGTAATGATCTCATTTTTTCTTTTCCCAAAGAATTGTTTTTTCTATAGCTTTTTCAAATGGAGTAAATTCAAAATTAATCAATGATTTCATCAATGAAATATCCAAACAGAAATCCTTCACATCAGTTGCTTTTGATGCAATAAAATTGGTTTCTAAATTTGGCAAATAATTTTTAATTGTTTCCAATATTTTATTTAATTCATATGTTTCCCCTGAACCTATATTTATTATTTTATTTTTGACACCTTGTTCTAAAAGGTGAAAAATAATTTTAACTAAATCATCAACAAATATATAATCTTTAGATTGTTTACCATCTCCCCAAACTTCAATACTATCATTTCTCAAGGCCCTCCTTATAGCAATATTAATTACACCTTGTTTTTCAGAAACATGAAATTGACCAAAAGGGTTTGAAACTCGTAATATCAAATAACTAATTCCAAATTGTTTTTGATATAATCGTAAGTAATTTTCAATAGTTAATTTGACAACACCATAAGAACTTACAGGTTCACATATTTCATCCTCTGAAATCATATTCAAATGTTTTTCACCATACACAGCTCCCCCTGAAGATAAATACATAATTGAAGTGCATCCAAAATCTTTCATAACATCCAGTAATCCAATAGTGGCCATTAAATTACCTTTTATGTCACACAAAATATTATTATCTGATGAAAGTGGCGTAGTGGAAGTAGCACAATGAAATACCTTTGTAAAATTCCATTTAGAAAACAAACTTATCAGCAAATCTTTATCAGCATAATCACCTGAAAAAGAAGCAATTGAATCATTTGTCTCTTTTTTAAATTTCCTAGACAAAATAATAAACTTATAATTGGAATATTCCTCGTTATTAATAACAAAATCTAATATATTTCGACCAATAAAACCCGTTCCTCCCAGTAACAAAACAGTTTCCTTAACCTCTGTAAACTTGCTCATAAATATCTTTCAATTTTTGTCCATACATTTCTGGGCTGTAATTTATATATGTTTTTTTTGCATTATTTCCTAATAATAACCTTAAATTTTTATTCATATACAATCTATAAATTTCATTATCCAAATCAGAAGTAAACGAATCTAAATCATTTTTTATCAAAACACCATTAACATTAGACTGAATAACCTGAGAAATACCTGCAAAATCAGTAGTGATAATTGCTTTTCCATATCCTAAAGCTGATAACAAGACTAAAGGCATATCCTCATCTCTTATCGAAGGCAAAACAAATAAATCACAAGCAGATATATAGTCTTCACTATTATTTTTATATCCCAGAAGAAAAACATTTGAACTTAATCCTAATTGGTTAATATGATTTCGTAAAAAAACTTCTTGTTCTCCATTACCTACAAAAGCACAAAATACTTTCTCTTTCGAAATCATTTTTTTGATATATAAATCGGATAATGCGTCTATCAAATACTTTTGTCCTTTCCTCTCCGATAAAAAAGCAACTTCAACAATTAAAAAACTATCCAATGGAATATTCAATTCTTCAAATAATTGATTTCTGTTGCTTTTTATTTGAGGTAAGGGAACGCAATTATCAACTAAAACTATTTTATTGCTATCAAAATTTCTTTTATCTACTAACTGCTGTTTCGCTTTATGGGAAGCATTTATAAAACAATTAACATTATCATTAATAAAACGATCATATCTCTTTTCAAAATAACTTTTAGAATCGAGTGCTTGATTATTTACTTGATAAACTACCTTTGCTTTAATCGTCAAATAATTAGCAACGACCAAAATGTTACATGTTTTTGCACCAGGATATCCTCCATTATTCACATGAATTAAATTGGGTTTTGTTTTTAACAACAAATAAATAAAAATGATTAAATTCCATAAAAAATAGACTTTAAACTTTTCAAGTAAATAAAAAGGAACTTTTATTGCGCCTTTAAGATATTTAGAAATTGTAAGACAATTTATCTTGTAAAATAGTGTGTTATTAGACAGTAATGATAAAGGGTAATTATGGTCTCTTTCAAACAATCCTTCATTTCTAAGTCCAACATCATACCTCTTATGTTTGCGATAACTATATAGTAACATGAAACTTCTATTCAAAATTTCATTTTTCAACAAAGAAGCCATTAATTTTTCGCTCCCTCCATATATATAACAATCACTAAAAATAAGTACTTTTTGGGTTTTCATCTAATATAATCTATAATTTGCAAAAACTATTTGCTATTGAATTGTTTTATTGTTTTATTTATTTGTTCTCTCCAATTCACTGAAGCAAAATACTGGATAACAAATGAAACAATAATTAAAACTCCAATAGTTATTGCAACAATTATTAAATTTATTTTTGATTTTTCTTGTGGTAAATACGCTCTAACTATAAAAGATCCTAAAATTAAAACCATAACAGGAAAAAGCATTGGACTAAAAATTTTCTTTATAGAATCAAACAAATGCAACTCTAAATATCCAATCATCAACTTAAATAATACTAAAGCAGAGATAAAGAAAGCAACTAATTTAAAAACAGCAAATGATTTCACACCCCATACTCCAATACTAACCGCAATTCCAATCCAAAAAACAAAAGGCAATAACGTATTGATAAAATACAATACTTTTTGACGTTCCTTAGCAAGCAACATGAAATTTGTGGGATAGCTAATAAAAGCAAAAACATTGCAGAAAACCAAAAATTGAATGATCTCAATCGAAGTTTCATAATCAGCTCCTACCCATGTAAGTACAATAGGACGTGCTAAAATAGCTATGGTGATAATAGGAAACACGACCATCGGTGCCAAAATAGCAACCACTTGTAAGTAGAAAGATTTCAATCCTGATTCATCGCCGCTTCCTACAAAATGATTGAAACGGACATTAAATGGAGCAAAAAGAATTCCAAAAATACTTCTAAAAAAAGAAAGTACTGTCAAGCCAATTGCATAAACAGCTACCTGATTGGCGCCCAAAAATTTGCCAATCGCTAATGAATCAAGTTCGTAATACAATATCCATGAAACTGTTATAAACAAACTTGTAAATGCTAATCCTTTAGTTTTATCATAAACTGCTTTATTAAAATAAATTGAACTTAATAAAAGTCTAAAATTGTAATGATATCGTTTTCTGGCAATTAATAAACTAATCATCGTAGCTATTAAATTTACAATCTGTGTAAATAAGAAATACCCGACTATATCATATCTCCCATCTCTGAAAAACCATAAAACAGATAAGATTTTAAACACACTACCTATAATATTGGTACGTTGAACGATAAAATCTTCCATTCGGACACCAAATATCATCTGTAACAAACGTTGTAGCAAAGTTGTAGGAGTAAAAACAGCCAAAATCAAAAGTAACGATGAAGCTATATAGTGCTGATTACGAGTAACAATTCCCTTAACTAATAAGTCAGGGTTTGAACTCAAAATAAAAAAACCAACCGAAAATAATATCAGAAAATTTAATAATACAAAATTAGTGAAACCAGTCACTTTGATTTCTTCTTCCCTGTTTCCTTTTGCAAAATATTCAGCAGCATATTTTTGTCCCGCTCCCATAAATCCTAAATCAGCATACGCTAAGAATATGGAAAAAGAAATGCATACCGAATAAATACCATAAGTAGTAGGATCTGAGGTAAGATAGGGAATAACTACAAACATAGAAAGAAAGTTCAACACGAGTGAAATTCCTTGCCAAAGATAAATTTTAAGGTAATTCCTAGTGTAAGATTCTTGCATTATAATTTTAAAATTGTTTCAGTAAAAATTTCTGAAGAAATCCGATCTTGACTGTTTAAAGAGGTTAGATACTTATAGGTATATTCGGTATACTTACTAGTATTCAGCGTAGGTAAATGTATTTTGGCAGATACAATTTCATCAATATTGATTAATTCAGTATCTAAAATTTTTGAAAAATGAGTAATAAAATTAAAATAGTTAGGCATTACTTTTTTAATTGCATTTGAAGTTAATGTTATAATAGGTTTTTTATTCAACACTGCAAAACTAACAGAAGTAGAACAATGAATTAGGACAAATTCAGCATGTTTAGTCAACTCTGGTGATTTATTAAAAATCACTTTTCTTTTATTATAGAAATCTCTTTCTCTATATTTATCAGCTTTAGGATGCGCTGCAATAACCACCTCTATATTAAATTTATCTTCTAATAAATCAAAAAAGTGGTTCAGTTTATCATAATACTCATTAGGCTCTATTGTCCTAATTTTCAACATCTCGAAATCTGGATGTAAAGGCAAATAATCATCCAAAAAAATACAATATTTATTTGGTAATAATTTTTTCGAATTTTTCGTTTCTACATATTTATCATAATCAAAAGAATTAATATTTATAATTTTTGATTTTTGATTTTCGATATCACTTCCAATTCCTATTGTTTGAAGCCCCTTTTCACCAGCACGAAAAACAACTTCATGATAATTAATTATTCCTTTTTTCTTTAAAAAAAAAGCATATTTATTTCTAATAAATCCAAATAACGTCTTAAATTTTAAGACTTTTTTTATTTTCTCCCTTAAAATTCCAACTCTAGAGTTAGCTATGGGAAGAGGCAATGCTCCCCTAGCTATAAAAGATGTTTTACATTTGTACATTGATAATATTTTGTAAAGCTTTAACACTCTATACTCAAACGTGATATTACTCAAAAACAAAGTATTTAATATATTCTGTCGATTTATCAAATCTTCAAGTATTTTATAAGATTTTATTTTAAATACAAAATCCTCATCCAACTGATAATTAAAAATTCCTTTAAAAAATATATCAGATAAATCCCAATACTCAATTGCGATCCCATTCTCTTTCAAATTTTGAAAATAAAAATCTTCCTTTACTTTTTCTGTTAATGGCTGATAGCCTATAAACACAACTTTATCAATCATCTAAATTTTAATATACAAATTATATTATACTCCATCCGCCGTCAACCACTAAATTATGCCCAGTTACATAGGAGGCATCATCAGTTAAAAGATAAAAAACTGCAGATACAATATCTTTCGGGCTACCCATTCTTTTCATTGGCACTTTTTTATTGTAATTATTTACGAATGATTCTGGTTGATTATCAAAAATTCCCCCAGGAGAAACTGTATTTACGCGAATTTGATATGAACCATAATAAGAAGCTAAATAACGTGTAAAATTATTCAAACCTCCTTTTATAGCTGCATAAGCAGCTGGCATAGTCATTTCGGTACCTTCATATATGGTAAAATCAGGTCCGACTAATCCGTAAATAGATGACATATTAACAAGAGATCCAAATCCTTGTTTTTTCATTTGCTCCAAAACTACTTGACAACATAAGAAATAGCCATTCAAATGCATGTCAACATTCTTACTCCATGATTCAAGAGGTATATTTTCAAATTTACTACCCCAATCTTTTGTTCTTGGATAAGCATTATTAACCCACCCATCAATATGGTGGAATTTTTCTACAATAGCAGCAATCCCTTGCTTTACAGAGTATTCATCAGTAATATCAATCACATAATCAAACTCACTTTTTTCTTCAAAAAAAATGTCTGCTGCAATAACAATAGCACCTTGTTCGCGAAATGAAGTAACCATCTGCTTTCCTAACAATCCATTTCCTCCCGTTACTACTATTACTTTATTCTTAATTGAAAACATATTGATAATTCTTTTTAAATTTAACTGTAAAATTTTCTATAAATACTGGTTTGCCTGTCTTTTTTAATGGGAAATTTTTGGCGATAACTTGTTGCTTCGCCTAAATTTAAATCAAAAATTTTAACTTCTTCAAAAGTTTCAAAAGGGGATACTTTTTCTCCCATAGGCGAAAACACACAAGAACTTTCTTCATATTCTAATCCATTTCCATCAATACCTATTCGATTCACACCAATCATAAAACTTTGATTTTCGATGGCTCTAGCGTTCAGCAAAGTTCTCCAATGAGCGACTCTAGCTTTTGGCCAATTGGCTATATTAATTAAGATTAAATTTTCTTTGGATAATTCTTGATAAAGCTCAGGAAATCTTAAATCAAAACAAATACTTAATCCCCATCCGCCTTCCCAATCTATATTTTTAAGGTGTGATCCTCCAGTAATCAAATCGTCCTCACCGCTATACGAAAAAAGATGTATCTTTTCATAACTTCCAACCATTTCGCCCGAAGCGTTTACTGCAATACAACTATTGTATTTTTGTTCCCCATTAAAAGTCATTAATCCAAACACGATATTAATCTGATATTTTTTAGCTAATATTTGAATCGTTTGAATAGAATTTGAATTTTCAAAATCTTCAGCTAAGGACAAATTAGATACCGAAAAACCAGTTAATGACATCTCGGGAAAAATGACATAATCTGCTTTTTGGCTTACTAACTGAACAATACGTTCAACTGACACCAAATTAGCTTCTTTGTCTTCCCAAATAGAATTTAATGAAACGATTGCTACCTTCATTAATTGTATTTTCTAAATACTGGTTTAATAACTGGAGATTTTAAATAGTCTTCCAAACCACTATTTAATGCTTTTTGATAAATTGTCAACGTATGTTTTGCTGCAGACAATGTCATATCCAACTCTGTATCGTGATGCGAATATGAAACTGCTATATAAGGCATCATTACGTGCTTCTCTAGCATCTCCTGTGCAAACAAAGTACGCATTGCTAATGA
>Ga0307414_10002026_pt1 | contig 10532 bp, 7 predicted proteins | sample DK1Ometagenome_FD_203804 | JGI IMG/M metagenome (GOLD analysis project Ga0307414, IMG submission 203804) | Maize rhizosphere microbial communities from greenhouse at UC Davis, California, United States - DK15-O-3 | ecosystem: Host-associated > Plants > Roots > Rhizosphere > Soil | place: USA...
GCTGAAGCGCACGGTCGAGGCGGCGTTCGGCCACGTCAGGGTGCGCGGCGAGATCAGCGGCTGGAAACGCCATGCTTCGGGCCATTGCTATTTCACGCTGAAGGACGAAGGCGCCTGCATCGATGCGGTCATCTGGAAGGGGCAGGCAGGGGCGCTCGCCTTCCGGCCCGAAGACGGCGCGGAGGTCGTCGCGACCGGCAAGCTCACCACCTACGCCGGCCGGTCCAAATATCAGATCGTCGTGACCCGGATGGAGCTGGCGGGCGAGGGCGCGCTGATGGCCTTGCTCGACAAGCGCCGCCGCGCGTTGGCCGCCGAAGGGCTGTTCGACGAAGCGAAGAAGCGCCGGCTGCCGTTTCTGCCGCGCGTCATCGGTGTCGTCACCTCGCCGACCGGAGCGGTGATCCGCGACATCCTTCATCGGCTGGAGGATCGCTGCCCGACCCATGTGATCGTCTGGCCCGTCCCCGTCCAGGGCGAGGGAGCCGCCGCGAAGGTTGCACAGGCGATTCGCGGATTCGCCTCGTTCGAACCGAAGCCGGACCTGCTGATTGTGGCGCGCGGCGGCGGTTCGATCGAGGATTTGTGGGCCTTCAACGAGGAGGAGGTGGTGCGCGCCGCCGCCGAATCGCCGATCCCGCTGATATCGGCGGTGGGCCACGAGACCGACACCACCCTGATCGACTTCGCTTCCGACCGGCGCGCGCCGACTCCGACGGCGGCGGCGGAAATCGCGGTTCCCGTGCGCGCCGAGCTGGCGGCTTTGCTGGCCGAGCTCGGGCACCGCCAGGCGGCCTGCGCGACGCGCACCGCTTCGCGCGCCGGCGAGCGGCTGGACCAGGCCACGGCGCGCTGGCCCGACGCCGCGAATCTGTTCGCACCCCTGGCGCAGCGCATCGACGATGCCGGCGAGCGGCTGCCCCGCGCCCTTCTCCAACGAACCGCGCACGCGCGCGCCGACCTCGCGGCGGTCGGCCCCCGGCTTCAGGGACGATTGCTCGCAGATCGAATCGAGCGAGGCCACGAGCGGCTGGCGTCGTTGTGGCGGCTCGCCGAGATGGCTCATCCTGAACGGCCGCTGCAACGTGGTTTCGTCCGAGTCACCGACCGGGCCGGAAAAACGCTCGTCCATGCGGCCGCGGCCCGCGCCGCGATCGCCATCGACCTGCATTTCGCCGATGGCCGCGTGGCGGCGCAGGTCGGCGACGGGGCGGCGCCGCGCCCGTTCCGCCCGGCCAAGCGGGTTGAGCGCGGCGGCTCCCCGTCCTATCCGGACGCGCAACCCGGACTGTTCGATACAGAGGATTGACAGGATGTTGATGAGCGGCGGAGCGCGCGAGGCGAAGATCCACTATCTCGACGGCACATTCCGAATGTTGTCGGCGGGGGACCATGTCCGTTGCGCGATCACCGGCGCCATCATCCCGCTCGACGAGCTCCGCTACTGGTCGGTCGAACGCCAGGAAGCCTATGCCGACGCCGACGCCAGCCTCGAGGCGGAGCGGCGCGCGGGCAACATCTAGGGGCGCGGCAGCCGATTCGAGGGTTGCCCGGGGACTGTGTCGGTTCCGACACAGTTGGTTACAAACTTGGCCCCGCAGGGTTACGCCACCTTTACAGCGACCCGCCTTCCCACGCTAAAGATGCCCCAACGTGGGCGTGAATTGCGCCCCCGAACATTTTCTGGCGGCAGAAGGGCCGCCTGATTGGGGAGATTGAAATGAAGAAGAGCACTCTGTGTGCGACGACTGCGCTGCAGGCTGTTGCGCTGCTCGGCATGGGCTTTGCCGCTGCGCCGGCCTTCGCCCAGACGACTCCGGCACCGACCCCGGCACCGACCGCCCCTGAGGCCGACGAAGCCGAAGCTCAGGTCGATCCGAACGCACCTGCTCCGGGTCAGCCCGCCGCCGGCACCGCCGTCGACACGTCGGGCGAGGAAGTCATCACCGTCACCGGCTCGATTCTTCGTCAGACCACGACGGAGACTCCGTCCCCCGTCACCGTGCTCAGCTCCGAAACGCTGCAACAGCGCGGCATCAACACCGTCGCCGAAGCGACGCAGCGCCTTTCGGCCAACAACGCCGGCACGATCCAGCAGGGCTGGAACACCGGCTTCAACTTCGCGTCGGGCGCCAACGCCCCCGCGCTTCGCGGCCTGACCGTGCAGGCGACGCTGTCGATCGCCGACGGCCTGCGCCTTGCTCCATATCCGCTCGCTGACGACGGCCAGCGCAACTTCGTCGACTTGAACACCATCCCCAACGCGATCATCGACCGGATCGAAGTCCTTCGTGACGGCGCCTCGTCGACCTACGGCGCCGACGCCATCGCGGGCGTGATCAACATCATCACGAAGAAGGAAATCCAGGGCCTGCACCTCGGTGCTTCGGGCGGCATTTCGCAGCGCGGCGACGCGGCTGAGCGCCGGATCGACCTGACATGGGGTTACGGCGACCTGGATGACCAGGGCTTCAACTTCTACGTCTCGGGCGAATATCAGAAGCAGGATCCGCTGTGGGCCCGCGATCGCGGCTATCCGTTCAACACCGCCGACCTGTCGCAGATCTGTAACAGCGATGGCTCGTGCCTGCACAACGGCAACTGGAACGGCATCAGCGACGACGGCAACTTCAACGGCAACATCAGCATTCCGGGTGTCGCACTCATCCGTCCTTCGAACGCTGCCAGCACCAATGGTGCCGGTCAGTTCCAGCTGTTGAACCCGGCCGCCGGGTGCCGCGAATGGCCCGAGGTCGATACCACGGGCGTGGGCGGAACCGCTCCGACGCCATTCTCGTGCGAGGTGGACTTCCAGAATCGTTACATCATGCTCCAGCCGGAGATTGAACGTAAGGGTCTCTCGGGCCGCCTGACTTTCAACATCGGCGACAACCATCAGCTCTATGCGATGGGCAACTGGTACACGACGAAGTCGTTTGCCTCGTTCACGCCGCTGGGCTTCAACGGCACTCCGACACCGCCGATCCCGGCGACGCTCACCGCCTACAACGTCATGATGCCGATCTACGTCTGTCCGACCGGTGTCGGCACGCCGACCGGCCTCAACACCGGTTGTACCGCCGCAACGCCTGGAGCGATTCTTAACCCGTACAACCCGTTTGCAACGGGCAATCCCCTGACCGACGACACGGCTCAGATGTTCATCCGCAGCACCCGTCCGCGTACGGTCGAGACCAAGTCGCGCGCCCTGCGCGGCGCTCTCGGCATTTCGGGCAACTTCTGGGATGACATCCGCTACAATGTGGAAGCCACCGCATCGCAGGTTCAGTTGGACCGCAAGCAAACCGGCTACCTCATCCCGCAGCGGATCATGAACCTCGTCGCTCGCGGCGCTTTCAACTTCTTCGATCTCGAGGCGAACTCCGAAGACCTGTGGGATTATATCTCGCCGGATCAGGAGGTCCGTTCGGTTTCCGACCTGTGGCAGGTTTCGGGTACGCTGGCCAAGGACCTGTTCGACCTGCCGGGCGGGCCGCTGCAGGCAGCCGTCGGCCTTTCCTATCGTCACGAATCGATCAATGCGCCCAGCGCAAACCCGGCGATCAACAACGAATTGGGCGTGCCCGATCCGTTGGCGAACCAGTATGAGCGCTACTATTCGATCAACTCGGTGGAAGCGGTCGGTAGCCGTAATGTGAAGTCGGCCTTCTTCGAAGTCGGCGCCCCGATCCTCGACAATTTCGAGGTCAACCTCTCGGGCCGCTTCGACAAATATTCGACGGGCCAGAGCAGCTTCTCACCGAAGGTCGGCGCCAAGTTCACGCCGATCAAGGAACTGGCGATCCGCGGCACCTTCTCGAAAGGCTTCCGGATCCCGTCGTTCAACGAAGCCTTCGGTCTTCCGACCACCGGCTACGTCGGACGCGGCGGCACCAACTTCTGCGCCGGTGGCGCCCACGCCGCCTTCTGCGCCGCCCACAACAACAACGCCTATGCGACGACGGGCTTCCCGCTGGGCCTGACCCAGGTCGGCAACCCCGCGCTGGAACCCGAAAAGTCGACGGCGTTTACCGCCGGCTTCGTGTTCGAGCCGGTCCGGAACGTCGCCTTCACGGTCGATTTCTGGAACATCAAGGTGAAGGACCTGATTTCGGGCCTGGTCGACTCCAGCCCGATGTTCGAGGCCTATTATGCCAACAATGGCGTGGTCACCGGTTTCCCGGGCATCACGGTCCTTCCGGGCCAGCCTGACCCGGCGTTCCCGAACGCGCTGCCGCATATCGGCTTCATCCAGTCGCCGTTCCAGAACCAGGGCAGCCAGATCACCCGCGGCATCGACTTCGGTGTCAATGCTCGGACCAACATCACCGACGACATCCGCTGGATCAGCTCGGCCGACGCATCCTATATGCTGAAGTTTGAGCTGAAGGATGCTGACGGGAACAAGTTCCGCTACGACGGCACGTTGAGCCCCTGCAACATCACCTCCTGCTCAGGTGCTCCGAAGTGGCGCTTCAGCTGGCAGAACTCGTTCGAAATCGGCGACACCACGCTGACCGGAACGCTCTACTACACCAGCGCCTATGATAACGGATCGGTCGACTTCGGCGCGGTCCCGGGCGATTGCATCGGCAGCATCGACACCGGATCGGTTATCCCGTTCCCGGACGGCACGCCGGTCGTCTGTAAGGCTCGTCCGGTTTGGAACTTCGACTTCACCGCCAACCAGAAGATCAACGACAAGCTGTCGGTCTACCTGAACGTGCTCAACGCGTTCGACATCGACGCTCCGTTCGATCCTTCGGCGGCCTACTCGCTGTTCCAGTTCAACCCGGCTTGGGCTGGACCGAACATCATGGGTCGCTACTTCCGCGTCGGCGCGAAGGTCGACTTCTAAATTAAAGCATGTTAACTATCGGGGGCGGCCTCTTTATGAGGCCGCCCCTTTTTTTGTCCCCTCGCGATCCCCGATCCGCGTGAATATATTGATGGAGAGAAGTGATGTTCCGACTTTTGTGCGCTGTGGCAGCTTTCTCGGCCGTAGCGGCTTCGCCGGCTCTGGCCGGCGACGACCCCAAGTCCGCGCCTGAGCCGGTCAAGGAAAAGAAGGTCTGCAAGAGCGACAACCGCACAGGGTCGATCATGCCCAAGCGCACCTGCCGCACCCAGGAAGAATGGGATCGCCTGACCGAGCAGGGCAAGGCTGACATGGACCGCGTCCGCGACGCGGAGCGTTCGCGCTCTTCGGTCGGCAACGCCCGCTAATCGCGAATCAGGCGGGCTGCAGCACCAGCCCGCCGTCGCCTTCGTCGACCTTCACCGTCGACCCGTCCTTGACCCGGCCGGCGAGAATCTCGTCGGCCAGCGGGTCCTGCAGATATTTCTGCACCGCCCGCTTCAACGGCCGCGCCCCGTAGACCGGATCGTATCCGACGCGGCCGAGCCAGGCGCGGGCCGCATCCGTCAGCTCCAGCGTGATCTCGCGGTCCTCGAGCAGCTTTTGCAGCCGCAGAACCTGGATATCGACGATCGGTCCCATGTGGCTGGCCGACAGCCGGTGGAACAGGATGATCTCGTCCAGTCGGTTGAGGAATTCCGGCCGGAAATGGGCGCGCACCACCTCCATCACCTGCGCCTCGACATTGGTCGGGTTCTCGTCCTCGCCCAATGAAGCGAGATACTGGCTGCCCAAGTTCGAGGTCAGGATGATGATCGTGTTGGTGAAGTCGACCGTGCGCCCTTGCCCGTCGGTCAGCCGCCCGTCGTCCAGCACCTGCAACAATATGTTGAACACGTCGCCGTGGGCCTTCTCGACCTCGTCGAACAGCACGACCTGGTAGGGCCGCCGCCGCACTGCTTCGGTCAGCACCCCGCCTTCCTCATAGCCGACATAGCCCGGAGGCGCGCCGATCAGCCGCGCGACGGCGTGCTTTTCCATGAACTCCGACATGTCGATCCGGACCATCGCGGTCGGGTCGTCGAACAGGAATTGGGCGAGCGCCTTGGTCAGCTCGGTCTTGCCGACGCCCGTCGGCCCCAAGAACAGGAATGAGCCAAGAGGCCGGTTGGGGTCTTGCAGGCCTGCGCGGGCCCGGCGCACGGCGGAAGCCACCGCCTTCACCGCCTCCTGCTGGCCGATGACCTTGGCGCCGATCGCGCCTTCCATGCCGAGCAGCTTCTCGCGCTCGCCCTCCATCATCCGCTCGACCGGGACGCCGGTCCAGCGGCTGACCACGGCGGCGATGTCCTGGTCGGTCACTTCCTCGCGCAGCATCGCGCCCTGGCTCGCCTGCGAGGCCTCGGAAAGCTTCTTCTCCAGCTCCGGAATCCGGCCGTACTGAAGCTCGCCCGCCTTGGCGAGGTCGCCGCCGCGCTGCGCCTGCTCCAATTCGATCCGCGCGGCGTCGAGCTGCTCCTTGATCCTGGCCTCGCCCGCGATCTTTTCCTTCTCCGCCTGCCAGCGGGTGGTCAGTTCCGACGATTGTTGCTCGAGGTTGGCAAGTTCCTGCTCCAGCTTGGCGAGCCGGTCCTTGGACGCGGCGTCGCTCTCCTTCTTCAGAGCCTCGCGCTCGATCTTCAGCTGGATGATCCGCCGGTCGAGATTCTCGATCTCCTCCGGCTTGGACTCCACCTCCATGCGCAGACGGCTGGCGGCTTCGTCCATCAAATCGATCGCCTTGTCGGGCAGGAAGCGGTCGGAGATGTAGCGGTTGGACAGCGTCGCCGCCGCGACCAGCGCCGCGTCGGTGATTCTCACGCCGTGGTGGAGCTCATATTTTTCCTTGAGCCCGCGCAGGATCGAGATGGTGTCGGGCACGGTCGGCTCGCCGATGAACACCGGCTGGAAGCGCCGTTCGAGAGCCGCATCCTTTTCGACATGCTTGCGATATTCGTCGAGCGTGGTCGCGCCGATGACATGAAGCTCGCCGCGCGACAGGGCCGGCTTGAGCAGGTTGCCGGCGTCCATCGAGCCTTCGCTTTTGCCCGCGCCAACGATCATGTGCATTTCGTCGATGAACAGGATGATGTCGCCGGCGGACTGCCGAACTTCATCGATCACGCCCTTCAGCCGCTCCTCGAACTCGCCGCGATATTTCGCGCCGGCGATCAGTGCGCCCATGTCGAGGCTCAGGAGCTGGCGGTCCTTGAGGCCGTCGGGAACGTCGCCATTGGCGATGCGCAGGGCGAGCCCTTCGGCGATGGCGGTCTTGCCGACGCCCGGTTCGCCGATCAGCACCGGGTTGTTCTTCGTCCGGCGGGCCAGCACCTGGATCGTGCGGCGGATTTCCTCGTCGCGGCCGATGACGGGGTCGAGCTTGCCCTCGCGCGCCGCCTCGGTCAGGTCGCGGGCATATTTCTTGAGCGCGTCATAACGGTCTTCGGACGCTTGCGTGTCGGCGGTGCGCCCGCCGCGTAGCTTGTCGATCGAGGCGTTGAGGTTCTGCGGCGTGAGCCCCGCCTTCTTGAGCGCCTCGCCGACCTCGGTGCCCTTTGCCAGCGCGAAGGCGAGCAGGATGCGCTCGACCGTAACATAGCTGTCGCCGGCCTTCTTCGCGATTTCCTGCGCCTGGTCGAGCAGGCGGATAAGGTCGCCGTCAATGCCTGGCGCGGACGTCGCACCGCTTCCGGTGACCTTGGGTTCCTTGTCGACCAGCGCATCGACCTCGCGCCGCGCCGCCATCCCGTCGCCGCCCGCCGCATTGATCAGGCCGACCGCCATGCCCTGCTCGTCGTCGAGCAGCGCCTTCAGATAATGGGCGGGCGTAATCCGTTGATTATGCTCGCGGACCGCGATCGTCTGGGCGGCCTGGAGGAAGCCCCGCGCGCGGTCGGTCAGTTTCTCAAGGTCCATCAATCACCCCTGGGTTTCGGAGCCATGTGGTGTGCTGCTGCGGCAACACAAGGGGCAGTCACTGGCGCGGCGCAAGCGGGTCGGAGGCGGGCGGGTAGACGATCTTGGCGGGGAACGGCGGGGGCGCGGGCGCGGCAGCGACAGGGCCCGGCACGGAACCGTTGGGCGCTGCCCCCTCGGCCAGGACGGCGGTGCAGCCCCAGCCTCCGGCCGCGCCGGCCGTGCCCCATTCGCGGAACTTGCGGGCGTCGATGTGGAAACGCAGGCCCTTGTAGAAGCCGAGCCCGATCCCATTCATCGGCCCGCTGGCGAGGTGGACCCGGCACAGGCTGCTCATCAGCGCGGAACGGGTGACGGGCCTCAGCGGAACCATGTCGACCGCGCCCATCGTCCGGTGCGTGCTTTCCGGAGCGCCGCCCGCGCAGGCGTTGAGGCGGTCGTTTCGATAGACCGAGACAATCTCGACCGGCCCGATCACCGGTTCGACATAGGCGCCGACGTAGCGCAGCGCGGCGACGATATTGGGCCAGGCGTTGACAGGCGGCACTTCGAACGGCTCGGCTCCGCATTTCCGCCAGTCGGTCGCGGTCCGTAAAATCTGCCAGGTGGGAGCCACGCCACCGACGCCGTTGGATACCAGATAGTCGTTGAAGGCCTTCACATAGACCGGACGCCAGCTCGCCCTGGCCATCCAGGCGCGATAGCCGGGCTCGTCCTGGCCCGCGGTGATGTAGCTCGCCGCTGGATTGAACACCCGTTGCGCCATCGCGGGGGAGGGCAACATGATCAGCATCAAGGTGAGCCAGCGCGTCATCCGCCCATGAAAACCCGCCCGGCATTGAAAAGCAACGACAACGAATGCATTTCATCGGTCATGCAGCGACCGATCGACGTCGACCTTCCGCACAAGCTGGGCCGCGATGAGGCTAAGCGGCGGCTCGCCACCAACATCCACAAGCTCCGGGATCATAGCCCGGGCGGCGCGACCCACGTCGATTCGAACTGGGTTGGCGACCGGCTCAGCCTCACCGTCCACGCCATGGGGCAGACGGTGGAGGCCGAGATCGACGTCGAGGAAACCAAGGTCCATTGCCGAATCCAGCTTCCGGGCATGCTGTCCCTATTCGCCGCGCCAATCGAGGCGATGCTGAAGGCGAAGGGCAGCGACTTGCTGCTTGAGGACAAGCGCGACTAGGCTCCTTTCCACATAGTGGGGGAGTCGTCCGGTATGCGGCATTTCGCGGTAGTGGGTTCGGGCCCGGCGGGCTTTTACACGGCTGAGGCGCTGGGCAAGGCCTATGGCGAGGCCGCCCGGATCGATATCATCGACCGCTATCCCGTGCCTTACGGCCTGATCCGCTTCGGCGTCGCTCCGGACCATCAATCCTTGAAAGCGGTTTCGAAGCGCTACGACCAGGTCGCGGCGGGTGAGAGCGTCAGGTTCGTCGGTAATGTGAATGTCGGCGAGGACGTTTCCGTCGCGGAGCTAACCGACCTTTACGACGCGGTGATCCTCGCGATCGGCGCTCCGCACGACCGCAAGCTTGGCATCCCCGGGGAGGAGCTCCCCGGCGTTGTCGGCTCGGCCGAATTCGTCGGCTGGTATAACGGTCACCCCGATTTCGCCGGCCTTTCGCCGCCGCTGGACGGGACGCACGCCGCGGTCATCGGCAACGGGAATGTCGCGTTGGACTGCGCGCGGATATTGTCGAAGAACCGGCACGAATTCGAAGGCTCCGACATCGTCGGCCATGCCCTCGAAGCGCTTGAGAGAGGGTCGATCGAGACCGTCACCATCCTCGGCCGGCGCGGGCCGCACCAGATTTCGATGACTCCCAAGGAACTGGGGGAGCTTGGCCACCTGGAGATCGCCACGCCGGTTGTCGACGCCGCTGACTTCCCGCCCCTGGAAGCCGATCAGGCGCTGGAGCCCGGCCACCGCAAGTCGATCACCATTCTGCGTGACTTTGCCTCGGCAGGACCGGATGCGTCCAAGAGGAAACGGATCGTTTTCGACTTTTTCGCCAAGCCGGTCCGCATCGAAGGCGACGGTAAGGCCGAACGGCTGATCGTCGAACGGACCGTTCTCGATGAGTCAGGTGCCGCCAAGGGTACCGGCGAGACCTACGAGGTTCCGGCGAGCCTGATCGTCACCAGTATCGGCTATCAGACGCCGCGCATGGAAGGCGTGCCCTATGACCAGCGCGGCGGGAAATTTGCCAACGAGCAGGGTAAGATAGCCGACGGCCTCTACGCGGTCGGCTGGGCCCGGCGCGGGCCAACGGGGACGATCGGCACCAATCGCCCCGACGGTTATGAAGTGGCCGAGCACGTCGCCACGGCGATACCTGCGGGCAGCGATGGCGATCGGCCAGGGGGTGCCGGGCTCGATGCGCTGCTACAAGAGCGCGGCGTTAGGGCAACGAGCTTCGATGATTGGCGGGCGATCGAAGCCGCGGAAATCGCCGCGGCGCGACCCGGATCGCCGCGCGAGAAGTTCGTCCGCCATGGCGACTGGTTGAAAATATTAGGCAGGTAAAATGGTCGGGGAGAGAGGATTCGAACCTCCGGCCCCTGCCTCCCGAAGACAGTGCTCTACCAGGCTGAGCTACTCCCCGACCGGGCGTTTGGACCGACGGCCCGCAGCGCTCGCGCTCCCTAGCGGCGGCGCCTCCGATACGCAAGCGCCGCATTTGCGGCTGTTCGGATCGAGGGGTAA
>Ga0307414_10002028_pt1 | contig 10516 bp, 3 predicted proteins | sample DK1Ometagenome_FD_203804 | JGI IMG/M metagenome (GOLD analysis project Ga0307414, IMG submission 203804) | Maize rhizosphere microbial communities from greenhouse at UC Davis, California, United States - DK15-O-3 | ecosystem: Host-associated > Plants > Roots > Rhizosphere > Soil | place: USA...
AACCTCGATTCCTAGATATCGAACGGTGCTCTCAAGGTTCGTGTGGCCTAGCAGCAATTGCAGGGCTCTCAGATTGAGAGTGCGGCGATACACCAACGCCGCCTTAGTGCGACGCATCGTGTGCGTTCCATATGCTCCGCTGTCCAAACCAATTTCCTGAACCCGGCGGTGAACGATCCGCGAGTACTGACGCGTCGACAAGTGCCGCGAGCTTCCGACTCTGCCTGGAAAGATGAAGTCAGTGCCGCCTAGCCTCGCGTGCTGCGCCCATGCTTGAACAGCGTCCCGGCTCATCTCCGTAATCTCAAACCGCACCGGGCGCCGAGTCTTTCGTTGCATAACAATACCTCGAGTACCGACCCTGTTCTCGTGCGACACATCGACCATACGCAAACAGAGTAGGTCGCAGGCACGAAGCTTCGAGTCTATGGCCAAGTTGAATAGAGCTAGGCCCCGAAGATCGCTACGAAGCTGCAGGCGTACACGGATCGCCCATATTTCATGCAGCTTTAACGGTGCTTTCTGGCCGATCATCCTGCCCTTGTTCCATGGCAGACAGTGGTACTTGTTGCGGGAAGTCATGATGCGCTCCTGGTCGGGCATTTAAGCGTGTGACTTCTTAGCGAACGGCTGGTGGCGATCCTCGGCGACCTCGGCTCAAACATCTGTGTAATGCGCCGGTTGTGTCGACTGTTGGCCGCGCCGTATTGCCTTTGACCATCAAGTAGACCGCGCGCAGTGGACAAGCCGATGGACTGAGCTCTCGCGCCTGCGTGTGGGCTGACATATCGACCGCACTACTGGCAGCCGCGAGCCCGAAGGTAGGATTTTTCATAAAGAGAGGAATGCGCTACTGTCGGCTCAGGCGCGGGGAGCGCCTATGGAGTGCTGATGAAAGGATTGTTTACGGCGGGCCTCGCCGACAGGGGTGTGCTGGCTTGGTGTGCCGGGTTGTCGCTGTGCGCTGCAATGGGAGCAGCCGCGGCATCGGACGTCACTATTCCGGACGAGTACAACAATCACATCCGCGAACGTGGATCGATCACCGCTTCGAGCGGAAACGTATTCGGAGAAAGCGTATCTCTGGGATCGGGCAGCCTGGAGTTTGTGCAAACGGACGTTTCCCTGCCCGGGAATAATGAAGTTCCGGTTCGGGTGGGGAGGCGCTTCAGACTGAATCGTCTGAGCCAAGGCATTGGTCATTTCGCGTACTGGGACCTCGACATACCCAGTGTGCATGGCGTGTTCGGGCCGGAGGGATGGGTCGTACAAGGATCGACACTCGACGACCGCGCTAAACGCTGCGCTAATTTTTCCGCACCTCCCGCGGCAACCTTCCAAGGCGGCGTGTTCATGCCGGACGAGTTCTGGTCGGGCACGTACTTCCATGTTCCAGGACAAGGCGAGCAGGAAGTTTTAAGAACTCGATCAACTACTTCCGTACCCAGCGATGGACACACGTATGCCGTGGTGACCAAGAGCGGTGCGGTGGCTCGGTGCCCTGCCAATGGCAGTGCCTTTGAGTTCGTCACGCCCGATGGCATGGTGTACACGCTGGATCACTTGGCCACTCGCAACATGATCTCGCTCCGGAAGAGCAGCGGGACGCCTGATCCATTTAGCGCGTTGGGAGCCATGGCGGCAGGCGCAGACATGCAGCCAATGGTTGCGGTGGATTACATCCTCCCCCGTGTGGAAGCTTTCCTGTTTCCCACCAAGGTTTCCGACAGGTTCGGAAACACTGTGACCTATACCTGGAGTACCACCAATCCCTGGCAACTTTTGCGGATCAAAGCGGACGATGGGCGTCAACTGGATTTCACCTATGCCGATTCCACCAGCCCCCGCATAACGTCCGTTACCGATGGCACCCGGACGTGGCGATACGGATACGCTCTTACCGGACCCGGGGAACTGGTCAGCGTGACGGGGCCGGACGAAAGTTCATGGACGTTCGACCTGATGCCACTCACGCGCGCGGCACCGCACCCGCTCGGAGTGATGTGTGATGACATCGCCACTCCGAGCACGGCTGCCGTTATTGGCCGGATGACCAGCCCTTCCGGAGCAACCGCAACATTCACGGTCGCGCCGACGCTGCTGGGACGGTCCTGGGTGCCCAGGGAGTGCATTTCATCTGAGAACCAATATACCCGCGAGCCGTACCTTTTCGAGACGATGGCGCTGACTTCGAAAAAATTCGAGGGTCCGGGGCTGCCCTCGGGAGGGTTGTCGTGGACGTACAGCTACGGGGCTCCGAACCATTGCTGGGATCCGAATAGTGGCTTTGTAAACGCGATCAATCCCGTCATATGCAACAGCAACTCGCCCACTGCCCGCATCGTCACTGAGACGGCGCCCGATGGCGCAGTCACCCGCTACACCTATGGAAACCGATTCGGCAAGAACGAAGGCTTACTCCTGAAGGCGGAGCAGGGCTGGAGTGGAAGCTCTGCGATGCGCACCTTCGTCATCGATCATGTGTACGCCGACGCCGATCCCGCGACATTGCCGTACGTTCCATCCAACGGAATTAGCGTTCGCCGCATGGGAGATTTCGACATCACGAGCAGGAGGTTGCCCCGCCGACGTGTTGTTACTACCCAGCAAGGGGAAACCTTCACTTGGGAGGTGGACAACAATTGCGCTGGCGCTTCCTACTGCTTCGATGCGTGGGCGCGCCCCATCCGGGTCAAGAAGTTTAGTTCGTTGTCGCCGAGCTACGCTAAGACCGAAACCACGACCTATCACGACAACCTGTCCAAATGGGTCCTCGGTCAGGTGGAGACGGTCTCGATTGATGGTACGCAAGTTGCTCGGACGGATTACACGCCAACTTATGCGCTCCCGCTTCGTACCTACTCATTCGGCAAGCTGCAGCAGACCTTGGGCTATACCACCACGAGCGGTGATCAGAACGGCACCCTGCGCACCATCAAGGATGGGCGCAACAACGTCACCACGCTCACCAGTTGGAAGCGCGGCATTCCGCAATCGATCGGCTATTTCGACGGTACGGCCCGATCGGCGGTGGTCAACGCCGATGGCACGATCGCATCGGTGACCGACGAGAACAGCTTCACGACCAGCTACAAGTACGACGACATGGGGCGCCTGGAGCAGACGATCTACCCCACCGGTGACTCTCCCGCATGGGCATCGCTGACCCAGAGCTTTACCCAGGTCATGGCCCCCGAGCACGGCATCCCGTCCGGCCACTGGCGCCAGTCGACCCTTCAGGGCAATTACCGCAAGAACGTATTCTTCGATGCGCTCTGGCGCCCGGTGCTGGTGCACGAGTACGACGCCGCCGATGTGGCCGGCACCCTGCGCAGCACCCGATTCAACTACGACCATGAAGGCCGGACCACGTTTGCCAGCTACGTCGGCGGCACCACGACGGCCCCGGATGTGGGCGTGCACACGAACTACGACGCGCTTGGCCGGGTGACCCGCACCGAGCAGGACGCCGAACCGGGTGTGCAGGTCGTCACGACCAACGAGTACCTGAGTGGTTTTCAGCAGCGGGTGACCAACCCGCGCAACAAGGCGACCTTGTTCCACTACGAGGCCTACGACCAGCCGACCACGGACATGCCCGAGCGCATAGTACAGCCCGAGGGTGCCTACACCTACATCACGCGCAACGCGTTCGGCAACCCAACGCAGATCATTCGGCGTAATAGCACCGGTAGCATTGCCGTAGGCCGCTACTATGTCTACGACGCCCACCAGCAGCTGTGCAAACGGCTGGAGCCGGAGACCGGCGCCACGGTGATGGACTACGACGCAGCCGGCAATCTTGCGTGGAGCGCCGGCGGGCAGGACCTGCCATCGACGACCGCGTGCGACACCGCCGGCGTCGCCACCGCCGCCCGGGTGACCCGCGGCTACGACGCACGCAACCGCTTGGAGTCCCTGTCGTTCTTCGATGGCAACGGCAACCAGCTGTGGGACTACACCGACGACGGCCTGCCCGAGAAGATCATCACCTACAACAACGAGGGTAGTACCGCTGCGGTCAACTTCTACACCTACAACAAGCGGCGCCTGCTGACCGGCGAAAGCCTGGCCCAGGGCAGCCAGTACAGCTGGGGCGTCGGCTATGGCTACGACAGCTTGGGCCACCTGGCCCGGCACACCTATCCCCATGGTCTGACAATCGACTACACGCCCAACGCACTGGGCCAGCCCTCGAAAGCGGGCACCTACGCCACCGGCGTGGACTACTACCCCAACGGCGCGATCGCCGGGTTCACCTACGGTAACGGCATCGTCCACACCCTGAAGCAGAATGAGCGCGGGCTGCCCGAGCGCAGCCGCGATGCGTATGGCGACACGCCGGTCCACGACGACAGCTACGACTACGACCCCAACGGCAACGTGCTGGCGATCAGCGACGGCCGTCCCGGTGCGCACGGCAACCGCGACATGACCTACGACGACCTGGATCGGCTGGAGTCGACCACCTCGCCGATGTTCAGCCCTGCCATCTACACTTACGACGTGCTGGACAACCTGCAAACGGTCAAGGTCGCCGGGCGCGACCACAGCTACCACTACCTCAACCAACAGCTGATCAACGTCAAGAATGTCCCCAACGGCGCCAGCGTGATCGGCCTGGGCTACGACGCCCAAGGCAACCTGGCCAACAAGAATGGCGTGCTCTACGACTTCGACTACGGCAACCGCCTGCGCGAAGTGGTTGGTAAGGAGAGCTACCGCTACGACGGCCATGGTCGCCGAATCCAGGCGACGCTGCCAACGGGCGGCGGCAACATCTACTCGATGTACGGCAGCGACGGCGTGTTGCGTTACCAGGAGGACTACCGCCAGGGCGAGGCGACCAATTACGTCTACCTGGGCGGCAGCCTGGTGGCGGAAGTGGCCAATGCGAAGCAGACCACCACCACCCCGGTGATGACCGCACCGGCCAGCAGCAACAGTGGCAGCTACACGGTGAGTTGGACGGCATCATCGGGTGCCACCCGCTACGTACTCGACGAGAGCATCAACGGCGGCAACTGGCTCCAGATCAAGGAAGGTGCAGGTACCAGCTGGAGCGTCACCGGCAAGACCGATTCCAGCTATAGCTACCGGGTGCGGGCCTGCGACATGGAATGCTCGGGCTACTCCAATATCGCGACGGTCACCGTGGCCCTGATCCCGCAGGGCGTTCCGGCGCTGAGCGCGCCGGCCTATGACGCCGACGGCGACTTCATGGTGAATTGGACCGCGGTGCCGCTGGGAGCACGTTACGAGCTGCTCGAACAGGTCAATAGCGGCATTTGGGCCCAGATAAAGGACACCACCGACCTGTTCGCCGATATCACCGGTAAGGCCCCGGGCATCTACGGCTACCGCGTGCGCGCTTGCAATCCCAACGGCTGTGCGGACTGGAACGCACCCGGCACGGTCACGGTGTACGTGCAGGTCAGGCCCAACCAGATACCGACGCTGACGGTGCCGCAGTGGGGCCGCAACGGCGATTACACGATCAGTTGGAGCGCCAGCGACGGCGCCACCAAGTACGTGCTGGAGGAGAGCATTGGCCCAGGGTGGACCATCGTTCCCGACACTGGATCGAGCTTGAGCTGGTCCGCCCTCGATCGTCCGGCCGGTACGTATAGTTACCGTGTGGCGGCCTGCAACCCGGCGGGGTGCACGGATCCTTCGGATCCCGGCAGCGTGGAGACGGTCTATGCGCCCACACTGGCGCCAGTGATCACCACGCCCGACCAGAACACCGACGGCTCCTTCACGGTGAGCTGGACGGCGGTGGCGGCGGGCGCGAAGTACCGGCTCGAAGAGAGCTTCAACAACGGAAGCTGGGTGCTGATCCACAATGGCACCTCACGCAGCTACGCGCGCACGGGCAAAGCGGCTGGCACCTACCGGTACCGGGTGAAGGGTTGCAGTGTGTTTGACGACTGCGGTCCGCTGTCGGGAACCGCGACCACGATCGAGATCGACCCGCCGACCGGTGTGCCGACGCTGACCGCGCCGGACTTGGTGACCAACGGCAGCAGCTACACGGTCAGTTGGACGGCGGTGAGTGGAGCCACCGGTTACCGGCTGGTGGAGAGCGCAAACGGTGCCGCGTGGACACACGTCCAGAGCACTGCCAATCGCAGCAGAGCGTTCAGTGGCAAGCTCGCGGGCAGCTACCGCTATCAAGTGCGGGCCTACAATGATGCGGGACCGGGCAGCTACAGCCCGATCAAGACCACGCGGATGGTGTACAAGCCCACCAGTGCACCTGCGTTGACCCTGCCCGCAAGCAGCACCACCGGCAGCTACACGGCCAGCTGGACTGCGGTGGCGACCGCGATCGAATACCACCTGTACGAACGCCCGGTCGGCGGGAGTTGGGTGCGGATCCATAAGTCGCCAAGCCGGAGCAAGGCAATTAGCGGAAAGGGCAACGGCACCTACCAGTACTTGTTGCGAGCCTGGAACGAGGGCGGCTCGGGGCCCGATGCACCAGTCCAATCGATCACGGTGTTGAAGCCGCCGCCAGTCCCGGGGAATCTGAGCGTATCCCAGCTCTCAGTCTGGACTTGTGAAGTGACTTGGGCGTCCGCTAGCGGGGCCAGCAATTATCAACTGAAGATGGGTACCGAAGTCGTCTATGACGGATCGGCTAAGTGGTACACCCGACCCAAGTGCTTAACCTTCTTCCACGTTCGCGCCTGCAACGCTTCTGGCTGCTCGGCATGGTCGCCTCCTGCATACCCAACCGAGGGCGGATTGGACCCGCTTAGTACGGAGGCGTCGGAATGATCAGTCGGATCATATTCGCTGTCGTGCTGTTGGCCCTCTATGGGGCCACCGCAGCCCAAGCGCAAACGGTGCGGTACATCCATACGGATGCTCTGGGCACTCCTGTCGCGGTGACCAACGCAAGTCGCACAGTGATCGAAATCAGCGAGTACGAGCCGTACGGGCAGGTGATCAACGGAGCAGTGAAGGCCGGACCTGGCTACACCGGACATGTGATGGACGTGTCGACCGGCCTGGCATACATGCAGCAGCGCTACTACGATCCGAATCTGGGACGGTTCCTTAGCGTTGATCCGGTCACCGCCAACTCCAGCACTGGAGCGAACTTCAATCGCTACTGGTACGCAGCAAACAATCCCTATAAGTTCACTGATCCCGATGGAAGAGCCCACGATGTGTTTTGGGTGAACGAGAACACGGTGACCGTAGTGATTCCTTTCGCGATTTCAGATCCCACTGGCACCGCAAAATTCACTTCGCCTCAAGTGAGCGCGGCGATACAGGACAAGTTTTCAGGATCGATTGCAATCGACGGCGTGCAAGTTCAAGTGAATGCGGTAGGGCTGCCAGTTGAGCTCAATTCCAGAACAAACAATAGTGAACACGTCAACGTCATAGACGTTAATCGAAATACGAAGCGATCAAGTACCAATCGGATCGGTGGGAACAGGATCGATCTCCGCGGAAGCGCCGGCGCCGATGTCGTTGCGCACGAGTTGGGGCATGCGGCTGGTGCCGGGGATCAGTACCCCACTGGCGTAGATGCGTCCGGCCAGAGAATTCCAGCTACCGCACAAGGCACCACCGGTAATGTGATGGGCGATATGACTGGAAAAGCAAATGCCCAAACTCTTAGAGAGGTCGTCACTGCGCCAAGCGCGACACGGACGTGTGCAGGCGGAGTCCAAAACGGGGCGTGTCCATGATTCGTACTCTTCTAATCATTCTGGCCGCGCTGTTGAGTAGTTGTTCCGCTAACACAGCGGATATCGCTGACCAGGAGTTGACCGCTCCCGCTCCAAGTGAGCCGCCGCTCAAATGCGAGATTACTCGGGGTGCTTGGTGCTTCCTGAAGAGCCCATACGAGCTAAATTTCTCCCACGCGCAGAATGAGCCTTATTTCATCTGGGTCGTATCCGAGGGCATGTGGGCAGATGAAGCGGGCGTCATTTTGGAGGACGATGGATGCGTTGAACAACCGGCGGATACCTTAGAGGTCATAGGTGGTATGCGCCACGTTCTCTGGCAGGAGACGAAGTGGCGAGAAGTGAAGGTGAGTTTAAGAAAAGATGGAAGCTGCGACCTTCGTTTGCTTGTACCTCTCGCAGAAAACGCACCATTGGACATGGCCGCGAGCGCGCTGAGCACTCATATTTCGGTCTGCTATCGAGGCGAAGCTTGTGCGCCAAACGTTGTCGCGGATGTCGTGTATCCTTTTTTTAGGAATGCACAAAGCACTCGAACCAACTAAGTAACACGGCCCGTCTCGCTGCGGGGGAGGAGTCGTATCCGCTGCGCCCCTCGGCGACATCGCGGATCTTGCGTAGCTGATCATCGGACAAGTGGCCGATGCGGCGCAGTGTGTGGCGGCCGACCACTCCGGCTGGACGCGGTAAGTACCCAGGATGGTGTCCGCGAGTGCATACGACCACGTGCGCGCATCGTGGATGGCGTCCAGGGCTTCCTGGTCCAGTTCCAAGCAATACGGCACGGCTGTTCCTCTTAGAACAGTCCACCTTGGCGATCGAGGTCGACCAAGTCGATGTCCGTCATCAGCCGCAGCCGCGGCTGGTCGAGGGCTGGTGCCAAGGGGCTGAAAGCGATCCCCGAAGAGCTCCAGTCGATCGCTGCTGCGGAAGTGCTTTCGCTTGCGTCTGACGCTGCCGCAGCGCTCGACACCGCTCCGGCCCAGAGCAACCTGGCTACGCCGCCGAGGGACCCTGCCACTGATCGAGCTGCATCAGCAGCATTGAACGGCTGAAGCCTTCTTGTCAGTTGTGCCGAGCCAGGAGTTCGCGATGGATGGTGACCCATGTCCGGATGATCAGCCCGTAGCTCTGCGGGTCCACGTCTGTGCAGTGCCGCGTCGTCGGCTATCTGGTCGTTTCCCTCGGCGGCGTAGGCACATCGTTCAACCCATAAAGGTTTCTGTTGTGTCCGCTTTCGACGGCGGTTTCATACGATCGATGCAACACACAGCTAGCTGCTCGGGCAGCGGGAGTGTTGCGTATGAAGCGAACGACTCGGATCCGGTACACGGATAGTCAGAAAGCTCTGATGTGGGACCGCTGGCAGAAGGGCGAGTCGCTGCACCAGATCGCACGGTTCTTCGACCGGCATCATTCGTCGGTTCGCGGGATCCTCGCTGAGACTGGCGGCATCCGGCCACCGACTCGCCGTCGATCACTACGGGCGTTGAGCCTGGCCGAGCGGGAGAAAGTGTCGCGGGCGCTGGTCGCCGGGCACTCGATCCGCTCGATCGCGGCAATGCTGGGGCGGTCGCCATCGACGATCAGCCGCGAGATCCGGCGTAACGGCGGCGCCGCACGGTATCGCGCTAGTCATGCGGATCAGGCGGCTTGGGACCGGGCACACCGACCGAAGACTTGTAAGCTGGCCCTGCATCCCACGCTGGCGGCATGGGTGGCGGACAAGCTCCAACAACAGTGGTCGCCACAGCAGATCGCCGGCTGGCTGATGCGTACCTACCCAGACGATGCGACCTGTCAGGTGTCCCACGAGACGATCTACCGCACGCTCTTCATCCAGTCCCGGGGCGCGCTGAAGAAGGAGTTGTTGGACCACCTTCGGCGGACGCGGGCGATGTGTCGATCGCGCCACCACACGCAGAAGACGGCCGACCACGGCCGGATCAGTGACACGGTGTCGATCCGCGAGCGCCCGGCCGACATCGAGGATCGGGCCGTTCCGGGGCACTGGGAAGGTGACCTGCTGTGCGGCAGCGGCAACAGCCAGATCGCGACACTGGTTGAGCGCAGCACGCGCTACGTCATGCTCGTGGAAGTCGACCGCAAGGACACGCAGACAGTGGTGGATGCACTGATCCGAACTGCGCGTCAGCTACCGAACGAGCTCTACAAATCGCTGACTTGGCGACGTCCCCCCGCTTTCAGTAGCGGGGCGATTTAGAGTCCGGGGTTGATGGTAGTGGATGCCAGTTGCTTCGCGTAGGCGCTCGGTGTCAGTCCGCCCAACGCCTTCTTCGGCCGCTCCTCGTTGTATTCCCGGCGCCAGGTTTCGATGACGGTCCGGGCGTGCAGCAGGTGGGTGAACCAGTGCTCGTTGAGACACTCGTCGCGCAGGCGGCCGTTGAAGGATTCGACGTAGGCGTTCTGGTTCGGCTTGCCGGGTTGGATCAGGCGCAGTTGCACGCCGCGCTCGTACGCCCAGGTGACCATGGCCTTGCTGCAGAACTCCTTGCCGTTGTCGGTGCGGATCACCTGCGGCAGGCCGCGGGCGAGGGCCAATCGGTCTAGCACGCGCGTCACGCCCAGTCCGGAGATCGCCCGCTCGACCTCGATCGCGACGGCCTCATGGGTGGCGTCATCGACGATCGTCAGGCATTTGATGACCCGGCCTTCGGCGGTGCGGTCGAACACGAAGTCCATCGACCACACCTGATTGGCCGCCAGCGGCCGGATCAGCGGCTGGCGCTCGCCCGGCAACACCTTCTTGCGCTTGCGGCGACGCACCTGCAGCTTCGCCTCCTGGT
>Ga0307414_10002029_pt1 | contig 10513 bp, 8 predicted proteins | sample DK1Ometagenome_FD_203804 | JGI IMG/M metagenome (GOLD analysis project Ga0307414, IMG submission 203804) | Maize rhizosphere microbial communities from greenhouse at UC Davis, California, United States - DK15-O-3 | ecosystem: Host-associated > Plants > Roots > Rhizosphere > Soil | place: USA...
TATTGAACATGTAGTTCTTTTCCATAAAGCTGGTCAGGTCAACTTTTCCGGGTTCTTCAAAATTTGCCAATACACTGTCAATTTCAGGATCAATGGCTCTCAGGATGCTGATTGCTTCTTTAATTTTTAAAGCGGCGATGTTTTCAGGAAGCTCCTGCACCTCGAAATAAGGGATTAATGAGGTCAGGCAGCTTTGGAGTAAAGGATGATTGTTGAAGCTTCGGATTTTTGGAATGGGGGTAATGCTGGTGGTAACGATGAGGTCTGCATAAAAATCACGCAGTGTCTTTGCGGATAACAGCATCACTACCGTTTTATGTGGTAAACCATCTTTTGGAAAGTTGATGACTGTGGCGGGCTGATTTCTTGGGATTAAAAAAATATCTCCCGTTTTGAAATGGTGGCTTTCCTCTGCCTGGATTATTTTTGTTTCGCCAGAGATAAACCAGATCAGCATATGATGGTCAAATATGACATCCGATTTGAAAAGTTTATCCTCATAACAGGAAAGCTTGATGTCGGGAGTAATGTATTTCGAGGTATGCTCCATATGCGTGATTGGTCTGATTGATGATTTATCAAATTGAAAATACAACAAAAATTGCCTTTGTTTTATGTGATGTCCAAAATTGAATACTTTCTGTTGAAGAGATTTGGAAAATGTTTACTGAGCATTGAAGGCAATCCCTGTCATTTCTTCACTTAATGTCCACAACCTTTTAGCACTATCCTCGTCCAGCGCATAAGGTTGTACTCCACGTAAGGTGGAAGGCTCATCGTATTTGTGTTCTATTGTGCCAGTGTCCAGGGCTGCAATGTCCGAGTCTTCGCAGTATACCCCACCTATGGTGTTGAGCACCGGACTCACAGCACACCAAACTGTCGTAGCTGCACCTTGTGGGATTGTTTTTAATTTACTGGCCACTTCCTTTTTAATGATTCCGTCGGCATCATAAGTCCCCATCTTCTGGAAGAGTGCTATAGGTTCTTCTCTACCAAGATCAGTACCATAAACTGAACCGGGGTGTAAGGAGTATGCCCTGATGTTGAACTCCTGACCACGATTGTCGAGCTCAAGCGCAAATAAGTTGCTTGCTGTTTTTGATTGGCCATAACCGAGCAGAGTATCATACTCGCGTTGTTCAAAATTCGGATCTTCAAAATTGAACGCTGACATCTGATGACCGAAGGAGGAAACGTTGATTACTCTGGCTCCATTTGCCTTTTTGAGCGCAGGCCATAGCCTTGCTGCAAGTTGAAACTGTCCGAGATGGTTGGTGGCCAATTGTGATTCTATGCCTCGGCTGTCTCTGCGCAACGGCACCCACATAATGCCTGCGTTGTTGATGAGCAGGTGAAGAGGTCTGCCTGATGCCAGAAACTTTTCTGCAAAGGCATCAATGGAATCCGGATGGATCAGGTCCATTGTTTCCAGTTCTACATTGGGTATTCCCTGGAGGTTTTTCTTTGCTTTTTCCATATCCCTTGCAGGGACAATTACTGTTGCACCCGCTGCTGTAAGGATTTTAGTTGTTTCCAGGCCAATGCCGGCATTTCCACCTGTTACGATCGCAATTTTTCCGTTAAGGTTATGGCCTTTGATGACTTCAGCTGCTGTTGATGTGGCGTTAAATCCTGAACCAATTGGTTGTTGTAACGCGCCTTGATAGTTGTTCTTTTTCATGTCAATTTTATTTGTTGACACAAAAGTAAAGGAGATTAAAAGGATCAACTTTGTTTTAAAGACCTATTTTGCTTTGTTTTAAGGACCGTTTTTTAAGATGTAGATGGTTATAACAATTCTTGTAATAACCTCCTAATTGAAATGAAAGATTATACCTATGATTGTTCCCTGCTTAGATCAATTACTCCAACCCTTGATTAGCGTATTTTTATTGGGTAACAATCTTATGCCTGCCAAAATCACTTAATCATTTGACAAATTCGGAAAACTTTATACCCTTCAATTTCCTTTCTTTGGATTAGCCGCTTTTAATTAAATTGAATACGTCTTAAAAGAACCACCTAAATCCAAATAGAATTGACGATGAAACATAAATCAGGTATCCTGCTGTTCATGCTCCTGCTTTGGAGCAGTTTTAGTTTTTCACAACATGATCCCAAAGCTTTAAAAGCCTGGCAGGATCAGAAGTATACGATGTTTATCCACTATGGTATTTATTCCGTATTGGGTGGAGTCTGGGAAGGAAAACCGGTAAGCAAAGGCTTAAGTGAGCAAATTCAGGCCCATGCAGGAATCTATAGCGATACTTATGCTAAAGTCGCTAAAAGGTTTAATCCGGAAAAATGGAATCCGGATTCTATTGTCTCTCTGGCAAAGAAAGCAGGAATGCGTTCTATTGTGATCACCTCTAAACACCATGATGGCTTTTGCATGTTTAAAACGAATACCACTGATTTTAATGTGGTCGATGCGACGCCCTATAAAAGAGATGTTTTAAAAGAGCTTTCTGAGGCTTGTAAACGCGGGGGATTGCGTTTCGGATTATATTTTTCATTAATCGACTGGCATTATCCTCAGGCATCACCGATTTCGAGCAGCAACTCGGATTATATTACCCCGGAGCATGTGGAATACAATAAAAAACAGATCACAGAATTGTTGAGTAACTATGGTCCGGTATCGGAGCTTTGGTTTGATATGGGCTCTCAGAGTGCAACAGAGAGTAAAGAATTGAGAGATTTGGTGCATCGTCTTCAGCCCGATTGTATGATCGGCAGCAGGATTGGGAATGACATGGGCGATTTTAATGTGATGGGAGATAATCAGGAACCCGATTATACGATTGGCGTGCCATGGCAATCTCCTGCCTCTTTCTTTGATGAAACCTGGAGCTACCGTTCCTGGCAGAATCGCGGAAGCGAAGAAGAGAAAACAAGAGAAAAGCTAACCAGTCTGATTCGTGTGGTGAGCAGGGGTGGAAACTTTCTTTTGAATATTGGACCTAAGGGAGATGGAAGTGTGGTGGATTTTGAAAAAGATGTGTTGTTGAAAATAGGCAAATGGTTAAATAAAAACGGGGAAGCAATTTATGGCGCTGATCCCGATCCTTTCCATATCTCCTTTAAATGGGGCAGCTTAACGAGCAAAACCAACAAGATTTTTTTACACTTACTGGAGCGTCCTGAAAATGGACAGATTACCTTACCCGGACTTCAGGGGAAGATCAAAAGTATGGCTGTTCTTGGAGAGGCAAAGCAAAAACTAATGTTCTCGCAGGATCAGTCGGGAGTAAAGATCACCGTTCCGGAAGGTCTTGACATCAATGAAGAATTTAAAGTAATTGTCCTCACCTTTGTGAACGGATATCAGGTTCCACCCGCAAATATCATTGCGCTAAACAAGGAAGAAATCGCCCTTAGTTCCCATAATGCTTTTAAGCATTACAGCAATTCCGGAATTGATTACAATACCAGATATCAAAGTACGGTTAAAGAATCCTGGACCTTAAAAGCCACGGAATCCGGAAAGTACATTCCGAGAATTTATTACTCAGATCAGGAAAAAAATAAGACGATAGACCTGGAACTGAATGGAAAGGTTTCGGCAGTTTCTTTCTCTGATGGGAGTGTAGAAGAGCTCCCGAAATCCGGAGCAGTTAGCTGGGGGACAATCTATCTTTCGGGACCATCAGGTGCTGGGATTGATGGTTTTCCTGGTGATATTCATGCGGTAAATCCAGCAATTTCCTGGGGAAATAATACTGATCAAACCTGGGTAAAGAAAGCGGAATGGAAAAACAATGAACCGTATACCTTAGCTGCGGAAACAGAGACTGCGATCTATCTGATGCAGGAAATCAGCACTGAAGCTGATCAGTCTTATCTGGCTGGAATAACGAGTACTGATGGTGTCATTGTAACCCTGAACGGGGAAATCCTGGCTAAGCACAACAATCCTTTTAAAGAAGCAAAATTGAATGATGTGATTCTGCTGCCTTTGAAAAAAGGTAAGAACCAATTGCTGGTTAAGTTTTATAACGGTTATAAAAAAGACATCACTGTTGGAATCAGCAATAATTTAAAACAGCAGATCTACTACAAAGACCTGCCGGAACTGAATATGGAAAAGGGAAAATCCTATCCTTTCAGCTGGCAGCTGCACCGTCCTTTATCTCCGCATACTACACTGGGATTGTCAAATGTTACCCTTAAATTGCATAGAAAGTAGCCAAAATCATTTAATGATATGATAAAATCATAAAATAAAATGTAACATAATTCGCGTCCTTTGGATAACCAAAAAATTAAACCAATGACTAAAAATAAATACCTTTTTCCATTCATCATGATCACGTCCCTGTTTTTTATGTGGGGTTTCGTGCACAATCTTGATCCAATCCTTATTCCTCATCTGAAGAAGTCGTTCAGCCTTTCTACACTGCAGGCTTCACTGGTGGATTCCGCAGTATTTATTGCTTACTTTTTAATGGCATTACCTGCAGGGTTTATCATGAAAAAGTATGGATACAAAACAGGTATCATCATTGGCTTGCTGTTGTTTGCAATAGGATCCTTTTTATTCATTCCCGCAGCAAATACACAGCTTTATTTTTTCTTCCTGATTGCACTTTTTATCATTGCCTGCGGATTGACGATTCTGGAAACTGCAGCAAACCCATACGCCTCGTTATTGGGGCCAGCGGAAACTTCCACCTTTCGTCTGAATTTCGCGCAATCATTTAATGGCCTGGCCGCAACGCTTGCGCCAATTATCGGAGCGAAGATCATCCTGACAAAAGGATATTCGGATACAGAGTTGAGTGCAATGACAGAATCGGCAAAACAGGTGGCTTTAGCCTCGGAAGCTTCCAGTGTGAAAATGCCTTATCTGATCCTGGGGAGTATTATTTTGGTGATTGCGATTATCTTCGCTTTCTTAAAGCTGCCGGAAATTAAAGAAACAGAACAAAAAGAAGGAGAGAAAACAGGGATTCTTCATGCCCTGGCACACCGTCACCTGAGCTGGGCTGTTGCGGCACAGTTTTTTTATGTTGGTGCACAGGTCTGTGTATTCAGTTTCTTTATCTTATATGCGACCAAAGCGGCCGGAATAGATGAGCAGCAGGCGGCAAAATATGCAGGATATGGAATGGGAATGGCTTTCATGGTGGGCCGGTTTTTCGGAACCTTCCTGATGAAATTCATCAGCGCAGGAAAGCTCTTGTCGATCTATGCTTTGATTAATGTCATTTTATGTGTCGTAGCGATAACATCGAGCGGAACTATTGCGTTGTATGCGGTAATAGGCATTGCCTTTTTTATGTCGATCATGTTCCCGACCATCTTTTCCTTGGGGATTAAAGACCTTGGTAAGGACACTAAGTTTGGAAGTAGCTTAATCATTATGTCTATCGTTGGCGGTGCGATATTACCTCCGGTAATGGGGTATATCAGTGATCTGACGCACAATATTCAAGTGGGATACATTGTCCCTTTAATCTGTTTTGTAGTGGTATTCCTGTTTGGCATAAAAGGCCATAAGGTGATTGAAAATAAAAGTTATGAGTAAGCAATATTATTTAACGCTGGATTTGAAAGCGGATGATCAGCTGATCGCAGAATATGAGGAAATGCATCAGGCGGTTTGGCCGGAGATTATAGACAGCATCAAATCCTCAGGGATTCTGAATATGGAGATCTACAGGACAGGTAACCGCTTGTTCATGGTCATGGAGGTGAGTGATGATTTTAGCTTCGAACAGAAAGCGGCCATGGATGCCGGAAATGAAAAGGTCCAGGAATGGGAAACATTAATGTGGAAATATCAACAGTCGGTACCGGGTGCTAAACCTGGTGAGAAATGGATGATGATGGATAAAATATTTCAATTATAAAGGGTAATGTCAGCAAGCACTAAAAGTAGTTTTTTACAAATCCATCCGGATGATAATGTTCTGGTAGCCTTACAGGATTTACCTAAAGGACAGGTCATCAAATGGAACAATTCACAGATCATCTTACAGGATGATATCCGTGCAAAACATAAATTCTTTATTACAGACCTGAAGGTAGACGAGGAGGTGTTGATGTATGGGGTATTGGTTGGAAAAGCCACTACTCCGATTCTTAAAGGAGGTCTGATGACCACCGATAACATTCATCATGCTTCGCAGGATTACAGTTTCAGAGACGTAAATTATCAATGGCAAAAACCAGATGTTTCTGCCTGGACAAACCGTACTTTCAATGGCTATCACCGCAAAGACGGCAGGGTAGGAACGGCAAATTACTGGTTGTTTGTGCCTACAGTATTCTGTGAAAACAGAAATCTGGATGTGATCAAGGAATCTTTGTACCATACACTGGGTTATGCGGTAACGGATAAATACAGGTCGTTTACAGATCAGTTGTTAACGGCCTTTAATGAAGGAGAAAGCATTGATTCCTTCCAGCTGGACAGCCTTTCGGGGATACAGCCCGCAAAAAACAGAGTGTTTAAAAACGTGGATGGGATCAAATTTTTGAACCATCAGGGCGGCTGCGGCGGCACAAGACAAGATTCAGCCTTGCTGAGTAACCTGCTGGCTGCGTATGCAGATCATCCCAATGTGGCCGGAATTACAGTGTTAAGTCTGGGTTGTCAGCATTTGCAGACACAAGACCTGCTGAATGATGTAAAGAAAAGAAATCCTGCATTTGATAAGAACATCTTAATTTTTGAACAGCAGCAAAGTCAGAGTGAAGAGCAACTGATTAAAGAGGCCATCCTTAAAACCTTTGTTGGGCTGACAGAAATTAACAAAATAGAACGTGCCCCGGCGCCGCTCAGCGAGTTGTGTGTAGGGGTAAAATGTGGTGGAAGTGATGGCTTTAGTGGCATCTCGGCCAATCCATCGGTAGGTTATACTTCCGATCTGTTGGTGGCTTTGGGCGCTAAAGTACTACTGGCCGAGTTTCCGGAGTTATGCGGTGCAGAACAGAATATCATTGACAGATGTGTGGATAAATCCACTGCCGATAAATTTATCCGCCTGATGCAGGAATATGATGCGCAGGCACATGCGGTAGGCTCAGGTTTTCATATGAACCCTTCGCCGGGAAATATTAAGGATGGTCTGATTACGGATGCGATAAAAAGCACCGGAGCGGCAAAAAAAGCAGGAACTTCACCTGTAGTTGATGTTTTGGATTATACGGAACCGGTAACGAAGCCAGGATTAAGTCTGGTGTGTACACCTGGAAATGATGTAGAAGCAACCACAGGGAAAGCAGCAAGTGGTGCAACTCTGATCTTGTTTACCACTGGTCTGGGAACCCCAACAGGAAATCCGGTATGTCCGGTCATCAAGGTGGCTACCAATACGCAACTGGCAACAAGGATGAGTGACATCATTGATATTGATACAGGTGCCATCATCCGCGGAGAAAAAACAATTGAAGAGATGGGCATAGAAATTCTGGAATATTGTATCAAAGCTGCCAGTGGAGAAATTACTCCAAAAGCAGTATTGCTCAACCAGGATGATTTTATCCCATGGAAAAGAGGCGTTTCATTATAGCAATAAAATATGTTCAGTTTAAAAGGAAAATCAGCAATTATTACAGGTGGAGGTAGTGGAATAGGTAAAGCCATTTCCATGCTTTTTGCGAAGCAAGGCGCAAAAGTGCACATCATCGAATTGAATGCCGATGCGGCACAACAAACCGTAACAGAGATCGAAGCTGCGGGTGGAGCTGCTGCGGCCTATGGTTGTGATGTGAGCAATCAGGAAGCAGTGGTAAATACTTTCAGCCAGATCGGAGAAATTGATATCTTAGTAAATAATGCAGGTATTGCACACATCGGGAAGGCGGATACGACGAGCGAGGAAGACTTTACCAAAGTATTCAACGTGAATGTAAAAGGAGCTTATAACTGTTTATATGCCGGAATCCCGGCCTTAAAGAAAAGTGGATCAGGAGTGATCTTAAACATGGCTTCGATAGCAGCTGTGGTAGGGATCACAGATCGTTTTGCCTATTCGATGAGTAAAGGGGCGATCTTTGCAATGACGCTCTCTGTAGCGCGGGATTATATGGCTGATGGCATCCGTTGCAACAGCATTTCTCCGGCAAGGGTACATACCCCTTTCGTAGATGGCTTTATTGCTAAAAACTACGCCGGACAGGAAACGGAGATCTTTGAGAAATTATCGAAAAGTCAGCCTGTAGGACGTATGGGGAAACCTGAAGAAGTAGCTTCACTGGCGCTGTACCTGTGTTCAGAAGAAGCAGGATTTATTACCGGAAATGATTATCCCCTTGATGGAGGATTTATTAAATTAAATAATTAAAAACACAAGAATGAAATTAATCAGATGGGGAGCCGCCGATCAGGAAAAGACCGGTGTAATTATAAACGATATTTGGTACGATACTTCCGCCTTTGGCGAAGATTATAATGAGCAGTTTTTTCAGAACAACGGACTGGAAAGATTGTCTGCTTTTGTGAAAGAGAATGAAACGGAATTGCCGGTAGTACCTGCGGATACCCGCCTGGGATCTCCGGTAGCACGTCCTTCAAAAATTGTATGTATCGGTCTTAATTATGCAGATCATGCAAAAGAAACGAATGCCCCGCTTCCACCAGAACCGGTGATTTTCATGAAATCGACTACTGCTTTAACCGGTCCTTTTGATGACATCATCATTCCTAAAAATTCAGTGAAAACGGATTGGGAAGTAGAACTTGCGGTCGTGATCGGTAAAAAAGCTTCTTATGTGGAAGAAGCGGATGCACTGGATTATGTGGCGGGTTATGTGTTACACAATGATGTATCAGAAAGAGAATTCCAGATCGAAAGAAACGGAACCTGGGATAAAGGAAAAGGTTGTGATACTTTCGCCCCTTTAGGTCCATTCCTGGCCACAGCTGATGAGTTGGCTGATGTGAATAACCTTCGCCTGTGGCTGACGGTAAATGGTCAGAAAATGCAGGATGGAAATACGTCAAACTTTATCTTTAATGTTCCTTTCGTGGTGGCTTACGTAAGTCAGTTTATGACTTTATTGCCTGGCGATGTGATCTCTACAGGTACTCCGGCAGGTGTAGGTTTAGGTTTTAAACCTCCAATCTATCTTAAAGAAGGCGATGTGGTTGAGCTTGGTATTGATGGCCTTGGAACTTCCAGACAGCAGGTAAAGAACTATGTTAAAAATTGATTCCCACCAACACTTCTGGAACTATGATGAGGTAAGAGACAACTGGATCACAGACGATATGGATGTGCTCCGGGATGATTTCCTGCCTCAACATCTGAAACCCATCCTGGACCATTATCAATTTGATGGATGTGTGGTGGTGCAATCAGACCAAAGTCAGAAGGAAAATGAGTTCCAGCTAAACCACGCAGCAACGCATTCTTTTATTAAGGGGGTAGTAGGCTGGGTGGACCTGCAGGCAAAAGACATCACTGATCAGCTGGCAATACTAAGCGGGCATGAAAAGCTAAAAGGCTTCAGAGAGATCCTTCAGGGAGCTGCTGATCCTGCCTTAATGTTGAAGCCGGAATTTGTAAACGGAATCAGTAAACTGAAAGAATTTGGGTTTACCTACGATATTCTGATCTATCCACACCAGTTGAAATATGCAACAGAACTGGCGGCCAGATTTCCGGATCAGCCCTTTGTGCTGGACCATATCGCTAAACCCGGAATTAAAGAGGGTAAGATCGCAGACTGGGAACAAGATATAAAAGCATTGGCGAAACATGAAAATGTAAGCTGTAAAGTATCCGGAATGGTAACAGAAGCGGATTGGAAGCGATGGAAAGTAAAGGACTTTAGTCCTTATCTGGATGTGGTCTTCGAAGCTTTTGGAGCGAAGAGGGTGATGTACGGTTCAGACTGGCCGGTTTGCCTGCTGGCAGGTGATTATGGAAGGGTGCTGGGTATCATGGAAAATTATATTGCAAGACTTTCTGAAAATGAACAAAACCTGTTCTGGGGAGGAAACGCAACTCACTTTTATAACTTAAAATAAGCAATCAATGGATTTGCAATTAAAAGATAAAATAGTCATCGTAACTGGTGGAGCCAAAGGTATTGGTGAAGCTATTGTAAGGTTACTGGCGAAAGAAGGAGCTACACCTGTAATCGTAGGAAGAAATGAAGCGGATAACCAGCGCCTTGCAGATGATATTATCGCTGAAGGTGGAAACGTTTTTCAGCTGGTCGCGGAATTGACAAATCCCTCTGCGAGTGAAGAAGCCATTAAAATTGTACTGGAGAAATATGGCAGGATTGATGGATTGGTAAATAATGCAGGGGTAAATGATGGAGTAGGTCTGGAAAGTGGGAACTATGAAAGTTTTGTGGAAAGCCTGCACAAAAATGTAATCCATTATTATCTGATGGCACACCATGCGCTGCCGGCACTTAAAAAATCTAAAGGAGCGATTGTCAATATAGGTTCAAAAGTGGCGGATACCGGGCAGGGTGGAACTTCTGCGTATGCAGCATCTAATGGTGGCAGAAATGCGTTAACGAGAGAGTGGGCTGTTGAACTCCT
>Ga0307414_10002031_pt1 | contig 10511 bp, 10 predicted proteins | sample DK1Ometagenome_FD_203804 | JGI IMG/M metagenome (GOLD analysis project Ga0307414, IMG submission 203804) | Maize rhizosphere microbial communities from greenhouse at UC Davis, California, United States - DK15-O-3 | ecosystem: Host-associated > Plants > Roots > Rhizosphere > Soil | place: USA...
AAGCTGTCGCCGGGCATTCGCCCGCGAAATGTTCATGGATCCGCCGCCGAGGCTCTTTACAAAGCGATTCAATCGACCAAAATCATGGCGCCGCCGAGCAACTGCATCTCGCCGATCGGTGAAAGGGCGATCCTCCATGGTCTGTACAAGCAAATCAAAGGCGAGTTCTACACCGCCGTCACCCGGCCGCCTGCTGTGTATCGGGGCAACCCTTTCTTGATCGAGGCCGGGCTGGCCTATGGCAAGGCGCCGGAACACGCCTCCGAACGGCCCGAACAGCCGAAGGTTGCGCTCGCTGAAGGGGAGCAGCGGGACAACGATAACGAGTTGGCCCGTGTGATTCGTTACGCCAACCGAGTGCCGCTCTTGTATCAGCAGTCCGCCTGCTCGACGTTTAAAGCGGTGCTCGATACCACCTGGCGGAACTACGGCGTTCCTCAATCTAGAGGCGCGCTGCCAGCCGGTCCGATGGTAATCTTCACTCATATGGCGTCAGTTTGGGTCCCTTTCACCAGCGAATCGAAAGAAGCGATCGCCGATTACGACGAGATCCGAAAGGAGATCAAGCTTGCTTTGCAAGAGTGTGGTCGTCGACTCGGAGTCTTTCTTAGACGACGCGAGCACGCCAAGAGTGAGTTCCGCCGACGCAATATATTTGAGCTTTACATCGAAGAAGTTGTCGATGCCTGTAACCGTCTTAAGGGCGGAAAACTGCCCAAAGAAAAACTTAAAGAGCAATTGCAAAAAATCGCCGCGAAACGCACTGGCGGTCAAAAGACAGACGAAGCCTTGGGCCGCAACGGCGGCGGCCCCGAAGGTCTTCCTTTTTCGATTATTGTTACTCCGGAAGGCACGGAAGGAGATGCGCCGGTCATCGCCGGCGATGAGAGGAACGAACTCGCCGCGCCGGAAGAGGCGCGCCAAGACGAAGCGTCCACGGCAGCAGCCGAATTAGATAATCTAACTGAGTCGCTGGCTAAGGTGAAGAAGATGGCCAAATCGAAACAGCAGAGCGGCGCAAAGCCTGACATCCGGCAAAAAAATAAGACTTCGCCTAAAAGGTCGGCGGCACGGTCGAAGCGTAGTAAGAGCTAGGAAAAAAACATGGCGCGCAAAAACGTAAAAAGTCATAGCGATGTTGTAGAGAAGAAGCTGATTGGGGTGGCCGACTCCGTGATTACGGCGGCACAACGCAGCCAAGATCCGACTCTTTCAATACCGGTGCGCAGCCTGGCCAACGTCAATTTCAACGAAAAGCGCGGCATTATCGAGATGGGCCGGCGCAAGCAAGCGCGCTCGTTTTTCAATGTCGGCATGGCCAAGAAATTCATGCAGACAGTGCTTGTCGCGGATGCACTGGCCGAGCTGCAGCGAGCCAACCTGACCACCTCGCTTCGGGAAATCTATTACCGCACCAAGCATACCATCAAGAACTCGCACGAAAATACGTTCGATGGGCAGAACGAATCCGACCCCCTGATCGAGGATCTTGAAGTCACCCTGGAAGCGCTCCGTGAGGAGCTCCACGTGCGCGCGGAGAACTCGGGAACGGTGGTGGGACCACTGGTGCTGGTCGATGACGGCGATCGGGTCGACTGCACCAGGCTTGGAAAGGGCGGGTATTCGGTTCCGTCAATTGTTGAGCCCGAATACATTCAGATCAACAAATGCACCGCTGATTTCGTTCTGCTTGTCGAAAAGGGCACTCAGTGGAACCGGCTTTCAGAAGACAAGTTCTGGCGCAGGTACAATTGCATACTGCTGACCGGAAACGGCCAACCGCCGCGCGGCGTCCGTCGCCTGGCGCGGCGCCTGCACCAAGAATACAAACTGCCGGTTTATGTTCTGGTAGACAACGACCCATGGGGCTATTACATCTATTCGGTGATCAAGCAGGGCTCGATCAATCTAGCTTTCGAAAGCGAGAGAATGGCGATCCCAAAGGCGAAGTTCATCGGTTTTTCGAGCGCCGACCCGGATCGCTACGGTTTGCCACGTAATGTCGGAATCAAACTCAATGACAAGGATATCAACCGAGCGCGCGAGCTGCTGAAGTACAAGTGGTTTCAGAAAAAAGAATGGCAGAACGAAATAAAGGGAATGCTCGCCACGGGTCTTAAATACGAGCTCGATGCGCTAGCGAATAAAGACTTTCAATATCTCACCAAGACCTACCTTCCAAGAAAGCTTAAAGAGAACGATTGGTTGGACTGACGGGCGTGGTAAATTGCGACCTCGCATGAGGCTGGTGCTAGGTTAGTCAATTCGGAAGCGGCGGCGCACGATCCGGTTGAATTTGCTTACCCCCACGGATTTTTCAAGTGTGATATCATGCTCCTCCAAAATCGCCTGTCGAGTTTGGAGGGACAATGGTTGACTATCTCTTGAAGACTCTTTTGCTACTTGTTGTAGCTGGCTTTGTCTCCGATTGTGCTCACATTAAAGAAGCAGGTCGAACAGTCGGTCACACAACCCGCGACGTAACTCGGGAGATTGGCCATGGTACTCGCGACGTCGTCAAAGAGATCGGCCAGGGAACCCGCGATGCGGCGAATACGGCTGGCGATGGTGTCAAGAAGGCTGTGAAGCCATCAGCTGCCCCGGCGGAATATTGAATATTCTCATGTGTCCAACTCTAGAGCCATGTGATGAAGAGATCTCGGCTGACGAGGTCAATTTCGTCACGCTTGCCGGAGCGTCCGAGAGGTCACTTTCTATGCATTATGACTCCTGTCATCAATCGGTATCTGTGATGGCTCGCGAAGATCACATTGACGAGCTATATACCGGCTAAAATCCTTCCAAAAAAAATCTTCGAGTTCGCTCATAGTTTAAGCAATTCGACGCGGCAGCTGAACAGCCGGTGCAAACAGGTGTTATGAACAACTTATTCACATGCGGTTGTGGATAAGCGATGGTTTAAAGAACGCCGGCGCCGATTTTTTTCTTGCCCGTTCTGTCATTGCTCGGTAACCTTCGTTTTAACTCGTCACCTCATTACTGAGAATTCAATCTAACGTGTTCTCAAAGCGCCTGGCGCTCACATTAACAGGAGATAACTCATGGAGTTTACTTGCCGTCGCTGCAATCACATTACAAAACGACACCTCTATCGCGTAATCACGGAAGAGGCAGGCGTTGTTCTGCTGAATATGCTCGTATGCTCTTCATGCGCGCGATTAGCTAAAAGGTTGGGGCTTCCAGCAGTAAAAATGGAATCCGCGAAAAGAATCGCCAAGACGAACGACCAGTTGATGCCTAGCGGGAGGCAAACTGCGCGACCCGAGCCATCGATTTTTTAAGCTGCACTGGAGATTTTAGGTCGATCGCTTAGCGCTTAATCGTACTGCACCTGCATTGTGAAGTGTGTACTTTTCGGACGGGGGTGGACTGCGGCTCGCGATCAACGATTTTAGATGACTCATAATCTCGGATTGCCGCTTGCCCTACTGCTGATTGTTTCCGGATGCCGCAGCGAGCGATTTGACACTGTCCGCAACATCGGCTCCGTCGGCGACACCATTGTCTGCTTCGGCGACAGCCTCACGGAAGGCGTCGGCGCCGAGGCGGGGGAGGAGTATCCGACGATATTGTCGCGACTGTTGGGAATCGGGGTGCTGAACGCCGGCCATCGCGGCGATACGACTGCGCAAGCGCTAGAACGAATCCATGGTTCGGTCTTAAGCAAGAATCCCCGGCTGGTAATTTTGCTTCTCGGTGGAAATGATTTTTTACGTCAGGTACCCACAGGCGAGACTCGGCAGAACTTAAAAGAAATCGTCCGGCAAATACAGGCTCATGGCGCGATGGTGGCAATTGCGGGTATTAAGCTCGGCTTCTTTACTGATGAATACGGTCCGATTTTTGAGGAGACCGCGGCGGAATTCGGGGCAATTTACATCCCGCAGGTGATGAAAGGTATTTTCAATGACACAAAACTAAGGAGTGATCAGATTCACCCCAACAGCGTCGGTTACCGTCTGATTGCCGAGCGTATCGCCGAAAGGATTAAACCGCTGTTGGATGAAGCTGACCGTTTGAGAGGCCGTCTTTAGCTGCAACCGATCGGATAGAGGACTTAGATCGGAGTGGCGGCTTCAAGGAATGCCGCAGACGCCGACCGCTAATCCTAGCCTGCTTCTTGAGCGCTCTACTTTGTGATCTGTAGGCCACTGGCAGATCAGACCTGCGATCGTGTAAGTTCATCGAGCGGCCTGTGACAGACGCATCCATAGAGTTCACCCACACTGAATTCCCAAGGGTAGGATGCGGGGCTCGCGCTATTCGGATCCGGAGGATATGTTCCATAGGCCTTCAAAGGATCGAGTAGTTCACTTCTTTTAGGAGTCACTTCCGAATTCGACATGTTCATCCCTCCACGTTGGGGTTAGAGCGACCTAACTATCGAGATTCGTCGGATCCCTCTCCTCACGATTTGAAAATAGCTTCAGAACCGGCGCTTCGCTCTTCGGACGTGTGTTCAAACCGCCAGCCTCCCGTGCTCGGTGCCACTGTCGGGTGGCTTCTCGAGCAAGCGCCACATCGTGGATCGCGCGTTTCGGCCGTACGGCTGCTCCTTGGGTTATGCGGCGCATGTCGGCCAGTTGGTAGTAAACCTGTTCGTAATTGTCGGCCATGACTTCGGCGGTAAAGCGCCTTTCAAATTCGTCGCGGCATGTCCGGCGCGGGATGTCACGGACCTTCCGTACGGCGTCGACCAGCTCATCGATAGAAGATTCAATAAACCCGCTGATGCCGTGACGGAGAACTTCCGGTACGGAGCCACATGGCCTGGCAATGACGGGAGTACCGCAAGCTAGTGCTTCGATCATCACCAGCCCAAACGGCTCGGGCCAATCGACTGGGAAGAGCAAAGCGAGCGCTCTCCCAAGAAATTCCTGCTTCTGCGCCTCGTTTATTTCGCCGATGAACTCTACACCGGGGGTAGATAGCAACGGCCTGATAACAGTGTCGAAGTATTCGCGATCGGAGCGGTCGATCTTCGCTGCGATCTTAAGTGGTATTCCTGAACGACGCGCAATCTCGATGGCCAGATCCGGCCGCTTCTCCGGAGACAGCCTCCCCAGAAAAGCCAAATAGTCGCCTGGTTCGGACCGGAACTTTAGCAGATTGCGTGGCAAGCCATGATAGACGGTGCCGACCCAACTCATCTCAGGAAGAGGTCGACGCTGATCGTGGCTGATTGAGATAACCGGCTGATCTTTATAGTGACGGTAGATCGGCAAAAGCTCCTTAACATCAAGGCGGCCATGCATGCTGGATACTGTCGGCACCGAGGCAAATCGCGCCAGAGGAAAACTGAGGCAGTCGACATGCGAATGAATTATATCGAAACGAGCCGCCTGGTCGTATACATCGCTGAGCATCGGCAAATGGAACGCCGCGCCGAGATGATCGAGTCCGCTGAGTCTGAGCGACTTTGGAACTCCGGGCCATAGGGGCACGTTGACGGTCGAATCGCCGGCAGCAAACAGGGTGACCTGATGTCCCCGTCGAGCAAGCTCTTCAACCAGATAGGCGACAATGCGTTCCGTACCGCCATAAAGTTTCGGCGGCACGCTCTCATACAAGGGTGCTATCTGCGCGATACGAAGAGGTCTGCCTGATGGAGAAAAAGCGGGGGCGAGCGTCTTCTCAAGTTTGACCAATGCCATGCTTCACCTCTGAAAAAACGCCTGTTTTTGGTGTCTCTGAGCCGAGACGAGGTAAATATAATGCACAAATTCTGATTGGCAAGGGTCTGTGGCAACTTTTGTTTCGCCGGCTCGGCAAACGGTGAAGATGCCGTCCTAGCGAATGCCCGGCAGAGCTTTGCGTTGCGATATTCAATCAAGCCGCGTAAGTTCTTGGTTCAATCTTTGATAGAGGGCGCGATGGTTCGCTGATCGGCTTTCAGTTATGCATTCGTGCTGATCTCCCTCGATACTCCGCCCTGAGAAGTCAGCCGCAATTCCGGCTATATGTCCAGTTAAATCGGTTCCTATTTCAATTGATGTCTGTGTCAGATCTTTCCGCCAAATTGCAGCGGCTCGCGCTGATCAATGTTTGTCTTGGGCAGTTCATGACCGCTCTCGACTCGCGGTCGATCATTGTCGCGCTGCCGACGATTTCAATTCATTTCAACAGCTCGATGGCGGTGGTCCAGTGGATCCCGCTGGCTTATCAGCTAACTATCATTGGCTTTGTGCTTAGCTTGGCTCGGCTCGGCGACATACGGGGGCGCAAGAAAATCTACGGATCCGGATTTCTGCTGCTTGCGCTAGGCTCTGTGTGTTCGGGTCTAAGCACCGGTTTATGGCAAATAATCGCGTTCAGGGTATTAGCCGGGGTTGGCGGGGCTATGGTCTTGGCCAATGGCAGGGCCATCCTGTCGATTGTCTATGCACAACAGGAGAGAGGCCGAGCCTTGGGACTGGCCTCGATGGCGTTTCATTTGGGCTATATCAGCGGCCCTTCGGTTGCAGGAGTTCTCATCGATACGGTGGGCTGGCGTTGGATTTTTTTTTGAACCTACCCGTGGCCTTGGCGGCAGCTTACATGGCTTGGAAGGTTCTGCCGGAAACGCCGCTTCAACGACAAGTGCATGCCTTGGATCTACCGGGGATGCTCACATTCTTCGCAACGGCGGTGACGCTCATTTTGGGCTTGCAGCAGATTGCCAAGTCCGGAGTCACTTGGCTCTCCGTAGTAATTTTTACCATTTCCATTGGATCTGCCGTATTGCTCTTGCACTTCGAAAACAAGAGTCCTGCCCCCTTGCTCGATCTCTCGCTTTTCAAGATACGAGTTCTCACTGCTGGGGTTCTAAGCCATCTGTTCGTGGTGATCTCGCACAGCTCGACATTCTTCCTGTTGCCATTCTACCTGCAGGGAATTCTGCACTTTTCTCCGACCCAAGTCGGCGTCACGGTTATTTTCTTTTCTCTGGTGATCGTTTTTCTCGCGCCGCTTGGCGGATGGTTAGGAGACCGCCTAGGCTCGCGATTGCTTTGCACGATCGGTTCCGCCTTGAGCCTGATCAGTATGCTTGGGTTTTCCCGCTTAGGAGCGGATTCCGGTTATATTGCCGTTATGATCCCTCTGATGATCCTGGGGGTAGGTTGGTCGATCTTTCAGGCACCCAATCTAAGCGCAATTTTTAGCGCAGTGGAGCCTCGCTATGTCGGAGCAGTGAGCGGGATATCGTTAACCAGCGCCAACATCGCCAATGCCATGGGGGTTGCGGTTGCCAGCGTATTGTTTTTGCGCTGGCTTAATCATTATGGGCTCGATCAGTCCGGCGTCCCGCCGTACACGCAATGGGGCGAAAATCCGGCAGTGTTTATCAGGGCATTCCACAATTCATGGCTGATTATTGCCGGGCTAACGGTAATTGCAATCGTAGCTTCGTCGATGCGTGGCGTCGACAAGCGGCAGGGGCAAGGTTCTTAGTCGAGTTCGACAACAGCCAGCGAATAGTTCAAGATCCACCCGCGCTCGCGCAATTCAAAAGGCTGACGTTGAAAACTGTGGAACAAAAATTTATGAAGCGCTATCCGAGATCAAACCTTCGCTTTGCGGCGGCCAACTCACATTCTATAGCCGCCAACGAGCGCTCGTCTATCAGCAGCCCAAAAACATCGCACATCCTTAAAGCCTGCTTCTTGTAGCCAGGTAAGCTGTTCTTCTTTTGACGGAGTCATACGATCGAAGTTGAGAAAGCAACCACCGGTTTTGACCAGTAAAAAAGTTTCTGCGTAAATCGATCTAATGATCTCGGGTGAGCGCACATTATGGATGGCTATGGCTGACACGACGGCGTCGAAAGGCCCTTCGATCTTATGACGCCAACCGGGTTTGCTGAAATCACAAAGGACATAGTCGAAGCGTCCTGTAAGATGTTGCATGCGTTGGCGACCGAGCTGCGCCATCTCTTCGGATCCATCTTGGCAGAGCGCTCTCGCGTTGGGAAAATGCTGGAGCAGAAATTGGGCTAAGGCGCCGTAGCCTGCGCCCAAATCGAGTATTGTAAGGGCCGCCTGGGAATTGTCAGACAGAGTTGTCGCAATCAGGCGAAAGATCTCGTGCCGTTCTACCTCCCGTTGATCTTGACCCTCTGCCCATTGATTAACGTATTGTTGAGAACTCCAGTCATGATGATCCCAAGGGTCAACTAATTTCGCCATCGCGGTCTCCTTCAAGATCGTCTCGCATTTACGTTGACAATGCTATGGGCAGGGTAGTCAAAATAGCATTGTCTGGCCTAACACTAACTATGCCGTTTAATCCAATCCAGGATGGCCGCATTGGTTTCTTCCGGCGCTTGCCAGAAAAAACCGTGCGATTGGCCCTTCAAGATCTTCATCACCGCGCCGCGAATGCGATCGGCAAGTACCCGTGATTGGGCGACGTGATTACTGCCACTCTGATCAGCATCGCCGATCAACACCAGTGTCGGCGCCTTCACGTCACCCAGACGATGCGTTCCCTCGAAATTGTGGCGCGCCATACAGAGGTGAATAAATTCCGGTAACTTTGCATGAGTCGCCCAGGCCAGTCTGTAGAACTCTTCGACTTTGTCGCGATGTTGCCTGCGGTACTCGTCGGTAAAGAACGTGTCCGATTCACAGATCTCATTGTAGATAAACCTTTCGAAACCCAGCTCGACCATTTCGAGAACCAGCCGATGCGGCAGACCCGGAATGCAATCAGTGCCTTGCCGCGCCGCCGGACCTGAACCGCTCGCGGCCATAATCAAACTTTTCACCCGACCCGGAAAGTTCTGTGTCAGCGACAATGTGATCCTGCCGCCCATCGAGTGGCCCAAAAGATGCGCGCTGGGCATCTTCAGATGATCCATCAAAGCAACGATGTCCATGGCCATTTGCTCGATTGTAAAAACCTCTTGCATCGCGATAGATCGACCACAGCCGCGCGGATCGATAAGAATCAAATTCAAAGAGTTGGCCAACGGCATTTGCGACGGCTTCCAAACGTCGCCGGAATACGCGGTTGATGGTACCAAAATCAACGGCTCGCCCTGACCGTGGGATTCGTAGTAAAGATCAACACCGCTCGGCAGCTTCACGTGTGGCATAAAATTGATCCCTTCAAATCGACCGAAGCCATAAGAACATAAGTCCTTGATATCGATGGTTGATTCATGGTTGATTCGTTGACGCCGATGTTTTCTCGAAGGCCATAGAGCTTCCGAAATAGCGCTACTTTGCAGACGCTGATTTGTAGAACCCTTCTTTCTCCAATTGACTCACGAACCGTATATCTAGAAAATCGTCAGGCTTCGCTTGTTTGCCCTTGGCTTCGGTCGAGGCCAGTTCGCTAATGATGGTTTCGAGACCTTTCTTAGTCGCATACGGAACCGTCTCGATGTAGCTCCGCGCCTCGCCGTAAGTCGCTTCTAGAATATCAGGATCTTTGATCCGCGCGTACTTTTGAATCGCTTTGATTCCGACCGCCTTATTGGCTTTGAGCAATTGGACCCCTTCGCTATATCCCCGGATCAGACGCCGTGTCATGTCCTCATTCGCCTTCACAAAAGAACGTGTGGAACCGATGGCCACGGACACGTATTCGGGCCCTTCCTTGGTAAGATCAAGCAGTTCGTTGAGCCCGGCTTTGCGCGCGCGAAAATTGGTCGGTGGCGACAAAGCGCCGGCATCGATCTGACCGGCCATGATCGCAGTGAGGATATTGGGCACGTCGACTAATTGAAGTAATTGATACTCTTCCGGCCTGAGCCCCATCTTTGACATTGTCCAGAGGGTTACGCTATGTGTCGAGGATCCCAAGCGGGTGATACCAATCTTTTTTCCTCTTAGTTGGGCAAAGGTTGTAATATCCGGTCGTGACATAAAGAAAAACACCAGCCGATTAGCGACCCCGGCGAGAATGACGACGTCGATGCCTTTCATTCCTGCCTGCACCGAATTACGGCCATCCATGTAAGTAAACGCAATCTCGCCGGCGATCATGGTCTGGATGGCCCGCGATGTCGAAGGAATATGCACCAGTTCCGCTTCGACTCCGTGCTTTCTAAACAGTCCCTCTTCTTGCGCTACCCAAGTGCCCGCCATATTGCTAGCAAAGGAAGTCCAGGCGATGCGCGTCTTCATTTGCGCGGCCAAATTTGCCGGAATCGCTATTGCGATCATCAATGCCACTGCGATACTGAATTGGATCTTCATGTTCGCTGCCTCGGGCTGATTCGATCAGAATGGCAGCTCAATATCATGAACCTTCTCGACGGTCGAGACCAATCATCAACGATCGAGCTATAGCTTGCAAAGCGCTCCAGCGAGTATCGCAATGTTCACTGATCGTTGTATGATCGGATGGCAGATTTCCGGTACCGGTGAGTGTACGCCAGTTCGATAAACGAAAGGAGCTCGGCATGAAACAGCTCGTCAACGCTCTTCTAGTCATCCTGTTTTATACGTCTACGCTATTTGCCGCCGAGAGAATGCGCATCGCCTACAGCTCAATCAGCGGCG
>Ga0307414_10002034_pt1 | contig 10506 bp, 7 predicted proteins | sample DK1Ometagenome_FD_203804 | JGI IMG/M metagenome (GOLD analysis project Ga0307414, IMG submission 203804) | Maize rhizosphere microbial communities from greenhouse at UC Davis, California, United States - DK15-O-3 | ecosystem: Host-associated > Plants > Roots > Rhizosphere > Soil | place: USA...
TATGGGTGAAACTGGAACCATTCTGTTTGGTAAAATACCATTACCAACAGCACAAACTGGTGGTCGTGGTGTTAGAAGACCTGCTTTAATAAATATTGAAAGCGACAAGAAAGTAACGCCACAAGAAGACACAAAACAAGACATTACCACCGATTATGTCCCAGTTGGTGCAGTAACATTCAATATTAAATCTGCCAAAACCTTTAAAGCTGGCGATAAAATAATTGTGAGACGCTTCGGAAATGAGGCATGGATTAAAAAACTTGGTTTAGATAGTGCTACTGTTGGAAGAAACAGATGGCGACCATTTGATATCGATTATGATAGAACTATTGTAAGTATAAATGGCAACACAGTAACTATCGATGCCCCTATTTTTTGCGCCATTGAAACGCCTTGGGGTGGCGGTGCCATTTATAAATACAATGATGAACGTATTGAACAAATAGGTGTTGAAAACCTTCGTGGTATCTCACAATATGATCCTTCTGTACGCACTACAGCTTATGGCAATATGGATCGTGATAAATTGGGTGAAAATCATCGCTATCAAGGAAATGAATATTATTCCGATGAGAATCATTATTCAAATTTCATAAACATTACCAATGCCAAAAATGTTTGGATACGCAACATGAGTGCCTTACACTTTGCTAGTAGTGTGGTACAAGCAAATGCTGGAACAAAATACATTACGGTGCAAGATTGCCAATCATTAGAGCCCGTTTCCCAAAGATGGGGCGGCAGACGCTTTACGTTCCAAATAAATGGTCAGTTTTGCTTGGTTCAACGTTGTACATCACAAAAAGGCCGTCATTCATTTGTTTTACAAAGCCATGAAGCCAGTGGCAATGTTTTTTTAGAATGCACAGCCATCAATCCGTACTCGTCTAGCGAACCTCACAATCACTGGTCTACCGGAGTTTTATATGATAATGTAAAAGCACCACTGACGGCGAGGTATTGGGATTATATTATTGGCTGGGCGGGTGCTAATATTGTTTTCTGGAATTGTGAAGGCGATTTTCTAATTCAACAACCGCCAACAGCCCAAAATTATTCTTTCGGACATGTAGGCGTGAATGCCGTTGTTTTTAATGCGGCTTTACAAGATTTAACGAAACCAAATGGTCATGTGGAATCTATGGATACACATGTAACGCCAAGAAGTTTGTATCTTACGCAACTCAAAGAACGCTTAGGTATGGACGCTGTAAATAATACCTTGATTAAAGGAAGCGATAATAATTAAATATTTAAATACAAAAACCATGAAATTACTTAGTGCTATTATTTTATTTACTCTAACTTTTGTAAACCCATTAAATGCGCAAACCATCAGCAAGGAAGAAATGCTGTTTCTTACTTCGGAATGGAAAGGCGAACGGTTTGATGACGGCAGACCAAAAATTTCTGATGACTTATTAGTAAGAGCAAAAGCCATCATGATTGATGATGCTTGGACCGTATTGAGAAATGAAGGCTATCTCAACCAATATGCCGGCAACTGGAAAATGGTCAATAATACAACAATGACAGGCCGCGCCGTTACCGCGATGTATTTGCCAAGTCGTCCAGATGTGGAAAAAAACATTAAAGAAAGAGGTGCTTCACAAGGAAGAAAAGGCAATACCAACGCTTGGCCGATTGACATACTTACTAAAGGCGATTTATATGTAGCTGATGCTTATGGCAAGATAGGTGGAGGCCCTATTATGGGTGCTACTTTAGCAAACTCCATATTAAGTAAATCTGGAAATGGCGTGGTTTTTAATGGTGCTGCAAGAGATTTACAAGAAATACAAAACCTAAAAGGCTTCAATGCCTTTGTACGTGATTTTCATCCATCGTTTACAGAAGAAATGGTTCTTACGGGATTAAATACGCCGATTCGTATTGGTGATGCCATTGTACTTCCAGGAGATTTAGTAATTGCCACGGTTGAAGGCGTGCTTTTTGTACCGGCGCACATGGCTGAACAAGTGGTAAGCACTTCGGAATTTGTTACCAGAAAAGATCAATTTGGTTTTGAAATGGTAAAAACTGGCAAATACAGCACAGGTGAAATTGATAGCCAATGGGGTGATAATATAAAAGTAGATTTTCTGGAATGGCTGAAAAAACATCCTGAATTAGGAACCATGACACGCGCCGAACTTGATAAAGTGATGAGTAAAAGAACTTGGTAATCGTTAAATCGATTACCATTTTTTTTATATCCCAACTAAATAAGCTTTTTATGAAAAAATATTTTTTTATAATAATTCTATTATGTGCATTCCAAGCCTTAGCGATTATTAGACTCCCTCCTATTTTGAGTAGCAATATGGTATTACAGCAAAACTCGAAGGCAACGCTTTGGGGCTGGGCAGATGCCAGCGAGCGTTTTGTTATTATATCATCTTGGAAAACGGAAGCAGATACCATTGTCGCAGAAAATACCGGAAAATGGAAAGCAAAAATAGATACTCCAAAAGCTGGCGGTCCATACACCATTACCATTAAAGGTAGAAGAAATACAATTGTTCTGGAAAATATTTTGATTGGAGAAGTTTGGATACTTTCTGGACAATCCAATATGGAAATGAGCAATAACCAACAAATAAAGGATATTTTACCAACCAGTGCGAATAGTAATATCCGTTTTTTTACGGTTGATAAAAAAGCCTCTGAATATCCTCAAGACCGTGCTGAAGGTGAATGGGTATTATGTGATGAAGAAACCTTAAAACGTTTTAGTGCTGCTGGTTACTTCTTTGGAAAAAAACTACATGATGATTTGAATATACCAATTGGTTTGATTCAATCCGCATGGTCTGGAACACCTATAGAACTATGGGAACCTGCATCTGTAATAGATGCAGATCCCATAATGAAAAAAGCCGCCAGTGAAATCATTATAAAAACGCACCGACCACACCAACCGGGATATCTTTACAATGCCATGATTTATTCCATTTCAAATTATACCATTGCTGGAGCACTTTGGTATCAAGGAGAAAGTAATACCCCTAGAGCTTATGCCTATGAAAAAATGCTAAATGGCATGATTGGTTCATGGCGTGAGGCTTTCCAAAATGATTTTCCATTCTACTACGTACAGATTGCACCTTGGAAATATGACACTTCTTTGTATGAAGGGGCTTTGCTCCAAGAAGCACAGTCCAAATCTCTTTCCTATCCTAAAACGGGTATGGTGGTGATTACCGACCTAGTAGATGATGTCACCAACCTTCATCCTCAAAATAAAAAGGACGTTGGAGAACGTCTAGCACTATTGGCACTTGCGGAAACTTATGGAAAAAATATTCCAGTTTATAAGAGCCCTATATTGAAAAATATGGAAATCAATAAAGGAAAAGCTAACCTATATTTCAGTGATGCGCCAAACGGTTTTATCACCAAGGATGGTGGCAATCCCACAGAATTTATGATAGCAGGAAGCGATAAGAAATTTTTACCTGCGGATGTAAAACTAGAAAAAGGCAGAATAGTTGTTTCAAATAAAAATATTAAAGAACCGGTAGCCGTTAGATTTTCATTTAGCAACACAGGTATGTCGAATGTACTTAGTAAAGAAGGATTTCCTATTACACCATTTAGAACGGATACTTGGGATGTTGAGTGAATCAAACTAAAAAGATACTGTTATAAATACAAAATGCCACGCAAATACGTGGCATTTTTATTCATCTGAAAATTATTTTATTTCATTTTTAATCTGAATACATTATTTGTCGCCGTAATATACATTGTTTTTTCATCAGGAGAAAAAGCAAGATTGGCAACACTTAATCTACTAAATTTAATTCTACCAATCAATTTAGCCTCTTTTGTAAATATCCAAACGCCATCTGGTCCTGTAGCATATACATTTCCGGATTTATCAATCTTCAATCCGTCGCAACCACCCATACCTTTTTCTTGGGCAACATTGTAAAATACACGTTTGTTTTTTAAGCTTCCATCTTTATCAATATCATATAAAAACCATCCTTTATCAGGACCATCTGTACTAGCAACAATCATGGTTTTTTTATCAGGGAAAATGGCAAGTCCGTTTGGTTGAGGAATAGCATCATCTTGAAGCGTTACTTTTCCTTGTTTATCCATTTTATAAACCCCTTGAAAAGAAATCTCTTTTTTAGGGTCGTTCATGCCTTTTTCAAAACCGTACATGGGGTCAGTGAAATATAAATCGCCACTATCAGATACTACCAAATCATTTGGACTATTCAATTTTTTGCCACCATATTCCCCAGCAACTGTTACATAGTTTGTTTGTGGTGCATTAAGAGGCGCATCCATTTTTGCTACTCTACGGTCACCATGTTGAGCAATTAGCAACTCCCCCTTTTTTGAAAGATACAATCCGTTAGAACCCATAAATCCACCTCTAGATTCACTTGCTGTATAACCAGATGGTTTTAAATACACTTCCTTGCCTTTAGCTTCTGTCCATTTATAAATGGTGTTCGCTGGAACATCAGAAAACAACAACATTTTTTCCTTTTCAATCCATAATGGACCTTCAGTGAATTGGCAACCATCAACAATTTTTTCAACTTTGGCGTCTTTATTTATGACGCTTGATAGTTCTTCTGAAATAAATTCTATTGTTCCTTGCTCTTGTGCAAATCCATAAGACGTTGAAATGAGAGCGATAAGACTCAAACCTAATTTTATTTGTTTTTTCATTTAATTATTCTTTATTATGTTTAGTAAAATTGATGTTTTCTATAAATAATTTACATAACCTTCCATATTGGTTTTAATTTTAAAAACCTTACTGTAACTTACAATATATAAGGTTTTCATATCTTCATCACCAAAGCAAAGACTTACTGGAAACGATGGTAAATTTATCATACCAACATAGCCACCTTTATTGTTGAAAATTTGAACGCCATAATAGGTTGCGACGTAAATATTGCCCATTTTATCAATCGCCATGCCATCAGCACTAGAAGATTTTCCTTTTCTATCAAGCACATTTCCTGTTAAGAATAGCTGCGCAAATTGTCGTCCGTTAGAAATCGTTCCATCTTCATTCACATCATAAGCCCAAATAAAATTATCTTTCTCACTGTTTACCGGATACCATGATTCATTATCATAGCAATTATTTATATAAAGTGTTTTACCGTCAGGTGACAATAAAATACCGTTAGGCATTGCGAACTCGTTTGGCTCTGTGATTCTGGTTATTTTACCTTCTGATGACACATAATAAACTGCTCTACCAGGTTGATTCTTTTCTGGTTCCATAGTAAATTGAGGATCTGTAAAATAGAAACCGCCTTTGTTATCTGTAATCACATCATTTGGTCCATCAATTGATTTTCCATCATATTTATCAACCAAAACCTTTACTACTTGTCCACTCGTAGTCATTTCCACAACACGATGCCCAATCATATCACAAACAATTAAATTGCCATTTTTATAAGGATATAAACCATTGGCTTGCATTTTACCTTCTGTTATGTTTTTGTAGCTTCCGTTTGGAGATAATTCTACAATAGAACTCTTTTTAGGATCGGCATTCCAACTTTGGTCAAAATACATATTGGAGAAATATACTTTTCCGTTCATCCATTTAGGGCCTTCACTAAATGTTAAAGATGGTTGCGTTTTTGTACCATCAACCAATAATTCAGGCTTTGAATCTTTAGGAATTATATTATGATAAGCCGTTAAAACAGCATTTTCTTTCTCTGAATAATCTGCTCTAGCTGGCCAAAAAATATCCAAGGCATCACAACCAAGTTCACTAATATAGGCACCGTGAACCATATTTCCTGGTAAACGAACCACATCATCTTCTCCCATGTGAGCTTTACCATCAAGGATGATTTCATCACATTCGCCACGCATTACGAACATCATTTGTTCCTCAGGGTGGATATGGTGTGGAAATGTTGAACCCGGATCCATAGAAATAAAACTTAACTGTGTGTTTTTTCCTGAAATCAATCTAGAATGTGCGCCATCAGCTAATTTTGTTAGTTGAAAATTATATAAATCGTAAACTTTGTTAAATTCAACATTAGGTTCTTGGGTGTTTTTAACATCCATGATTTCAGTTGGAAGGTTTTCAAAACCTAACTTTTGAAGATAATCCAATCGTAACGGACTAGCAACTTCAAGTATTTTAGCTTCAGATTCACCAGCAACGATGCTGATTTTGGTGCCTTTTTGTAAATAAACAAATTCTGTTTTTGGTGTACCGCTATGGCTTCCGTCTGGCTCTTCCCTTTGAATGTTAACCAGTGTTTCAGGCTTTCCATTAATTATTAAATTAACAGTTCCTTTTTGAACAAAAATAAAGCAATCTGAAGGTAGAACAGTTTCGGTAATTTCAGTATTTGCTGCCATTTCAATAACACTTACCATATTGCCAGTGCCCCAGAAAATTTTAGCATTCACGCCTTTAGAAAGTTCTAGACTAGCAACGTTATCAAGATTTTTTACTTTACCAGCTTCAAGATTAGATTCTATCTCATTGTTTGGCAAATCTGTAAGTTCTCTAACAGAAAGGTTATGCTGACTGATTAGTTCTTGGTTGATTCCTTGCCATTCTGGTGCATTTGTTTTTTTACACTGAATAAAGGCAAAAACCATAACAGTTAATAAAACCCTGCTACATATTCTTTTAGTTAATTTCAAATCCATTAGTTTAGTTTTGTTAGTTTAATTAAAGTTATAAAAATAACTATTTTAAGATAAATCTTGCTTTCAAAAAAGTTAAGATTTGAAAAAAATAAGCACATTCATATTATTAAGTAATTGTAGAAATAAATATGTTTTATATCATGTTAAAACGGCAGATTCGTCTGAAGCATATATAAAAAATACCTATATTAGTTTTTTTGTAAATAGGTTTGATTTTTATTTTATCAACAAAAAATCATCCTTCAACCAACGTATTAACTAAACTTAAAAAAATTAAAAATGAACTTTATCAATTCGATTAAACAAACAAAATTACATCTTATAATTCCAACTATGTTAATTCTAAACAGTTCGTGTAAAAATTCGCAAGCTTTATTTCAAGAAAGTACATCCGATTGGGATAAAAATGGAAATGCTACTTGGGAATTTTCAAATGGTGTTTTAAATGGCAGCATTACTAGAGGAAATAGTTTTGTGATGACTAACCAAAAATTTGATAATTATATCTTAGAAATGGAATTTAACCCTAATGAAGCGATGAACTCTGGAGTTTACATTCATTGTGTCGAAAGAGTTATAAATACTGAAAAATGTTATGAAGTAAATATTTCTGATGCTAATGCAACTCCAGCAAATAGAACGGGTTCTATCGTGCCCATCGCTGCTCCATTGGTTGCTGTTGAAACCATTAATAAATGGAATACTTTTAAAATTAAAGTAGAAGGAAATCATTTTCAAGTTTGGACTAACGGTATCTTAACGGCTGATGCAACTAGCGATAAACTATCAGATGGGTTTATTGCATTGCAAGCATTGGGAAATAACCAAACCGAAGGAAAGATTCAATTTAGAAACATAAAAATAAAGCCTTTAAAATAATCGAAATTTAAAGACTTTGATAAATTAAAAAACCACTTCAAAAATGAAGTGGTTTTTTGTTGAATAATAATTATAGTTGAACGTTAATTATTCAAAGAATGGCACATTTTGAGTAGCATATTTTTTCATGGCTTCAATGTTAAGATCCACACCGATTCCTGGCTTTTCTGATACTTTAATGTAACCGTCTTTAACCCAATTTTCTTCATCGAAAGTAACAATTTCTTTATACATTACATTGGTATGGAAATAAGATTGCCATTCCATTAAATGGAAGTTAGGTACTGTTACGCAAACATGGGCACAAGCCATGGCTCCCAAGAATGATGCCACCATGTGTGGAGAGAATGGTACATAATATAAATTAGCTAAGTTAGCAATACGCTGACCTTCACCTAATCCACCACATTTTTGTAAATCTGGCATGATAATATCTACTCCATTATCCAACAATTGTTTGAAAGCATGTCCAAGATATGCGTTTTCACCAGCAGCAATTGGAACACTAGTTTCCTCTGTAAGTGTTTTAAACGCATCATAGTTTTCAGCTGGAATCGGCTCTTCTAACCATGTTAAGTTTAAATCACCCACTTTACTAGCAATGGCTTGCGCAGTCACATGGTCGTAACGTCCGTGCATATCCACACATAAATCCACTTTTGGGCCTACAGCTTGACGTACAGCAGCAAGCTGATTGTACATTCTTGCTATCTCACCATTGCTTGCTGTCCAGTTATAACGGTCATATTTATCTGGATCAGAAGCATAATCAATATCAAATTTTAAGGCATTGAATCCCCAATTTTTTATAGCATCTGTTGCAGCAGTAGCAAAATCTTCTGGTGAAGGGAATCTTACACGGTAAAGTGCTGTATCACAATATACTCTAACTTTGTCTCTAAATTTACCACCCAAAAGTTGATAAACAGGTATTCCTAAAGCTTTTCCTGTAATATCCCATAACGCCGTTTCTATAGCAGAAAGCACAGCAACATACATACCAGCCTGTCCACCACCAAAATGACCTCCTCTACGGATATCTTCAAAAATTTTGTGCATGTTAAACGGATTTTGTCCTCTTAACCTTCTACCAAAACTTTGCACTAAATGATATGTTCCATTAATTGCATCTACGCCTTCACCACAACCATAAATATCTTGGTCAGTAAATATTTTCACAAACAGACTTCCTCCAATATAACCACACTTAACATCAGTTATTTTTAAATTTGAAGGAGCTGATAACTTTTCATTCTTATCAACGGCATCTTGATACCCTTGTCCGAATGTTACTAGTGGAGCCGCTGCCGCTGCCATAGTGGCTTTGGTAATGAATGATCTCCTTGAATTTGAATGTGCCATTTTTAATTGTTTTTTATTAGTAATTTGATTAGTTTTTATTGACTATGCTTATAAAGTTCATTAATATTTTATCAGCTTTTATAACTAGAAACTATTAGTTTGTTGAGCTCTACTTTCTCTATCTTTAATAATTTGCTTAATTTGTTCTTCACCTACAGGTAGTTTTTTAATATTGTCTTTAAGCCACTGAGTAAAGTCTTTTTGAATTGTATCAGCCCATCTAGCATCAATTTGACCAGCTGTATATTTTCCTTCGCGTATACGAAGTATTCCAAACATATCTTCTAAACGAACAAGCTCTGAACTTTTAACCACGCGTTCTGCCAAATGAGGGGGAATGAAAACGACCACTCCCATTTTGCCTAATACAACATCTCCAGGCATTACCGTTACAGTACGTATGCGAGTAGGTCTGTTAATACCAACAATCATGGTTGTTAAATCTCTATTTTGTCCACCTCCTGGATTATGGAATGAAGGATCATAACTAGTGAAATAAGAAGTAAAACTACCAAATTCCTTCATCCCCTCAACATCTCTTAAAGCCCCATCGTACACAATCCCATTACCCGTTTTTGTATAAATGGCAGTACCTACTCTATCTCCAATTGTAGGACCATTCTTTTTTGCTCCAAATTGATCTGCAACATACACATCACCTTTTTCCAATTGCTCAACTGCCCAAACATTTTGGGATAACCTTCCTTCTTTTTTTCCAATGGAATCAATGGCTTTCCACACATCTGGTCGGCCAGGCATGAAAGTCGTTGTAAAAGCACGACCTACCAATACACTATCAGGGTTAATTATTTGCCCCCAACCATCTGCTATCTGATACTTGTATCCAGCACCATTTATAATGGCCCAAGCTTCTTCTACAGTTACCATTTTCATTCTTTTGATGATATCATCTGAAACTCTAGGTCTTCCGTCTGGAAAACGTTCTCCTTTCCATTCGGGTGTTAATGTGATAAGCTCTTCTTTACTTATTTGTACGTTTTGAGCTTTAACTTGAAAGCCAAATGCAATGATTATTGCTGGTAAAAGAAATTTCAATTTTAACATATTTTAGAAATTTTTGTTTATACTTAATTTAGTTATGATGGTTTAGTTTTAATGTCTTTTAAATTCAACTTCCTCAGGTTGCTCTCCTTCTGGTTGACGACCATGCCACCAACTAGCAAGCATTGAACCGGTAATATTCATTAATGGTCCAAATACAGCAGGTGCTAGACCTAATGTTGCTATTTTACCCATTTCTTTAGCGATGCCTGATGCAAGACCTGCATTTTGCATACCAACTTCTATGGCTATGGTACGGCAATCACTTTCAGGCATTTTAAATAGACGCCCAGACCAATATCCAAGCGTATATCCAAATGTATTATGAATTAATACAACAATAATTAATATTGGCCCGATGGTCAATAAGCTATCTCTGCCAGCAGCTGTAATGATAGTAAGTATTAAGGCGATGCCAAACATGGATACTAAAGGCATAGATCTATCTAACCTGGCCGCGGCCGCGCGGCCGATAATAGAATAGAGGAGTGTCTGTCGTGCCCCGTGTCTCGGAAAGGCGTCTTTCCG
>Ga0307414_10002035_pt1 | contig 10503 bp, 11 predicted proteins | sample DK1Ometagenome_FD_203804 | JGI IMG/M metagenome (GOLD analysis project Ga0307414, IMG submission 203804) | Maize rhizosphere microbial communities from greenhouse at UC Davis, California, United States - DK15-O-3 | ecosystem: Host-associated > Plants > Roots > Rhizosphere > Soil | place: USA...
CGCCAGGCCGAAGGCGGCGGTTGCCGCCAGCAGCGGCATCAACAGGGTCGACAGCGGTCCGCTGATCTTGTGCCACCAGCCGGTGCGCGCTTCGTCGGTCGGCCGGCCAGCGGCCGCGAGCTCGTCGATCGCCTCACCCAGGCCGACGAAGTCGCGCTCGTTGGGATCGACCTTGGCCAGGGTGAAGCGGCTCGGCTCGACGCCGCCAAGTGCGGTCATTTCCGGCTGGCGCATGACGATATTCATTTGCGAATCGTAGGTGCGGACCTTGTCGAGCTTCCAAGCCCCCGACTCATAGCTGGCCCGCTCGGCCTCGATCACCCGGGCGATCGCGCCGCCTTCCCGCTCAAAGATGCTGATGCCGCGAAGCTGGGTGGCATCCCCGCGTCCGCCGACCAGCTTGGCCTTGACCAGGTCGTTGCCGTCGCGGATCCAAACGTTCGACAAGATCCCGCTGTCGGGCGGGATCGGTTCATAATCGGCGTCGCTCCAGGCGTTGATCGTCCGCGCCGATTTCACCACCACCAGCTCGTTGAATGCGAACAGGGCGACGGCAACGCCGAGGCTGGCGACGATCATCGGCGCCAATATCTGGTGAGCCGAGAGGCCGGCTGCCTTCATCGACACCACTTCGCTGCTTTGGTTCAAGCCGACGAACGCGATCAGCGCACCGAGCAGCACCGAGAAAGGAAGGAAGCGGGAGATCAGGACCGGTATGCGCAGGCCGACATAGCGCCACAGCTCCGCTTCGCCGTTGCCCTGAACCCTCAGGATCTTGCCGGACTCGCCCAGGAGATCGAGGGTCATCAGCACCAGCACTAGCGCGACCAGCACTGCCAGGCTTCGCGTCAGGAATAGCTTCGCGGCGTAGAGCGCCAGTTGGCGCGACGGCATGAAATTGAGGTTGATCACGCGGGCTCGGCCCGCTGGAAGCCCGTCCTGGGCAGCAGCTTACGCACAATCTTCCCCATGCGAGCGAACGCCGCCTCCAGGGCGCCGATCGGCTGGCCGCCGGGCCGGTGGGCGACGACGTGATACATCCACAGGATCAGCGCGACCAACGCGGCGAACGGCAGCCACAGTGCCAGCTCCGGCATCAGTCGTCCCTGCGCCCCGGCGCTTTCGGCATATTGGTTGATCTTGTGATAGGTGACGACCATCACGATGCCCATGAAGATGCCGAGCGAGGAAGTGCTTCGCTTGGGAGGCACAGCCAGTGCGATCGCCAGAAGCGGCAGCATGAGCATCATCGCCACTTCGACCAGGCGGAAATGAAGGTTGGAGCGGGCCGCGAGCTGATCTTCCGGCGCAGACTGTGCCGCGCCATAGGCTCGCGAAACCAGTTCCGGCAACACCAGTTCCTTCATCTCATTGCCACGGCCACGGAAAGGATCGATTGCTGGAAGGTTGATCGGCAGGTCATAGCTTTCGAACGACAGCGTCCGCGGTGCGGCGAACTTGTCGTTGTCCTGGACGAGTCGCCCGTTCTTCAGCCTGAAGATGATCGTGTCGGGGTCGTCGGTGGAAAGGAACTGCCCCTCCGCAGCGGTAGCGGCGATCCTGGTCCCCGCCCTGTCGTCGAGCTGCGTAAAAATGCCGAGCAGCCGGGTTCCCTTGTCCTCGCTGCGGTCGATCCTCAGGGTCATCCGCTTGCCGAACTGGTTGAACTCACCGACCTTGATCGAGGCGCCGAGCGCACCTGATTTGAGCTCGAACCTCAATCCCTCGTAGCGGTAACGGGCATAGGGATCGACCCAGCCGACGATCGCGATATTCACCAGCATCAGAACGGCGGCGTAGATATAGGGGACGCGCAGCAGCCGCCCATAGCCGACCCCCATTCCGCGCATCGCGTCCAGCTCGGAGCTTAGGGCCAGCTTGCGGAAGGCGAGCAGGATGCCGAGCAGCAGGCCGATCGGAATCCCGAGCGAGAAATATTCGGGCAGAAGATTGGCGAGCATCCGCCACACCACGCTGACCGGCCCGCCGGCCGTGATCACGAAATCGAACAGTCTGAGCATCTTCTCGAGCACCAGCAGCATCGCCGCCAGCACTAGCGTCCCGATCAGCGGGACCGCGATGTTTCGGGCAAGATAGCGGTCGACCAGACCCAATGCTTCAGCACCTTTTCGTCCACAGCGCACCATCATTTGGCCGCAAAGCGGGCCGAAATGGCAACCGTGGCGTCGGGCCTTGCCGATTCCGAAAGGGGGGAATGGCAAGGGCGCGGCGCCGTTTGTGCCTATAGCGAAGCGGATCGGAAAATCATGTCCAAATCGTCATTCCCCTTTGCGGTGGGCGGCGCTGCGTTGATTGCGGCGATGATCGCGCTGCCGACCCCGGCCAAAGCGGCCGCGGCCTGTATTCCGGGCAAGCCGTCGGTCATCGTCCACCTCGCCGGCTTCAAGCAGCCGGCCGGCCGCGTGAAAATCTCTTTGTATGGATCCGATGCGGATCGCTGGCTGGCCAAGGGCGGCAAGATCGGCAAGGTCAAGGTCCCTGTCACGGGTAAGTCGATGAATGTCTGCGTGCCGGTCCCTGCGCCCGGCCGCTATGCCGTGGCGGTCCATCACGACCTCAATGTCAATGGAGAGCGGGACCGTCAGGACGGCGGGGGCTATTCGCGCAACCCGAAAGTGAGCCTGTTCAACCCCAAGCCGGCCTTCAGCAAGGCCGCCTTCGAAGTCGGCAACGGGCCGGCCAAGGTGGGAGTGACGCTGCTCTACATCAAAGGCCTCAGCGTGGGTCCCGCGGTCAGCTGATGGCGAGGCCGCGGATCGCCCTGATCAGCAATCCCAAGTCGACGGGCAATCTTGCCCAGCTTCCGCGCATCCGTGCCTTTTGCGACGCGCACCCCGACATCTTCCATTATGAAGTCGAACATGCCGACCAAATCGGCGAGGCAATGCGGACCATTGCCCGGATTTGCCCCGCGGTCCTGGCGATCAATGGCGGGGACGGGACCGTCCAGGCAGCTCTGACCGAAATCTATAATGGCGGCCATTTTGGCAATGCTGCTCCGCCGGTTGCCGTGCTCCCGAGCGGCAAGACCAATCTCATTGCACTTGACCTCGGCGCCAATGGCGACCCGGTGGAGGCCTTGCAGAGGCTTCTCGACATTGCCCATGCCGATCTCGCGCCGCATCTTGTGGCGCGCGAATTGATCTCGCTTTCGGGAGGCGAGTCCGGGATCAAGCCGGTGGTCGGCATGTTCCTCGGCGGCGCCGGCCTCGCGGACATCATGCTCTATTGCCGCGAACGGGTTTATCCGCTCGGCCTTCCCAACGGAGTCAGCCATTTCATCACCGCCGTCGCCGTCATCCTTCGGCAGGTCTTCCGGCTCCGCGCCAGCTTCCTTCCGCCAGAGCCTCGCCCGCTGAGCGTCAGCGTGCGCCAGCGGGGCGCGATTACCGGCCGCTTTGCATTTCTGTTCGTCACAACGCTCGAAAAGCTGTTGCTGGCGAGCGAGGTCGGGACGGCTGGAACCGGATCCCTGAAGTTCGTCGCGGTCGAACAGAATCCGGTGTCGATGCTGCGCGCCTTCGCCGCCAGCCTTGGCGGGAAACTGGGAAGGACCAAGCTCGACGGAGTCCATGTCGAAGAGGCGGACGAGATTGCCATCGAAGGCGACGAAAGCCAGGTGATCCTCGATGGCGAAACCTTCCGCGCCGGTCTTGGCAAGCCGATTCTGCTCAGGTCGGCCGCGTCACTGTCATTCGTCCGCATTGCCGCTTGAGCAGCTGACCTATGGCCGGTGATCTGCGTCAGCTGGTCGAGGACGAGCTGAGCGCCGCCGTCGATCCGAAGGTCAGCGCCATGGCGGCAGCCATTGCAGCGAAACATGGAGATGCCAGCCGCGCGGTCCTGTTCTACGGGAGCTGTCTCAGGGAGCAGCAGCTCGAAGGGCTGATGCTCGACTTCTACTTGATCGTTTCGAGCTATGATGCCGCTTACGACAAGCGTTGGTTGGCCAAGGCCAATGCCATGATCCCGCCGAATGTTTTCCCGTTCCAGCACGGCGACTTGGTCGCAAAATACGCAGTGCTCAGCGAGGGCGACTTCCATCGGCTGAATGGCCCAGAGACCAGCAGCGTCTCGGTCTGGGCCCGCTTCGCACAGCCGTCGCGGCTGGTCTGGACGCTTGACGAGGAGGCGCGGAACAAGGCGATCGCCGCCGTGGCGCGGGCGGCGCCGACGCTTCTGGCCGCCGCCCGGCCTTTTCCGCAAGGCGACCAGCTCAGTCCGTGGCGGCATGCTTTTGCATTGACCTACTCGGCGGAGCTGCGTGCCGAGCGGAAGGGCCGGTCAGGCTCGATCGTCGACACCGATCCGGACCGCTACCGCCTCTTCCTGAACCCGGCACAGGCCGCGATCGAACAAAATGCCCCTGGTTTCGGCTGGTGGCGACGGCGGGTGGAAGGCAAGCTGCTGTCAGTCCTGCGGCTGGCCAAGGCCAGCGCCACCTATGCCGGCGGCGCCGAATATATTGCGTGGAAGATCAATCGCCACGCCGGGACGGACATCAAGCTGAAGCCTTGGCAGAAGCGCCATCCGTTGCTGGCGGCGATCAGCCTGCTGCCGCGGCTCCTCCGATCGGGCGCGATCCGCTAGTCCGGCGAGCGAGCGCCGTCGCCACTGACGTCGAGAGCGTGCTGACGGTGAATGGTTTCCTCAACAGGTCGTATCCGACCAGATCCTCCCCTTCGCCCTCGCCGACATAACCGGTGACGAACAGCACGGCGATATCGCTGCGGCGCGATTTCATTTCGCGGATCATCTCGGGGCCACTCATCTCGGGCATGATGACGTCGGAAATCACCAGGTCGAACTCCATGCTGTCGAACAGCGCAAGCGCCTCTGCACCGCTCGCGCAGGCGACCGGCTCATAGCCGAGATCCTCAAGCGCCCCGACCGTGGCTGTGCGGACCCTGGGATCATCCTCGACCAAAAGAATGCGCGCGCCGGGAACGGTCATCTCATCCTCGCTCCTCATCTGCACGGCGGGATGTGTCCGGACATTGCTTGCCATGGCATCGGTGCGCGGCAGGTAAATGGACACGGTCGTTCCCTTGCCAAGCTCGCTTTCGATACCGACTTCGCCGCCGGACTGGTGCGCGAATCCGAAAATCTGGCTGAGCCCCAGGCCAGTTCCCTTGCCGACCGCCTTCGTGGTGAAGAAGGGCTCGAAGGCGCGGTCCTTGACCTCCTCGGTCATTCCGCAGCCGGTGTCGGTCACTTCGATCACCAGATACTCCCCGGCCCGGATGTCGCCGACCTGGTTCGCGTCCATCCGCATATTCCGGGACTGGACGGTCAGGGTGCCCTGGCCGTCCATCGCGTCCCGCGCGTTGACCGCCAGATTGACGATCGCATTTTCGAGCTGGTGCGGGTCGACAAATACCGGCCAGGCATCGTCGGCAAGATCGGTGACGACCTTGATCCGCTCGCCCAGCGTGCGGTCGAGAAGCTCGCTCATACCGCCGACGAGGATCGCGGTGTCGACGCGTTCGGGCAACAGCGGCTCGGAACGGGCAAAGGACAGGAGTCGGCGGGTCAGTGCAGCAGCGCGGGTTGCTCCCTCCATCGCATTGGTAAGGTGGGTCATCACCTCGCGCCGCGGGCCATTTAGACGGCGCCGGGCAAGATCGATGCCACCAACGACGACCGCCAACATATTGTTGAAGTCATGGGCAATTCCACCGGTGAGCTGGCCGACGGCTTCCATTTTCTGAACCTGGCGCAGCTGGGCCTCCGCCGCCTGGCGCTCGATCGCCTCGGCTTTCAGCGCCTGATTGGCTTCCCACAACTCCTGAGTACGCTCCCGCACCGCCTCTTCGAGTTGCTGCGAACGCTCGGCCTCGCTTTCGGCTTCCTTTCGCATCGCCACGGTCTGGCGAAGCGCCTGAACGGCAATATAGCCCATGAAGATCGCGAACAGGCCGACGATCACCCCCAGCCAGCTCAAATAATCGGTCAGCCGGTCGGCCTCGGCCGAGAAAAATTGGGATTCCTGGATCTTAACCGACAGCGCCTCCCGCTCGGCGGCGGCAATTTCATTCAGCTTCTTGCGAAGCCTGGTTCCGACGTCGTCCTGTTCGCCAGGTGTCGGCAGTGAAATGGAGTAATAATAGCTGATGCCGTACGTCTTCTGGCGGCCCGCGATATAGCGCGCGACGTCGCTAAATTGCCGCCCCCGCTCATTGAACAGGGTGCGTAGTTGCTCGACACGGGCAAGCTGGTCGCCATCCTGGGTTACCGATCGCTCAAGCTGATTGAGCTGCTGCGCCGCCAGACGCCATTGCGAATAATAACGGCTGCCGCTGGTGCGGGCGTCCTCATCAAGCGCGTAGCGTCCGACCGCGGCTTCCGCCCGGGCGATGCTGGCGTCCATGGTTCGAGTCAGTAGCGTCACGTCATAGGCGCGGCGTTCCGCCCGAAGCGCCTCGTCGCGGGCGCTGTTGGTCATTGCAACCAGCACAACCATGCCGAGGAGAACGAGCGTGGCGAATAGCGCGACCGCCGCAGCACCCCCACGGCGCCAGTCGAACAGCTGTTCGTCAGATGGCGTCATGACGTCAGTGTAAACGTCCGACTCTATCCGCGAAACCCCGAAAAACTCAGGCAATGACGCCGGTTTTCCGTCCCGCCGACTCGAACATGCCGAGAATTTCGTCGACCTGCTGAGCCGAGTGCTCGGCGCACAGCGAGCAGCGCAGCAGGGTCATGTTCGCCGGCGTTGCTGGCGGTCGGGCAAGGTTGACGTAGAGTCCGACGTGCAAAAGCGCTTCCCACATCGCGGCGCCGCGCTCCAGGTCGGGCATGATCACCGCGATGATGGCCGACTGCGGCTGCTCGGTGCCGAGAGTGAACCCCAGCGCCTTGAGTCCCGCGTGGAGCTTCTGACTGTTGACCCACAAATGATCGCGCTTCGCCTTGCCATGCATCAGCTTGCGGATCGATGTGGCGGCGGTTGCGACCACCGATGGGGGCAGCGAGGCCGTAAACACATAGGGTCTGCATACCAGCCGCAGAATTTCAAATTTCGGATGATTGGACACGCAGAAGCCGCCGACCGTCCCGACAGACTTGGAGAAAGTGCCGATGATGAGGTCGATATCGTCGATCACACCCTGCGCCTCGGCGACGCCGCGGCCATGTTCGCCAATGAAGCCCATCGAATGCGCCTCGTCGACCAGGACCATCGCGCCGGCCGCTTTCGACACCGCCACCATTTCCTTCAGCGGCGCAATATCGCCGAGCATCGAATAGACGCCTTCCAGCACGACCAGCTTGCCGGCTTCGGGCGGCAAACGCTTCAGCCGCTTCTCGAGCGCGTCGACGTCATTGTGGCGGAAGGGGACGATCTGGGCATTGCCGAGCGCGCAGCCGTCGTAGATCGACGCATGGCTGTCGATGTCGAGGATGATGTAGTCATCCTTGCCCGCCATGGTCGATATGATGCCGAGGTTCGCCTGGTAGCCGGTCGAAAAGACCATGGCATGGTCCATGGCGTAGAAGTCCTTCAGCGCATCCTCGACCGCCCTGTGGCCGACATAGGTGCCGTTGAGGACGCGACTGCCGGTGGTGCCTGAGCCGAACTCGTCCAACGCCTTCTTGCCGGCCGCAATCACGTCCGGGTCGAAGGTCATCCCCATGTAATTATAGGTGCCGAGCAGGATGGTCTTGCGCCCGTTGCAGATGGCGACGGTTGGCGAGACCACTTCCTCCATCACCAGCCCGAACGGGTCGGTGATCCCGGTCGACAGCAACTGCTCGCGGGTCTGGATCAGGGGATCGAACTTGGAAAAAAGGTCGGCCTCCCGACCTCCTGACGGCGGCTCGTCGGCGGCCTGGCGAAGAGCATTCGTGGTCATCGGCCTTACCCCTTGAGCTTGCCGACCGCATCGACCAACTGGCCGACCGTTTCGATCTCCGCCTGCTGGTTCATGGTGATGACGATGTCGAACTCGTCCTCGATATTGGCAACGAAATCGAGCACCGTCAGGCTGTCCCATTCCAGGTCTTGGGCAAAACGGGTGCCGTCGCCGACCACGATTTCCTTCTTGTTGAACGGCTCGATCAGAGCTTTCACCCTGGCGTCAGTCTCGGCTCGGTCGGTCATGCTCGCGTCCTAATTGGAGGCGCGGGCTTTCGCAATCGAATGGGGCGCAATGAGGGCGGGAGAGGTGGTTCAATGAATCGACTCCGGAACGAAAGGCACTCCCAATCGCCTGGAGCGTTGTTAATCTAGGTTAAACAGGGGATACGTTGTGCCGGACGAACCGATCGTTGCAATTGGCCTGCTCACCATGAGTGACCTCGACCGGCTTGGCGAGACCTTCGACCGGCTGTGGCCGGTCGACAAGGGCACGGATTTTTCCGAGCTGTTACGAGCGATCGACGAGGCGGAGGAGAGGCTCCGGCAAGAGCTGAAAGCCGAAATCCGCTAGTTGGATGATCGAAGCAAATTGTCGCGCAGGTTGGCAACGGTCTGCTGGACCTTGCGGAAATCATTGCCCAGTCCGGTTGCTCCGATGAGTTCAGCGGCATCAGTCTCGACTTGAAGGCGCAACTTGCGACCGGCCGGCGTGATGTTGACCCGGACCTGGCGTTCGTCAGCGCGATCGCGCCGTCGCTCAACCAGCCCGAGTGCCTCAAGCTTCTTGAGGATAGGGGTCAATGTGTTGGATTCGAGGAACAGTCGGTCGCCAAGGTCGCCGACGGTCTGATCCTCCTCTTCGGCAAGTGCGACCAGGGTCACATATTGTGTGTAGGTCAGGCCCACCTTATCGAGAATCGGCCGATAGGCTCGACCGAAGGCGAGGTTGGCCGAATAAACGGCGAAGCACAGGAAGTCGCCGAGCGGAGTGGCGTTTTGCGGGTCGGTAGTGCGGGCCATCAGCTTGCTCCGGTCGGCAGTTTACTTGTCTTAAGGCGCATGCGATTGAATCGGAAGGGGCGCGGACGGCGCCGCGGGGCGCCGTCCGGCCGTCGGGCTCAAGCGAACGCCGGCTCGAGGACGTTGACCTCGACCTCGATGTTTCCGCGGGTCGCCTTCGAATAAGGGCAGATCTCATGGGCGCGATGGACCAGCTCGCTGGCCAGGTCGAATTCGATGCCCGGGACGGTGACGTCCAGCTTGGCGCCGAGGAAATAGCCCCCGTCGCCGAGCGACAGGTCGATGGTCGCGTCGATCGTCGGCGTTTCAGGGAGCTTCACCTTCTTCTCCGCGGCGGCGGCGCCGATCGCGGCGATGAAACAGGCCGACCAGGCGGCGCCGAACAGGTTCTCCGCGGCCGGGTGGGGCTGCGGCAGCTGGAGGTCTAGGAAGCCGTCGGCGCTCTTGGTGAAACCGTTGACGCCACCGACATTGTGGGTGGTACCGGAATAGAGGGTCTTGGCGGTCATGGTCATTTCCTTTGGGTTGAGATGTTTATAGCGTACCCGAGTAGATCGGATGCGATGTAAATAAGGCGGCGACATTTAATGTCAAGTACGATTTAATCGTACACGATATATTATGTCAGAAAGTTGGAACTGACTCGACAGGCAGGTCAGGCGCAGCCGCGTTGAAATTCAAGCGATCTGCTCCGAATGACCGTAGGCGACGATCGTCAGGAAGGCCTGGCGGGCGCCAGGCTCCGCGCTGGCTTCGGCCCGGAACTGCTCCTTGCGCGCCGCATCGCAATCATATTGGAACGCCATTTCTCCCGAAGTCGCCACGACGTGACAGGATGTGATCGAGCCCTTTGCATCGATCGCCAGGAACATCACCTGCCGACCAAGCAGGGTATCCCCGGGCTGCAGTTGACCCGAATCCACCCGCCCGGGGCTGAACCGGCGCTCATAGGTGACCTTCGAATAGACTCCCTTGGGCCCCTTGGCACCGGCGCCGACGCTGGCCGCAGTTGTCTCGTCGCATTTGCCCGCTTCTGACGGGGTCAGGCTCTTCTCATAGCGGCAGGATTGCTGCTCGCCCTTGTCATCCATCGTCACCGTGACCCGCTCCCACCAGGGGACGGAGGCCTCGAGAACCGGAGTGGCTGGGGAGGCGGCCAGGACAGCGGCAAATAGAGCAAGCACCTTAAACTCTCCTTCGTGCCGCTCCAGGCCGTCAAACGCTCGAAACGCTTCTTGGTCCCACAAATTTCCGAAGCATGTCAGGCGCTCCCCGATGGTCAGCGGAGTTTGCTGCCACCGAAGGTGACCGTCAGCACTCCTCGCACGGTTCGCGGCGCGACCGGCGACAAGAGGCTGGACGGCGCGACCAGATAGCCCTCCTCGGCCAGGAGGTTCGAGCCCAGGATTCGCAGGTCGGCCCGGCGGCCGCCGAGCGAGAACCCGTGGCGCAGGCCTACACCCAATGTCGTCACCGCCGGTGCCTTGAAGCTGTTTGCCGTGTCTCCCCAGCGCTCGCCCAAATGACTTAGCGTGGCGTCCAGCGACCAGTTTTTCCCAAACCGGCGGACGAGGGTCGCATTCGCGACGAACTGAGAGACGCCG
>Ga0307414_10002036_pt1 | contig 10502 bp, 8 predicted proteins | sample DK1Ometagenome_FD_203804 | JGI IMG/M metagenome (GOLD analysis project Ga0307414, IMG submission 203804) | Maize rhizosphere microbial communities from greenhouse at UC Davis, California, United States - DK15-O-3 | ecosystem: Host-associated > Plants > Roots > Rhizosphere > Soil | place: USA...
GCTGGCCGGCTTCCTGCAGGCGCAGGGATTCGACCACGTGGTGCAGTTGCCGCGCGCGGTCGACACCCGGCGCTTCAGCCCCGACCGGCGCGACCCGGAGCTGCGCACGCAGTGGGGCGTCGGCGAGCATGGGCTGGTCGCCCTGTATGTCGGCCGGATCGCGCCGGAGAAGAACCTCGACCTGGCCGTACGCGCATTCCGCCGTCTGCAGCAGGTCCGCCCCGACGCGCGATTCGTCTGGGTCGGCGACGGCCCGTCGCGACCGCAGTTGCAGCGCGAGCATCCGGACTTCATCTTCGCCGGTGTCCAGCGCCACCACGCGCTCGCCCGCCATTACGCCAGCGGCGACCTGTTCCTGTTCCCGAGCCTCAGCGAAACCTACGGCAACGTGACCCTGGAGGCGATGGCCAGCGGCGTGGCGACGGTCGCGTTCGACTACGGTGCCGCGGGCGAGTACCTGCGCGACGGCCTGCACGGTGCCGCAGTCGCGATCGATGACAACGAGGGCTTCGTCGACGCCGCATCACGCATCGCCGGCGACGACGCCCAGCGCGCCAGCATGGCCCGCGCGGCTCGCGACGCGGTCGGCCGGCTGCAGCCGGAACAGGTCGCCGCCGATTTCGACGCCGTGCTGCGCGGCCTGTCAGGAGCAAGCGATGAATCGACCGCCCTGGCTTGAGCGGCTGGCCGCGGGTGAATCCGGGTGGTGCCTGCGGGCCAACCGGATCTGCCGCGGCGGCCACCTGCGCAGGTACTTCGCCGCGATCAGCCGGCTCGGCGACGGGATGTTCTGGTACGCGTTGATGGCGGCGATGATCGTGGTCGACGGCTTTGACGGACTGGTCGTCTCGGCCCATCTGGCCGCGACCGGGGTGATCGCCTTGACCCTGTACAAGCTGCTCAAGCGCTGGACCCGTCGGCCGCGGCCTTTCGCCTCGGATCGTCGCATCCGGGCCTGGATCGCGCCGCTCGACGAATTCAGCTTCCCCTCCGGCCACACACTTCATGCCGTCGCCTTCAGCCTGGTGGCGACCGCACATTACCCGGCGCTGGCCTGGTTGTTGGCGCCATTCACCGCCAGCGTCGCGGCGTCGCGGGTGGTGCTGGGCCTGCACTACCCGAGCGACGTGCTGGCCGCGAGTGCTATCGGCGTAGTGCTGGCGATGCTGTCGCTGCGGTTGGGATCGGCGCTGTCGATGCTGGCCTGAAGCGTCGCGCAGGATCAGCGCGACCGTTCCAACGGTCGCAGCCAACCGGTCATGCGGTGCGGGACTTGGCCCGCGTCGACTTCCTTCCACCCCAGCGAAACCTGCAGGTCCTCATGCGGGCGATAGCCACGCTTGCGCCAGAACGGTTCGTAGCCTCGGCCGAACGGCGGCCGCCGCGGATCGTCGGCGGCGCGCTCGACCGCGAAGAAGGCGGTCAGGTCAAACCCGCCAACCAGGCGTGCATGCGACTCCCGCTCGCAGAAGAACCGATGGCCGAGACCGCGGCCGCGGTAGCCCGGCAGCAGCACCGACTCGCCGTACAGGAACACCTGCGCGGCCTCCAGCCCGGCGTCGACGAATCCCCGTTGCATCGGCCCGGGCGCATCGGCCAGCGGCAACCCGGTGGCGGCGCCGACCAGGTTGTCGCCATCGAACGCCAGCACCGCGACGCTGCGCCAGGACTGCGCGCAGCTCCGCAAGTGCGGCAACGCGAAGCTGGCACCACCCTCGGCATGGCCGTCATACAGATATGGCCAGTCGCGCAATACCGTCACCCAGAGGCCGGCGATTGCGTCGACATGCACGCCGATCGCCTCGCCGACCACCATGCGCACGCTTACCGACTGGTTTGCGGGGTGTCCTGCGCCAGCGGATTGAAATGCGGTGACGGGTGTCATGGCGATACGCACTGGTCGGACTTCCTTGTCGGTTTGCGGCCACGGCGATGGCCACGACGCCACGCCTGGCAGGCAAGACCGTGGTAACCGAGAAGCCTGGTCCCTTGTGAGCGATGAACGCAAATTGCCCGACACAACGGCCGCGGATCATCCGGTCAACGCTCCGACACGGGCGGTTCGCGTCGCACCGACGCCGCCGTCGGACGACTGCCCAACTGATACCAGTCGACCTTCCGGGTCACCACCATCAGTGCCGCCAGCACCACGAACAGCAGGCCGGCACCCAGCACCAGCGCGTTGTCCTCCGACACCAGCAGCCCGTACAACGCGGCATACAACGTCGACAGCATCGCCGCGAAGCCCAACGCGCGCAGGACGCTGCGCAACACCGCGCTGAGGTAGAAGGTGATCAACCCGATGCAGGCGATGCCGGCGCCGAGGTACGACCAGCCGAACGCGAAATGTTCGCTGAGGCTCAGCAGAAGCAGGAAGAACATCGCCAGCGCCAGCCCGACCAGGCCGTACTGGATCGGGTGGATCGGCAGCGACTTGGTCAGTTCGAAGATGAAGAAGCCGATGAAGGTCAGCAGCACGAACAGCAGCCCGTACTTGGTCGCGCGGTCGGTCTTGGAGTAGACGTCGACGGGGTCGATCAACGACACGCTTACCCGGTCGATCGCGGTGGTGGCATCTTCGGCCAGGTTGCCCTTGGCCGATTGCCAGCGTTGCTGGGCGTTGCTGGCGACCCCGGGGATCTCCCAGCCGGCCTGGAAACCGTCGGCGTCGATCACCCGGGTGCGCGGCGAACTGCCGTCGAAACTCGGGTGCGGCCAACTCGAGGATAGCGAGAAGCGGTTCTGGTCGCCCAGCGGCACCAGCGAAAATCGCTCGGTGCCGGCCAGCACCAGCCGAAGTTCGGTTTGCACGCGGTGCAACTGGCCCGGTTGCAGCGGCTGCGGCAGCGACGGCAACAGCGCATGCAGGCCTTCGCCGCCGCGATGGCCCGGCGCGCCGCCCTGTTCGACTTCGAGCGTGCGCCGGTCCACCTGCAGCGTCGGGCCACGCAGCCCGCGCACGTCGGAGATCGCGTAACTCAGGTACGGCCGGCCGATGCGGCGGGTGCGCCCGCCGCCGGGATCGGCCGGGATCGCGACCTCGAACGCGGCCTTGGCACTGCCATGCCACTCGTACACCCGCACCTCATGCAGGTTGCGGCGGCGGATGCCGGGCTTGAGCACGCCCTCGACCGCCAGGGTCTTCGGAAAGAACGTCCATTGCCGCGACACCGTCTTGCGCGTCGTGCGGACGATGCCTGAGCGGTCGGCCTCCTCGGCCTCGACCACCTCCTGGTATGGCACCACCAGCACCGGCCCGGCGAAGGTCTGCGGCCCGGCGTAGCTGCGGGCGATGTCGGCCACCACCTGGCGCCGGTAATCCTGCCGCTCCTGCACCACCCCGCGCACCATCGTCAGCGGCACCAGGATCGCCAGGGTCAGCCCCAGCACCATCGCTATCCTCATCCAAAGTCGCATCTCGCACTCCTGTCGTGGCAACGGCCAGCAGGATCGGCGACGATGGTGCGCGGATGATGGGGCGACGGTGAAGCGAGGGTGAACTAGGACGCGAGCGGCACCACCAGGCGCGCTAGCGCGCCTCCACCGTCACGATTCTCCAGGCTGATTCGACCGCCGTGCAGCGCCGCGACCTCGGCGACAAAGCAAAGACCGAGGCCGCTGCTGCGGCTGCCACCATCAGGGCGCGACAACGAATAGAACCGTTCGAACACCCGTCCCAGCGCGTAGTCGGGAATACCCGGGCCGCGGTCGGCGACTTCCAGCAGCGCCTCGTTGCCGGACTGGCGCAGCGTCACCTCGACCACGCTCGCGGCCGGGGCGAAGTCAATCGCGTTGTCGACCAGGTTGGCCAGGGCCTGCCGCAGCAGGAACGCATCACCACGGACCGGGGCAACCGTGTCCAGCCGCAGTTCCAGTTCGACCCCTGCAGCGGTGATCCCCGCCGTGCACAGCTCCGCGACTTCGGTCGCGAGTGCCACCAGCTCGACCGGCGCCGGCTGCTCGATTCGCTGCCGGTGCTCCACTGCGGCGAGGGCCAGCAACTTGTCGATCATCTGCGCCAGCCGCTCACTCTGGATCCGGATGCTGTCGGCGAAGCGCACCCGATCGGCGTCGGGCAGCGGTGCTTCCAGCAACTCCGCACTGCTGCGGATCGCGGCCAACGGGCCCTTCATCTCGTGGGTCAGGCTGTGCACGTACTGCTCGACGTACTGCTTGCCTTCCAGCCGCACGCGCATGGTTTCCAGCGCCTGCCCGAGTTCGGCGAACTCGCCGGCCGACCCCGGCAGGCTGGCGCGCTCGCCGGCGGTCACCGCATGGGCGTAGCGGCGCAGGCCGCCAAGCTGGTGCGACAACCACCAGGCCGCGACCAGCCCGACCAGCAGCGCGACGCCCAACAGCACGGCGCCCCAACGCATCACCACCGCCTGGCTGCGCTCGATGAACGGCTGCAGCGCCCGGTTGGGCTTGGCCACGGTCAACACCCCGATGATCGTGCCGTCGACGTCGCGGATCGGCGCGGCGACGTGCATCACGGTGGAGTCGGGGTCGTCCGGATCGGAAGCTGTGGAGCGTGCACCGTAGCGGCCGCGCAAGGTCAGGTAAACGTCGTTCCAGCGAGAGTAGTCGGCACCCAACGCCTGCCCGCTGCTGTCGAACACGACGATGCCGCGCGCATCGGTGACGTACACCCGATAGCTGGCACCGCGCTTGTCGAAGCCCCATATTTCGGCGCCGAAGTCGCGACCGGCGACCTCGCGCACGCGCCGCGCAAACGCGCCAGTCGCCATCCGGCCGGCAACGAGGTCGTCGGTCGCCAGTTCGGCCAGCACGTTGGCGGTGTCTACCAGGGTGTCCTCCATCGCCTGCCGCACGCCCGGCTTGACCTGGGCGACAAACACCTGGGCCAGCAGCAACGCCGCCAGCGCGACGATGAGGAAGTAACCCAGGAAAATCCGCAGGCCGATCTTCAACAGTCTGTCCTCAAACCGGGTGTCCTCGCGGCACGTCCAGCGAATACCCCAGTCCACGATGGGTGCGGACCGGGTCGGCGGCCGGGTCGACCTCGCGCAGCTTGGCCCGCAGGGTCTTGATGTGGGTATCGACGGTGCGGTCGCCGCTGTCGAGCGCATCGCCCCAGACCCGATCCATCAGTTGCGACCGCGACAGCACCGCACCGGGCCGTTGCAGCAGCGCCGCCAGCAGGCCGTACTCGTAGCGGGTCAACTCGAGCAGCTGCCCGCGGAAGCGGACGCGCTTGCCTTCGGGATCGTGTTCGAAAGCGTCGGCGACCAGCGCGCCGACTGGCGCCGCCTGCACCCGTCGCAGCACCACCCGCACCCTGGCCACCAGCTCGCGCGGCGAGAACGGTTTGGTCACGTAGTCGTCGGCGCCAATCTCCAGACCGAGGATACGATCGGCTTCGGCGTCCTGCGCGGTCAGGAAGATCACCGGCAGCTCGCGGCCGCGGCGCAGCTCCCGGCACAACGCGAAGCCGCCGATGTCGGGCAAGCCGACATCGAGCACCGCCAGTGCGAAGTCTTCCGACGCCGCCCGCCGCAACGCCTCGCCGCCGGTCAGGCAATGCACCGGATCGAAGCCCGCGGCGCGCAGCGCGTACTGCACGGTGTCGGCAATCGCCGGTTCGTCTTCGACCAGGAGGATGCGGGTCATGGGCGGCGGGAGCCGGCGGCGCGGGAGGTCGAGACAGGATAAGCCAGCCGGTTGTCCCCGCGCCGGGCTGCGCCAGGCCGCGCCGGGCTAAGCTAGTGCCATGAACTATCGCCACGCCTTCCATGCCGGCAACCATGCCGACGTCCTCAAGCACGTCGTGTTGCTGGCCGTCTGCGACGCCCTGACCACCAAACCGGCACCGCTGTTCGCGCTGGACACCCATGCCGGCCGCGGCCTGTACGCGCTGGACGGCAACTCCGCGCAGCGCACCGGCGAAGCCGAGGGCGGCATCGGCCGGTTGCTGGCGGAGGCGCCGAAGCACCCCGCCATCAGCCGCTACCTGGCGGCCGTCCGCGCCTGCCGCGCCGAACACGGCCATGCCAGCTACCCCGGTTCGCCGTGGCTGTTGACGTACGCGCTGCGCGAGGACGACCGCATCGCCGCCTGCGAATTGCTGCCCGAGGAGGCGGCGCAGCTCAAGGCCAACTTCGACCGCGACCCGCGCGTCGCGGTCCACGCGCGCGACGGCTACGCGGCGCTGAAGGCGCTGCTGCCACCGAAGTTCGGCCAGGTCCGGTTCAACCGCGGGCTGGTGTTGATCGACCCGCCTTACGAGGCCCAGCTTGAAGAGTTCGACCACATCATCGGCGCGGTGCGCGAGGCGCTGACGCGTTGGCCGCAGGCGACCTATGCGGTCTGGTATCCAATCAAGCGCCGGCGCTCGCTGCAGCCGTTCCTGCGCCGCGCGGCGACGGTTCCGGCCAAGTCGTCGCTGCTGGTCGAGTTGATGATCCACCCCGACGACTCGCCGCTGCGCATGAACGGCAGCGGCCTGCTGCTGTTCAACCCGCCATGGCAGCTCGACCAATCCTTGCAGGCGGTGTTGCCGCTGCTGCAGAGCGCGCTCGGCGAGACCGGCGCGTCGTCGCGGCTGGAGTGGCTGAAGCAGGCGGCCTGAGCAGGCCCGCCGCGCCAGTCAGGGCATGCCCGTGGCGCTGCGCGATTCGGGCTCGAAGAAGCTCCAGCGCACCTCCGGGAACGCCTGCTTCAGCGCGATCTCGACCGTATTGATCTCCTCGATCAACACCAGCGCGCGCTCGCGCTCGCGCATCCGCGCCTGCACCGACACCATCACGTCGTTGCCCAGTTGCAGGGTCAGCACGCTGATGGTCTCGGCGACCTCCGGGCGGCCGTCGAGGAACTGGTGGATCTGCTGCTGGCGCTCGGGGTCTACGCTCTGGCCGATCAACAACGCCTTGACCTCGATCGCCACGAACACCGCGACGATGATCAGCAACGCGCCGATGCCGATGGTGCCGATCGCGTCCCACATCGGGTTGCCGGTGACCATGGTGGCCGCCACCGCGACCAGCGCGAACACCAGGCCCAGCAACGCCGCCAGGTCCTCACCGAAAATCACCACCAGTTCTGCCTGGCGGCTTTCGCGGAACCACTGCCACATGCCGCGGTCGCCACGGGCCTTGTTGACCTCCTGCACGCAGGCGCGCATCGAGATCGACTCGACCACGATGCCGAACACCAGCACGCCGACCGCCCACCACAGCTTGCCGGTATCGACGGCTTCGGGCGACTGCAGTTTGTGGATGCCCTCGTACAGCGAGAACATGCCACCGACGGTGAACAGCATCAGCGCGACCAGGAACGACCAGAAATAGATCGCCTTGCCGTAGCCCAACGGGTATTCCGGGGTGGCGGGGCGCTTGGACTGCTTCATCCCGAGCAGCAGCAGGCCCTGGTTGCCGCAGTCGGCGAACGAGTGCACGGTCTCGGCCAGCATCGCGCTGGAGCCGGTGAAGAACGCGGCCACGCCCTTGGCAACCGCGAGCGAGAAGTTGGCACCGAGCGCGAAGAAGATCGCGCGGGTCGAATCACCGCCACCGGCCATGTGTTGATCCCTGTTGTTGTGAGCCGCGCGAGTCTAGCACCGGCCCATGCGATCCCCGTGTCCAGCGGCACGGGGCGCCCGGCTGGCGTGACCGCCGAATGAAGAAGACGTTTACATCCGGTATGCCACTATCGCCGCCATGACCGCGCGCGAACGTCTCCCGCCCTGGCACGAACGCCAGACGCTGCCCAATGGCCGCGAAGTGTTGATCCGCCCGATCCGGCCCGAGGACGCCGAACCGCTGCGTGCCGGCTTCGGCCTGCTGCAGCCGGAGGAGGTCCGCCAGCGCTTCCTGCATTCGATGCAGGAGCTGAGCCCGGAGATGGCCGAGCGCTTCAGCAGGATCAACCCCAAGACCGAGTTCGCCCTGGTCGCGGCCGAACCGCTGCCGCCCGGCGAAGCGCTGGTCGGCGCGGTGGCCAGGATCGTGGTCGATCCCGACGGTCGCGCCGGGGAGTTCGCGATCCTGATCAGCCGCTACATCAACGGGATGGGGCTCGGCCGCTATCTGATGACCCGACTGGTCAAGTGGGCCCGCAGCAAGAAGCTCGAACGGGTCTATGGCGACGTGTTCGAGCACAACCAGCCGATGCTGTCGCTGGCCCAATCGCTGGGGTTCGAGCGCGAGTCGCGGCAGGACGGCCTGGTCCGGGTCGTCCTCCAGCTCCGGAAGCCCTTGTAGGAGCGACAAAACGCAACGGGCCTGTTGCCCCTGCATCGGCTAAAATCGCCGGCTGATGCCTTCCCCCAAATTCCCCTCTCCGCCGCTGCCGCAAGCGGGCCAGCAGCGCGCCTGGTGGCGTGCACCGGCCTCGCCCTCGGCCCTCGCCTTCCACGTCGCCCGCGCGGCGGCGTCGCACGACGGTCCGCTGCTGGCGATCGCCCGCGACAACCACGCCGCGCACCAGCTCGAAGCCGACCTGCGCACGCTGCTCGGCGAGGCCGCGGCGGTCACCGGCGCCACCCCGGTGCTGCCCTTCCCGGACTGGGAAACGCTGCCCTACGACCACTTCAGTCCGCATCCGGACATCGTCAGCCAGCGCCTGTCGGCGTTGCATCGGCTGCCGTCGCTCAAGCGCGGCATCGTTGTGGTCCCGGTACAGACCCTGCTTCAACGCCTGGCACCGCTGCGCCACGTGGTCGGCGGCAGTTTCGACGTGCAGGTCGGCCAGCGGCTTGATCTCGATGCCGAGAAAAGGAGGTTGGAGGCGGCCGGCTACCGCAACGTCCCGCAGGTGCTCGACCCGGGCGATTTCGCGGTGCGCGGCGGCCTGCTCGACGTCTACCCGATGGGCGCCGACCAGCCGTTCCGGGTCGAGTTGCTCGACGACGAGATCGACACCATCCGCGGCTTCGACCCGGAGACCCAGCGCTCGTTCGACAAGATCGACGCGGTGCACCTGCTGCCCGGTCGCGAGTTGCCGCTGGACGAGGCCTCGCTGAAACGCGCACTCGATGCACTGCGCGACCGCTTCGACCTCGATACCCGCCGCAGCGCGCTGTACCAGGACCTCAAGGCCGGCACCGCGCCGTCGGGCATCGAGTACTACCTGCCACTGTTCTTCGAGCAGACCGCGACATTGTTCGACTACCTCGCCGACACCACCCTGCCGCTGCTCGGCGAAGGCGCGCTGGAGGCGGCCGAGCAGTTCTGGACCCACACCGGCGATCGCTACGAGCAGCGTCGCCATGACCTCGAACGTCCGCTGCTGCCGCCCGACTCGCTGTACCTGTCGCCCGATGCGCTGCGCGAGCGGCTCAACCAGGGCGCTCGGATCGAAGTTTGCGGCGACGGTCACCCGCAACGCGAGCGCGCCCACGTACTGGCCAGCCAGCCGGCGCCGAACCTGCCGATCACCGCCCGTGACCATGTCCCGGCCGAAGCGCTGAAAACATTCCTCGGCAGCTACCCCGGCCGGGTGCTGGTCGCGGCCGATTCGCCCGGTCGGCGCGAGGCCCTGATGGAGATCTTGCAGGGCGCGGCGCTGCAACCGGAGATCCTACCGGACTGGCCCGCGTTCGCCACGGCCGACACCCGCTTCGCGATCGCGGTCGCGCCGCTCGATGACGGCTTTGCCCTCGACCAGCCGCAGCTGACCACGCTGACCGAACGCCAGCTGTTCCCCGAACGCGCCAGCCAGCCGCGCCGGCGCAAGCGCGCCGGCCGCGAGCCAGAGGCGATCATCCGCGACCTCGGCGAACTGTCCGAAGGCGCGCCGATCGTCCACGAGGACCACGGCGTCGGCCGCTATCGCGGGTTGATCACGCTCGAGGCCGGCGGCGAGAAGAACGAATACGTCGAAATCGAGTACGCCAAGGGCGATCGCCTGTACGTGCCGGTCGCGCAGTTGCACCTGATCAACCGTTACTCCGGCGCGTCGGTCGAGACCGCGCCGCTGCACTCGCTTGGCGGCGAGCAGTGGAGCAAAGCCAAGCGCAAGGCGCAGGAGAAGGTGCGCGACGTCGCCGCCGAGTTGCTGGAGATCCAGGCCAAGCGCCAGGCCCGCGCCGGATTGGCAATCGACCTCGACCGGGCGATGTACGAGCCGTTCGCCGCCGGCTTCCCGTTCGAGGAAACCCCCGACCAGCTTGCTGCGATCGAGGCGGTGGTGCGCGACCTGCAGTCGAGCCAGCCGATGGATCGCGTGGTCTGCGGCGACGTCGGCTTCGGCAAGACCGAGGTCGCGGTACGCGCCGCGTTCGCCGCCGCCGCAGCAGGCAAGCAGGTCGCGGTGCTGGTGCCGACCACGCTGCTGGCCGAGCAGCACTACCGCAACTTCCGCGACCGCTTCGCCGACTGGCCGCTCAAGGTCGAAGTGCTGTCGCGCTTCAAGACCGCCAAGGAGATCAAGGCCGAACTGGAGAAGGCCGCCAGCGGCGAGATGGACGTCATCGTCGGCACCCACCGACTGCTGCAGAAGGACGTGCGCTTCAAGGACCTCGGTCTGGTGATCGTCGACGAGGA
>Ga0307414_10002037_pt1 | contig 10500 bp, 9 predicted proteins | sample DK1Ometagenome_FD_203804 | JGI IMG/M metagenome (GOLD analysis project Ga0307414, IMG submission 203804) | Maize rhizosphere microbial communities from greenhouse at UC Davis, California, United States - DK15-O-3 | ecosystem: Host-associated > Plants > Roots > Rhizosphere > Soil | place: USA...
GAAGGGGGGCAATGGTCCGGCCTGGGCGATGCGCGCAAGGCCGAGGTGATGCGCGATTGCTATCGTTCGTTCCTGGATGTATTTCCCGAACGCACAGAGCAGATCACTCGCTTCCTGCCCAGCCCAGAAGCGGAGGCGGAGGCGGCCACGCCCACCGAACTGGCGACGCGCAATTCACCGGGCCTGCGCTTCCATCTCGATCGCCTGGATTGCGATCCGGCCTTCCTTTCGATCTCAGGCTGGCTGGCATTGAGCGATGCGGGCTCGCACAAGGACGAGGAAAAGTTCCTCTTCATCACTTCCGAATCGGGGCTTGTGGTGCACTCCCAGCGCATGGACAACGTCCAGCGACCGGATGTTCATCGCTATTACCGCGACAAGCTTGGCGCAGGCAATCTGGATTTCACCTGGGCGGGCTGCAGGACAATCGCGATGCCAACACTGGAAGACGGCGACTACCGGCTGGTCGCCGCATTGCGCCAAGACGACAGGATGACGCATGTGTTCGTGAAACAGGTGTTGCGGGTACGTGACGGGATGTTCGATGCGTAATCGGTCGCTTTCGTCGTCGCAGCCACACCAATCCGGCAGCACGAGCGGCCCACTCGTTCGATAGCGGGTTAGTTTCTACCGCGATTTGCATCCCTTCGCTGCAGTCCGGCAGAATGCCGCCTTCATCAAAGTTCGGATAGTTGAATGACAAATTTCGTCGAGGCGGAGAAAAGCAAGGTTTTCGTCATCGGCAGGAACAAGACCGGCACTACCTCCCTCGCCAAATGCCTGCAGATGCTTGGATATCAGGTTGGCGACCAAGCCAAGGCAGAGATGCTTTTCGACTGTTGGGCAACGCGGAATTTCGCGGAAATCGTCGATTACTGCAAGGAGGCGGATGCATTCCAGGACATCCCGTTTTCCCTCGATTACACCTTCCAATCGCTGGATCAGGCCTACCCCGATGCGAAATTCATCCTCTCCGTGCGTGATTCCGCGGACGATTGGTATGACTCGCTGATCCGTTTCCACACGGCGGGCCTGGGCATGAACCGCCTTCCCACCGCAGAAGACCTGAAGGAGTACGTCTACCACCGCAAAGGCGCTATCTGGGATGCGCAAAGGATGATTTTCGGAATTGACGAAACGACCCTGTATGACAGGGATGTCTACCTAAAGCATTACGAATCGCATATCAGTACAGTCGAAGACTATTTCAAGCACAAGCCCGGGAAGTTGTTGACAATCAACTTGTCCAACCCCGATGCAATGGAAAGGCTGTGCCTTTTTCTCGATATTCCCTTTGCCGATCAGGTAATGCCTCACTTGAACGCCTCGAGCTAGTTCCGGCTGCCCGGCCTTCCTAGGGTATTCCCAATGCGAGCCGCGCGGACGCCTTGCAGCCTCGGGGGCAAGTCCCGTATGTCACACGCCGGCTGCTAATCCCCGCGACGCGATCTGGCCAGCTCACGCAGCGGCCGTGCCGGGTTTCCCATGACTGTCGTGTCTGGTGCGACGCTCTTGGTCACCACCGCTCCCACGCCGACGGTCGCGCCGCGGCCTATGACCAGAGGTCTGGCCGCCGTCCCGTTGCCCAGCACCGCACCAGCGCCGATGAATACCTCATCCTCGATGACCACATGTCCTGAAACGGTAACCGACGAACACATGGTCACATAGCTTCCGATCCGCACATCGTGTCCGATTACCGTGAATGGCATCGTCTGGACGTGATCGCCGATCACGACATCCGACATCACGCTGATCGCCGGGTGCAAGTAGGTGCCGCCACCCGCATGGACGCCCGGGAATTCGCCTGCACTCGGATGGAAATCGACGAACGTGCCGCCGGCCTGTGCAAGCCGCAAGGCGATCTGCCGGCGCGCCTTCGGGTTCCCGACGCTGATGAAACACGGCTTGTCGCGCAGCTCACTTTGCCAGTGCTCGAAACCAATGACCGGGATGCCATGGACCAGATGCCCCTGCCCGCCACGATAGTCATCGATCATCGCCACGACTTCGCATAGCGGGCCCGTCGCATGGTCGTGAGTGAAGCACTTGACATAACTGGCGGCTTGGCCCGATGAGCCGAACAGCACGACTTGACGCAAGCCGGTCATGCGATTTCTCCGGTACCCGCAGCGAGCCGGGCACGAATCGATGAAACTTCTCCGGCCACGAACTGGATCAATGCGCAAACCACTTCGATATCCTTCGGCGTCATCTCCTGCCCCGTCGGCAGCTGCAGCAACGACTTGGACAGGCGCTCGGTGACCGGCAGTTCGCGGTCGCGATGCTGCGGTTGCGACCGGTAGGGCTCCATGCGATGGCAGCCGGGGTGGAAATAGCGGCGCGCGAGCACGCCTTCGGCCATCAATACTTCCAGCAACTGGTCGCGGCTCAAGCCCAGCACCGGCTCATCCACCTCGACGACGACGTACTGGTGGTTGCTGGCTTCCTGCGAGGCCAGCGCATGCACCGACAATCCCCGGATCCCGGCAAGCCCGCGTTGATAGGCCAGGTGGTTCGCGCGGTTGATGCGCATGAAGCCTTCCATGCCGTCCAGCGACACCAGGCCCATCGCCGCGCAGATCTCGGTCATCTTCGCATTGATGCCCAGGCTGACCACGCTGTCGAGGTATTCGAAGCCGAAGTTGCGCATCAGGCGCGCGCGCTTGGCCAGCTCGGGGTCGCGGGTGAGGATCGCGCCGCCCTCGAACGAATTGATGAACTTGGTGGCGTGGAAGCTCAATACCTCGGCATCGCCGAATCCGCCCACGGCGCGGCCGCCCTGGCGGCAGCCGAAGGCATGGGCCGCGTCGAAGAACAACCGCAGGCCGTGCCGGGTGCAGATGTCCTGCAGCGCATCGACTTCGCAGACCTGGCCCCAGACATGCACTCCCAGCACCGCCGTGGTCCGTTCGGTGATCAGTTCCTCGACCCGGGCCGGGTCCAGGGTGTGGGTGAGCGGATCCACGTCGCAGAACACCGGCTCGATGCCCAGCCATTTCAATGCGTGCGCAGTGGCGATGAAGGTGAACGACGGGACGATGACTTCGCCCTTCAACCCCAGCGCATGGACCAGTATCTCCAGCGCCGCGGTCGCGTTGCTGGTGGCGATGCAGTAAGGCACTTCGCAGGCCTCGGCGATGCGGCGCTCGAATTCCTGCACGTACGGCCCGTTGTTGCTCAGCCAGCGACTGTCGAGGATCGCCCGGGCGTGGCCGATGAACGCCTCGGTATCGCCGATGTTGGGACGGCCCACGTGCAGCACTTCCGGGAAGGCGCATGCGCCGCCGAAAATCCGGAGGTCATCGATACTTCGCTTGGCTTGTGACGCGTCGTCCGACCCGATCCCCTGCGCAAGGTGGTCCCACGGGCGGAAGCCATCGTCGCGCTCCAATGATGGACGCGAGGCCGTGACCTGCCGAATACTCTTCATGCTGCCCCTGTGCTTCGTGCGACTGCCCGGCTCTCAGGCCGGCATGCTTCAGGTCCCCACCCGAAACAGTGAACTCCATCACGTGCATATTGTGACTCAAAAAACAGCGTTTGCGTTATATTGGTCAACATTCGGGCGCCTGCGACCTGATTGCGACAGGGATCGCCTGCGCTCCGCGCAACCCTCGCCCCGCCCTGCATTGCCGAGAGCCGTGACCCCAGAACCCGCCATGCCACGGCTCCCATGCCGGGACGTCCGATGAAGCCACTGCGGCTGCTGGCTGCGGCAACGCCGGAAAATTTCGACGAAAGCGGTTACCTGTCGGCCAATCCCGACGTGGCCGCGGCCATCCGCTCGGGGGTCTGCGCCTCCGCGCGCGCGCATTTCGATGCCTTCCATGCCACCGAACAGCGGTGGCTGCGATTGCCGATTCCCAATGCCAGGAAGGCCGAAAAGCTGGCGCGCCTGCTGCCGCTGTTGGCCGAGGGGAGCGAATGCCATGCCCACCCGACCCATCTCGACTGCCTGACCGAGGAATTGCGCGAGGAATTCCGCATCATCCCGACCGACAACGTCAGCGCCCACGAGTACGACCAACAGGCCATGGCGGTGATCCGCCGCCACGACGAGGGGCTGGTGCTGGATTGCGGGGCGGGCCTGCGCAATACCTATTACGACAATGTCGTCAATTACGAGATCGTGGCCTACGACAGCACCGACGTGCTCGGCGTGGCCGAGCGCCTGCCGTTCCGCGACGGCAGTTTCGATGCGGTGCTGTCGCTCAACGTGCTGGAGCACGTGAAGGACCCGTTCCAGTCCGCGCGCGAGTTGATGCGCGTGCTCAAGCCCGGCGGCGAGTTGATGTGCGTGGCGCCGTTCCTGCAACCGCTGCATGGCTACCCGCACCACTACTACAACATGACCGGGCCGGGCCTGTTGAACCTGTTCGAGCCGCTGGTCGAGAAGCGCACCGAGATCTACGGCGCGTTGCGGCCGGTGTGGGCGCTGAACTGGTTCCTCAACAGCTACAGCGCCGGACTGCCGCCGGAACTTCGCGAGCGTTTCCAGGCGATGACCGTCGCCGAGTTGATGGCCGCGCCCGCGACCCTGGAACCGGAGGCGTTCGTCACTGCCCTCGGTGCGGAAGCCAGTACGGAGCTGGCCTCGGCGCATGCGCTGTTCGCATGCAAGCCCGCAGCCACGCAGGAACCTTGAAACTCCGACAGGCGTCGTTGCCGCGCAAGCGGATAATCGACGTTTGCCGCGCCCGCGCCGAACCGCGCCGGACTACGTGAAGACCCACACTGGAAATAGATACGCCGATGAAAATCCCGCACTTTTTGAACAGCTACCTGAAGCAGAGCAAGCAGTTGCTGGATACGCACGATGAGGAACGCGCGATGTCGTTGGCGGTGGGCGGCGATTTCGAGGCGGTCGGCCAGCTGGAATGCCTGGCCCTGGTCCAGGAGGGATTGCGCCCGGAACACACGGTGATCGACGTGGGCTGCGGCAGCGGCCGCCTGGCGCACGCACTGAAGGATGAGTTGAAAGGCGCCTACATCGGCATCGACGTGGTGCCGTCGCTGTTCGAATACGCGCGACGCATCTGCGGCCGCGACGACTGGAAGTTCTACGCCGCGCCCGGGACCACGATCCCGGAGCCGGATGCCTCGGCCGACTTCATCACTTTCTTCTCGGTGTTCACGCACCTGTTGTTCGAGGAGACTTATCGCTACCTGGAGGAGTCGGCACGGGTGCTGAAACCCGGCGGGAAGATCGTGTTCTCGTTCCTGGAATTCAGGATCCCGTCGCACTGGTTCATCTTCGAGAATTCACTGAAGGACACGAATCCGGAGAAGGTGCTCAACCAGTTCATGGACCGCGACGGCATCCATGCCTGGGCCGATCACCTTGGACTGGAAGTGATCAAGATCTACGACGGCCACCTGCCGCACATCAAGCTGGACCGGGTGATCCGCTGGGACGACGGCCGGGAGATGGTGGAGATGGGGAACCTGGGGCAGTCGGTTTGCGTGCTGGGGAAGCGCGGATAGATCGCTGACCGCGCCCGGGCTGCCGAGCACCAGAGATCGCCAGACCCGGGGATATGCGCCCGGGAAACCTGGTCAATAGCCCTCGATATCAACGCCAATCAAGCATCTGTGTAGTACAGCGAATGGAATTTCGACACTACTTGGCTAACCACTGCGGGATTCACATGCACTCCATCTTCGAGCCATGCCTGACCCGCGTCGGTGAAGGAAACCATCTCATAACTCGGGAAATAGTCGACTGAATCATTTCTCTGGGAAACGGTTTGCGCCGCGCTCAACAACGTGCTTTTGGAGTATGCGTTCGCGAGAATCACGTCCTGGTTGGTGAATGTCGCATGGAGCGGGACTGGGGATACGGTGAACAATACCCGCGCCTTCCCGTTTGTAATATGTCGAATCAGTTCGACGCACGCCTCGAGCGATTCGATTACTTGGCTAGCATCCAGATTATGGAATTCGTATCTGTCGCCCAGCTTGTGAGATTTTATTGATGCGCCAGGTGATCTGTTCACATAGACGCCATTCTCTTTATCAAACCAAGACTCTGTATAGCCAAGGGTGATTATGAAGACGTCCGCCTTTTTGGCGCTTTCGTACACGTCATACAGCCCCTTGCGTACAGTTCCAAGCTCTTCCAGAGAAAGCGGTCTCAGGCCGGACATAAGCATATCCAGCCATTCATCGTCACCCGTTTTTAGTGCCGCGAATGTCGCATCAAATCCGCCCGCGGAGAGTCGCAGAAGATTCAGCATGGACGCGGGCGTATAAGCATTGAGTGCTCCATTTCTGGAACCAACACCCTTGGCTTCGTACAGCTCTGCAGGCAACTGGAGAGCCGTAGTCAGGCATTTCACGCCATGCTTGGATAATTCACCTTCTATGTTTCTTGCAAAGCAAGACCCAAGGGTAAAAACAGGCATCGAACTTTCGAGCTTGAACTTGGGCTTATGGATGATGTCCGGGAAAGCTTCCTTGTGGATGCGTTCATAGCCTGATCGCCCGCCTTTGCCGGTGACGGCGAAAATCCGAGCTTTGTTGCCCTGCGTTTTTTCGTATGCTTCGTTGTAGGGCACCCGGCGGCCAATCATTTGTTTTTTTCCTCGAGGAAAGTTGCAGTAAAAAGTACTCAGAGAGACCTGGGCTCTTCCAGTTTCTGGACAGCAGCCACGTCATGATGGTTATCCCAGGCAGCCTCCGCCAGATGTATCACCCGGTGCATGGCGTCTTCGATCGGTGCTGCGACATTGACCACCCAATCGATACGAGAGAGGGAGAATCCCAAACCTTTCCGTCCGGGATAATCGACATAGCCATGACCGCTTCTGCGATATCCTTCGTACACTTGGGCGAATAGCTCTTCCGAAAGATACTTTGATCTACCCGATCGAAAGTTCGATAGCACTTTCTTCCCATGGAAACTGAAAACCAACACCCCACCCGGCCGCAGCCAACTACGCATTGCTGAAATTGCACTAGCGGCAGACTGCGCATCGAGGTGCGTTATGAGCGATCCACACCAGATCACGTCAAATTGGGTGGGCGGCACGAGCGCATCGAAATTCCCAGCGGAAAGCCAAGGCTTAGCACCCAAAGATTCACTTACGAAGGCCAGCGAATCCTGCCTCAAATCGCTCGCGAATACGCTGGCATCGGGAAAGGCCGCGCGGAACCAGCGAGTAACGCGGCCGCTACCGCATGCGAAATCGAGTATAGAAAGAACGGGGCCCGCCTGAGCTGATGCACGTGCCAAGAGTATGTTTCGCGTCGCCGATCGCCCTACTGAAAAATAGTGCGCCGGGTTCGACTCGTTGTACATGTGATCTCCGGGCATTATTTCCCGCGACACTTCCAACGAGTCGAGAAACTTATTTAGCTGCATACAAGTCCTTCAAAGGATTTTCTTCTGATCGGCAAGAGCGAGTAATTGCTCCGATGGCGCTATCCCATTTCCCGCAAGGAAAGTAGTCATGCGCGTAGCTCGCTCATGGCGGTTTGTGTCGAATTGAATACCATGCTCTTCCGTCCATGCATCGACAGCCGCCCGAGCGATCTGGTCTGCGTCCATTGATTGGACGTCCTGCACGCCCAAGGACGGGATCATCGTGGTTTCCGAGAGCTCACGCGTGCGATTGTCGATATGCACGGTCAGGCCCGGCACACCTGCCTGGACCCCAAACGCGACCCCGTGGTAGCGCGCACCGATAACCGCATCGTAGTGGCGCAGAAAATGCATCCATACATGCGGATCGTGGAACGAATATGCGTTCCTGGAGAACCACGCCGCGCATTGTTCCCCACCCTCGAAGCCCAGCGCCTCGGCAACCACTTCGAGCTTCTTCGTATCGCCAGCCGTTCCGTGCAAGGCAAGCTCCACGACGATATCCGGATGCTGAACGACATACGCACCGCACGAGCGGTCGCACAGCTCGATCATTTTCTGTTCCACCTTGCTGTTCTCAGCATGGTAGGGATTGCCTGCCGCCACGGCGATGCGCTCGATATCGACCGTACCCGCTCTGCGCGCAATGCTTCGGCCCAGATTTTTTTCGGCGGATATGTACAGCGAAGGACAGCCTATGGCTTCCGATTCCACGCCAGCTTCGGCGAGGACCGCGCGCGTGAACTCTCCTCTCACCGCGATGTTGGTGCCGCTGCCCGGATTGCGTTTCTTCACTTCGTCCAGGAAGCGCAACGTGCCTTCCGGTATTTCGACCTTGTCCTCGTAGTTCGGTGTCTGCGCTCCCAGGCCGATCAGCACCACGGGCAGGTCGATCCGTGCCAGCGCATCGGCCCAGCTTGCGAGGTCCACATGCTTCCCGATCTGATTGGCGCAGCTGATCACCAGCGTATCCGCCTGGGCATGGACATGCTCGGTCTGCCAACCCCACCCGACCCGTACCAGCTTGTCGCCTATGCATTTCTTGGTTCCGTGCACGAACGCCAGGTTGCCGGTGTTCCCGCCTACGGCCGCCATGTACCTGGAAACAGGAGCGGTATAACCCTCATTGAGTACCAAATGGTCGATCAGTTGCAGATTGTCGATCAGTCCAACACGCGTCATCAAAGTTATCCGTTCAAGCCATCAGCAACTGCAAATGCGCCTCGGCGCATCCACGATGAGTAAGCGGCGCAGTAATGCCGTTCGCGCAATTCTCCCAGAGCTCTGCATCGGGCGCTTTCACGAAAGCGTCAGCCCATGCCATCGCATTGCCGACAGGCACATGCAATCCATCAACTCCTGGGTGGATCTTCTCGGCCATCCCACCGATGTTCGACCCGATCACCGGGCGCCCGCACACGAACGCCTCCTGGATCACCATCGGCGAGTTCTCCCACCACACCGAGGGAATGACCATCCAGTCGATACCGGCCATGCGGCTGCGGATCTCGTGCGGCTGATACGGGCCCACCCACTGCACCACGCCCTGCTCGATCAGCGGATCGACGAGCTCCTTGATCCTGTCGCGGAATTCGCCGGCCTGCATCTCCAGGTTGGCGCCATGCACTTCCAGCACGATCTTCTTGCGTTCCTTCTTCGGCATCTCGGTCAGCGCCTTCAACAGCACGTCCAGGCCCTTGTACGGATTGACCTGGCCGAAATATCCGAAGCGGTTGCGGGTCTCACCCTCGCGCAGCGGACGCGGCGGCAACGGCTGCGCGTCGTCCTGCCCGTTCTCGATGACCGTGATCCTGTCGGCCGGCACGCCCCAGTCGATGTAGCGCTGGCGCAGGAATTCCGAAGGCGAGACGAAACCGTCGACATGGTCGAAGTGCGCCTGGATGAACTGCTTGCGGCGCCAGAAATCCTGCACGCTGAACTGCGGGAAGCAGGCCCGGCAATCGTCCAGCGATTCGCGGCTGCACAGGCGGCCATTGGTCTTGATCATCTGCCCCTGGTTGTTGCAGATCGCCATGTACTCATGCAGGGTCAGGTAGACCTTGATGCTTGGGTCGACTTCCTTGATCACCCGCAGGAATTCCACGCCCAGGTGCGCATAGTGATGCGCATGGACGACGCTGGGACGCAGTGCGCGCAGCAGGTCGACGAAACCCTCGGTGACCGAGCGGCGATGCGCCGCCTTCAGCGTCGTCCAGTCGCCGATGCTCTGTTCCCACAGGTATTCGTTGGCGCGGCGCGGCGAAATGGCGCCATTGACGCCGCGGCCGCGGTCCGCGCTGGCCAGGAACCAGGCATCCTCGACCTGCGGGTTGTCGCGATAGGCCTTGAACAGGTTGTACGCGGCGATCTCGCCACCGCCCAGGCTGAAATCCGGATGGCGGTGCGACATCACCAGGATGCGGTGCGGGGTTTGCACGTTGCGGGACTCGATGACGTTCAAAGGGCGGCCTCCGCCGGGGTTTCGATCAGGGACCGCCAGCGGCCCTGGTGGCGGAGCGCATTCCACAAGGTCACGCGGATGCGGAAATCGCTGGAACCCAGCGCGGTCATGGACTGGCGCTCCAGGTGGGTCAACTGGACCTGCGGCATATAGGCGGCCTGCAGGCCGCCCTCGCGCAATTTCAGGCACAGGTCCGAATCCTCGAAGTCGCCGATCAGGTAGCCGGTATCCCAGCCCCCTATCCGGTCGAAATCGGTCCGCCGCAGCAGCATGCAGGCGCCGGTGACGGCCGGCACCACGCTGAGTTCCTTGTGCGGGTCCAGCGATGGATCCAGGCCCATGCATGGGTGCTGGTTTACCCACACGCCAAATTCCTCCAACCACTCGAAGCGCATGCCGGCGTGCTGGATCCCGCCTTCGGCGAAGGTCAGTCGCGGCGCGAGCACGCCGATGTCGGCGCGGGTGGCGAGCACTTCGACCATCCGCTGCAACCACCCGGGCTGTTGCGGGAATACATCGCTGTTGAGGAACAGCAGGTATTCGCCGTTGGCCTGCGCGGCGCCCAGGTTGTTGGCCCCGGAGAAGCCGCGGTTGGTATTGCCCCATACCCAGCGGAAGGGGATGCGGTAAAGCTTCGCCAGTTCTTCGGCGTGGGCACGGAAGGACGGGGCCA
>Ga0307414_10002038_pt1 | contig 10498 bp, 4 predicted proteins | sample DK1Ometagenome_FD_203804 | JGI IMG/M metagenome (GOLD analysis project Ga0307414, IMG submission 203804) | Maize rhizosphere microbial communities from greenhouse at UC Davis, California, United States - DK15-O-3 | ecosystem: Host-associated > Plants > Roots > Rhizosphere > Soil | place: USA...
TAACGAAGCCATTAAAGGAGGAGCTAAATATGTGAATTCTAACCTCTTTATGGTGAATGAACAGAAGTATTTTGCTTCTACAGATGGTTCGTATATTGACCAGGATATTCATCGGATCTGGCCAACCTTTACAGTGACAAGGATCGATCCTGCCGGAGGGAAATTTGAAACCAGAAATGCCTTGAGTGCACCAATGGGGATGGGATTCGAATATCTGACCCCTAAAGAATCAGAAAAGATTAAAGGCGGTCCGGTGACGATGTATAAGAAACGCTATGACTTGCTGGAAGACATTAAAGAGGCAACGGGGCATGTGGCAGAAAAATTAAAAGCGAAGCCGGTATTACCAGGGAAATATGATTTAGTGCTGGATCCAACACATTTGTTTTTGACCATTCATGAGTCTGTGGGGCATCCGACAGAACTGGACAGGGTATTAGGATATGAAGCGAATTATGCGGGAACGAGCTTCCTGACGCTGGATAAATGGGAAAGTAAGAAGTTCAATTTTGGAAGTAAAGTGGTCAATGTCATTGCAGATAAAACGGAATCCGGATCATTGGGCGCAGTGGGATATGATGATGAAGGGGTGAAGTGTGGCAATTGGGATATCATCAGGGATGGAATTTTGGTGAATTATCAAACGATCAGGGATCAGGCACATATCCTTGGGCTTAAAGCTTCTCAGGCATGCTGCTATGCAGATAGCTGGGAAAGCATTCAGTTTCAAAGAATGCCAAACGTTTCCCTTGCGCCGGGGAAAGCGACTTTAAGTGCCGCTGACCTGGTGAAAAATGTCGAAAAGGGGATTTATATGTTCGGCCGGAACTCTTATTCTATCGATCAGCAGCGCTATAACTTTCAATTCAGTGCGCAGCTGGCGTATGAAATCAAAGAGGGTAAAATAGTAGGCATGCTTAAAGATGCTTCTTATCAGGCCAATACCCGGGAATTTTGGAATTCATGTACTCAGCTTTGCGATAAAAACGATTATCGCTTAGGTGGGACGTTTGCAGATGGAAAAGGGCAGCCCGGTCAGGTGAGCGCTGTTTCCCACGGAAGTCCCACAACCAGATTTAATGGGGTAAACGTGATCAATACCGGAAGAAAATTAGGCTAAAAACACAAGGGAGTTCGGGTGCTTAACCTGTAACTTTTTCAGGCAGTTAGCGTCTTATTGTTATTGTTAATTAACCTTAAACCCACTTTAACTTGAAACGAAGAAATTTTATTTACTTAACAGGCGTTGGAGCAGCCGCTGCGATGCTTCCTGCCATTCCTGTTTGGGGGAACGAAATCTCCCCGGAAAGGGCCCTCGAATACATTGACCCTGCCGCCAAAAAAATCCTGAGCGATGTAGCAATGAATGCCGCACGTTCAAAAGGAGCAACTTATACGGACGTACGGGTAGGGCGCTATCTGAACCAGTTTGTGGTGACCAGGGAAGATAAAGTGCAAAATATTGTGAATACCGAATCTTATGGAGTTGGTATCCGTGTCATTGCCAACGGATGCTGGGGATTTGCTGCCACAGATAAAATGGATAAAGACAGTATCGCTAAAGCGGCAGAACTGGCGGTATCTATTGCCAAAGAAAACGGCCGGTTGCAATCTGAACCGGTAAAACTGGCGCCGCAAAAAGGCTATGGGGAGATCAGCTGGAAAGCACCAATAGAAAAAAATGCCTTTGAAGTACCGATTAAAGAGAAAGTAGACCTGCTGCTGTCGGTGAATGATGCGGCCATGAAAGGTGGGGCAGATTACATCAACTCGGTCATCTTTACAGTGAACGAACAAAAATATTTCGCCTCAACGGATGGCTCTTATATCGACCAGGATATTCACCGCATCTGGCCAACATTCTTCATCACCAAAATCAATAAGGAAACAGGAAAATTTGAAACAAGAAACTCCTTAAGTTCACCTACAGGTAAAGGCTATGAATATCTGGATGCAAGACCTGAAGATAAGATAAAAACAGCTTCAGGAACACTTTATAAAGGAAGGTATGACATGCTTGAAGATGCCAAGCAGGCCGCGGCTCAGGTGGGTGAAAAATTAAAAGCCAAATCTGTTGAACCAGGGAAGTATGACCTCGTGCTGGATCCTTCACACCTCTGGCTAACGATTCATGAATCCTGTGGACACCCGACAGAGCTGGATCGCGTATTGGGCTATGAAGCCAATTTTGCGGGTACCAGCTTCCTTACACTGGACAAATGGGAATCTAAGAAATTTCAGTATGGAAGTAAAGAAGTGAACATCACTGCCGATAAAACAGAAGTAGGTTCCCTGGGTGCCGTAGGTTATGATGATGAAGGTGTAAAATGTGGTCAATGGGATGTGATCAAAGATGGAGTGCTGGTGAATTATCAGGCGATCCGCGATCAGGCACATATCGTTGGCCTGGACCATTCCCAGGGATGCTGTTACGCAGACAACTGGAGCAGTGTCCAGTTCCAGCGTATGGCAAACATCTCTCTGCAACCAGGCAAAAAGCCATTGAGCATCGCAGATCAGATAAAGAACGTAGAAAAAGGAATTTATATCGTAGGAGATGGTAGCTTCTCTATTGATCAGCAACGCTATAATTTCCAGTTCGGCGGACAGCTTTATTACGAGATTAAAGCAGGTAAAATCGTCGGAATGCTTAAAGATGTCGCCTATCAGGCCAATACGCAGGAGTTCTGGAATTCCTGTGTTGCAGTCTGCGATAAAAGTGACTACCGTTTAGGCGGGTCATTCTTTGATGGGAAGGGACAGCCAAGCCAGTCGAGTGCAGTATCTCATGGATCTGCCACTGCGCGCTTCAATGGAGTTAATGTGATCAATACAGCTAGAAAAATCGGATAGGAATCATGGCAATACTAACTAAAGAACAAGCTAAAGCACTTTTAACGAAAGTCCTTAGCTACTCAAAAGCAGAACAATGTGAAGTAAACCTCAGCGGATCCGATGGTGGTAACATCAGGTATGCCAGAAGTTCAGTGTCTACCAGCGGTGGAATAAGTACGAATAGTTTGGTAGTGAATTCCGCCTTTGGAAAGAAATCCGGTGTAGCCACGATCAACGAATTTGATGATGCTTCCCTCGAAAAAGTAGTGAGAAGAGCGGAAGAACTGGCGCAACTGGCACCCGAAAACCCAGAATTCATGCCTTTCCTTGGCCCACAGGAATACGGACCGGAATCGCCTACATTTTCTGAGGCTACTGCCGCTATGGGCCCTAAAGAACGAGCCGATGCGGTACAGGCAAGCTTAAATCAAGCTAAAGAAAACAAACTGAATGCAGCGGGATTCCTTTCCAATAGCGCAGGGTTTTCTGCGATGATGAACAGCAATGGCTTATTTGCCTATAACAAATCTACCGATGTGGCTTTTAATATCACCATCAGAACAGAAGATGGTAAAGGCTCCGGATACGCAACTAAAGGCTATAATGATTATACCAAACTCAATACAAAAGCTGATACCGCCATCGCCGCAAAGAAAGCCCTTGCATCTGTAACGGCAAAAGCCATCGAGCCAGGAAAATATACGGTTATCCTCGAGCCAACAGCAGTTGCAGTGATGCTGGAAAATTTATTCTTTGACCTTGATGCGAGACAGGCAGATGAAGGTCGAAGCTCAATGAGCAAACCAGGAGGAAAAACTAAAGTGGGGGAACAATTGCTGGACGAAAGGGTAAATATTTACTCCGACCCCTGGAATTCGGAACTACCTACCTCTAACTGGAATGGTGATGGAAGGCCTCAGCAAAAAGTCAACTGGATAGAAAAAGGTGTGGTGAAAAATCTGTATACTTCCAGATACTGGGCACAAAAAACGGGAATAAAATCACTTCCTTCTCCGGATGGAGCAATCATGATTGGTGGTACCAAAACACTTGAAGAGCTGATCAAAGGCACAGAAAAAGGAATTCTGGTGACGAGGTTATGGTATATCCGCCCGGTTGATCCGCAGACGTTATTGCTAACAGGCCTGACAAGGGACGGTACATTTTATATAGAAAATGGAGAGATTAAATTTCCTATTAAGAATTTCAGGTTCAATGAAAGTCCAATCATTATGTTAAATAATCTTGACGAAATGGGGCGGTCGGAAAGAACGGTTAGCGCAGAGTCAAATACAAACTATCTGTTGCCTCCGTTGAAAATCAGGGACTTCACATTTACTTCTTTGTCTGACGCGGTTTAGTTTTTTAAAAGTGCAGGGTTGAAAGAGGAGTAGTTAAAAAAGTAGTATTGAAAAAGAAGCATTACTATTCAAAGGCTGGAATGTTTGCCCTGAAGGGGGCAAATCTTCCTATGCCTTTTCTTAGAAAGCATCTTTTTCCTGGAAGGCCCCTCATAGTTTCATAGAGAAGTGTTTAGCCTTTTTGGAGGTTAAAGGTTTGAGCAAGTATTAGGAGCAAATGTACTTGGCTTTACTACAGGCTGAGGTCGTTTAAATTTCCGAAAACCATCATCGTTTAGGTTGATTTGAGGCCGTTTGTTTTAATTGGAAGCGATTTAAGCTGAATTCAGCTTGTCTGGATCGACTCGGTATAATCTACTTTGATTTGAACTCTTTAGGTCGAACTCATGTTGTCTGGATTGACCTGATGCAGCTTGTTTTGATCTGGGAGTGATTTAAGCTGGGGCTCATGTTATTTTAGTTTGCCTGATATAGCTTGTTTTATCTGAAACGATTTAAGTGGGGGGGGGACATGTTATTTCGGTTTGTCTGATATAGCTTGTCTTATCTGAAGCGATTAAGTATGCTCTTGTCATTTTGATTTATCTGACACAGCTTGTTTTATCTGAAAGGATTTAAACTGTTGGACTCATGTTATTTCGGTTTGTCTGATATAGCTTGTCTTATCTGAAGCGATTAGGTATGCTCTTGTCATTTTGATTTATCTGATACAGCTTGTTTATCTGAAACGAATTAAACTGTTGGACTCATGTTATTTCGGTTTGTCTGATATAGCTTGTCTTATCTGAAGTGATTAAGTATGCTCTTGTCATTTTGATTTATCTGATACAGCTTGTTTATCTGAAACGAATTAAACTGTTGAACTCATGTTATTTCGGTTTGTCTGATATAGCTTGTTTTGATCTGAAGCAATTATAAGCTAAATCAATATTGTCAGAATTGGCCTAGCACAGTTTATCTTATTTTAGAACTGTTTAAGTTGAACCTCATATTCCCTGGATTGATCATTAAAATATAATACTGGCCAAATACTGCTTGGAATCATTCAGCAGTATTTTTCGTAGTAATTTAGGATAAAAAAGATCCCTGCTCAGAAAAGGCCTAGGAAATTTGCCCCCTTCAGGGCAAAGATTCCAGCCTTTGAAGAGTCAGGGATCTTTTTTAAATAAGAGCAAGATTAAAAACAACTCTTATTTATTGATATTAGGATTATTATCTAATTCCGCCTGTGGCAAAGGGATCAGGTAATACGGACTATTCGGTACAAAGTCCGGTTTCTGTTTATCTGGAAATTTAAGCGTGGTATGTTGTTTCGCCAGTACCTCTTTAGTTTTCCCATCAGGGGTAATCACCTTCACTTTTAGTGGTTGCCCGTCTGCACCCAGAGCAGGAAGTCTAACTACTGCAGATTGCGTTCTCAGGATATCTGACAAAGAGAAACCTTCGCCCCACAATTCTTTTCTTCTTTCTATCAGAATGGCAGCAATCACTTCTTCTTTAGATTTCGACCCCAATACAAATGGACTCGCTTGTCTGGCGCTGAGCAACTCATTCAGAATTAACGCTGCTCTGGAAAGATCACCATTTCTGGCGTAACCTTCTGCAGCGATAAGCGTCATTTCTGCCGACCTCATCATGACTATATCGCCCGTTACGTCTGGGCGGAATTTGAATTTCTGATAGCGCAGGTAACCTTCTCTTCCCGGTAAGCCATCCCATAAGAACAATTTCGCTCTGATATCGGTGGCATCAAAAAGGTTTAGAAAGTTTGGATCCGCCATAAAGCTGTAATAATAAGCGGCACTGGTAGCCACATCAAGATAATGGAAAGTATAACTGGCATTACTTTGATCCGCCTGTTGTCCCTGACCCCAAATCCATTCACTATTTTTAAGGTCATTAAATCCATTGGCATATTCGGCCACAGGCATGTAGCTGTAGTTCTTTTTAGCTTCCAGCGCCTCTTGTGCCGCAAGATCCCATTTGCCCATATTCAGATACGTTCTGGCAAGCAAACCATGCACAACATCGATATTAATTTTGTATTTAGTCGTGTTCGGGCGTTGGTAAGTCGGGAGTGATTGGGCAGCCTGAGTTAAATCCGATACAATCAGTTTATAAACGTCTTCAACACTTGATTTTGCTTTGGGCTCTGTAGTGGGAGTAGTTGGTTCTGTGTAAATGGGAACTCCTTTTGCTAAGGGGTTAACCTGGTAATTGAACTGATAATAGGTAATCAGGTTCAAATAACTATTAGCCCTTAAAGCCAGAGCTTGTCCTTTGATCCTTGCCTTGTCAGCATCAGATCCGGATGCCGCATCAATTTTAGTGATGATGTTATTGCAGTTGTCAATCACCTTGTAAAGGATGGTCCATATGGCGCTCAGACGGCTTGTATTCGAGGCATGGGTGAAATTATACGAGTCTGCGTATCCATATTTGTTTTGAATAATGGCCACATCATCGCCCATGGCATCACTCATTCTCAGGATGGTGGAATAGCCGGGATTTGCATAAGTGAAAAAAGTTTCATGCATATACGCCCAGGTACCATTCAGAACCGTCTCGATATTTGCCGCGTTGGCATAAATCACGGAGGATTCTACTGCATTTGTCGGACTGGTATTCAGGTCCTTCTTGCAACCCAGGAAAGGGATCATAAAGGCAGCTGTTATATAGGTGAATTTCTTTAAGTTCATTGTCGTAAGATTAAATTAGAAAGTAAGGTTGAGTCCTGCAGAGAAGGTCTTCATAGAAGGATACCTGAAATAGGTTGTTCCTTCGATCGTTTGCTCCGGATCCATCCCCTGATGTCCGTAAAAAGTAAGCAGGTTTTCTCCCGTTAGCGTGAGCTTCAAGTTATACAATCCCCATTTGCTCGCTAAAGACTTAGGCAAACTGTAACCAACAGTCAGGTTTTTAAGACGTGCATAAGTTGCACTGTATAAAAATCTGGTGGAAGCCTGTGCCCATCCTGCATCGTCGGTAATTAATCGTGGTACATCTGTATTGCGGTTTTCAGGAGTCCAGTGTGTAAGAATTTCTTTAGACCATGGACGACCGATAGATCTTCCTGCATGCATCAATCCCATATAATCACCATCGAGGATCTTACCGCCAATGCTGTAGGACAATAAGGCGGAGATTTCAAATTCCTTATAGTTGAAAATATTTGAAATACCACCTGTAAGAACAGGCAAAGAAGTTTTCTGAACATATTGAGTTGCGCTGGAATAAACATTTGTCAACACCTTATTTCCGGCGGCGTCTGTTCTATACCACTGAGGATCTCCATTTTCAGGATTCACACCAGCCCATTCTCTCAGGAAGAAATCAGAAGTAGTACCACCTACACGCATAATTTTGGTGGCCGTTTTAATCTCCTTTTGCGGAAGCTCCGTGATGGTGTTTTTATAATGGGTAGCATTTAGACTGACTGTCCATCTGAAGTCTGTGGTACGTATCGGAACTGCATTTAACTGAACTTCAATGCCTGTATTTTTTAAGGCACCAATATTATCATCTATAGAACCAAATCCCAACGATGGTGCTTTAGGGCGACTGAATAGCAAATCCTTAGACCTTCTGTCGAAATATTCTATCGTACCGCTGATGCGGTCGTTGAATAAACCGAAATCAAGACCTATGTTCAGGTTCAGGTTGGACTCCCATTTCAAGTAAGGAGTTTCGAGTCTGGAAGTCACCAATCCATTTTCGCCGAGATTACTCTTAATGGAATAAAGACCTTTATAGGCATAATAGGTTCCAATATTATCATTACCCTGTGCGCCATAACTGCTTCTTAGGGTCAATGTACTCAACCATGGTGTTTCTTTCAGGAAAGCCTCTTCTGAAATCTTCCAGGAAGCACCCAGCGACCAGAATGTTCCCCACCTTTGCGCAGCTGAGAACCTTGAAGTACCATCTGACCTTAGGGATGCTGAAAAGAAATAACGTTTCTTATAATCATACTCTGCTCTTCCAAGGAAACTCAACAAGGTATAATCAATTGAGTTTCCACTGAAACCGGTAAGTTGTGCAGCGGCATCAGGTTCGTCAAAACCCGGAAGAACAAAACGTTGTCTTGAACCGGAAATGATCCTGTAATTGAACTTATAAAGCTCCTGACCAGCCAATAAGTTCAGGTGATGGTCGTCCTTGAAGGTTTTATCGTAAGTCAGGATGTTATTCCAGGTCCAGGAATAAGTCCTGGTGCTACTTTTAGAAACCTCACCCTGGGTCGATATACCATCGCCCAATAGCGGGTTCGTGTAATTATGAATGTTACTGTTTAAATAATCCCCACTATAACTTGTTTTAAGCTTTAGCTCAGGAATAATGGTGGCTTCAAGAAAAGCTCTTGCCGAAACATTGTCCTTCAGGATTTGAGATTTATCCAGGCCTACTGTTGCCGGAAGGTTACTTCTTGGAATGGCCGAAGCCGGACGATAAGCCCCAAAATCAGGCACTTTATTTCCATTTCCATCTAACTTAAACGATCCGTCAGGATTACGTTCAAAAATAGGGTAGAAGCTTGGAATCGCTCTTGAATACTGGATGACATTGGCTGTATTGCTATCTTCCGAAGTTGGATAGTCCTGCAATGAATTTGCGGCAGAAACGTTCAAACCTGCAGTAAGCCATTTCTTTGCTTGCGTAGTCAGGTTGATTCTTGCATTATAGCGCTTGTATCCTGAAGCCAATGCAATTCCTTTATCATTAAGGTATCCTCCGGAGATGTAATACTGACTCTTCTCAGAACCGCCGTTAAAGCTTAAATCTGCCTGAGTTCTTCTGGCCGTTTGCTGGGTAGCTTTTCCCCAGTCATTGTCCCATAAAGGGGTAGCTCCCGGAACAATCTTTCCATCTAATCCTACCGGGTTAGGGTAATTAGCACCATAAGGGTTAATGCCCAGATCAGTAATCAACTGGCGACCGGCAGCAAGACCCAGCGCCTCATCTGTAAAAGTTGGATTCGAAACCCTTAGCTTGTTCTTTGCCGCTAACCAATAACTTTCAAAATACTCATTCGTAGTTACCTGCTCGTAATCCTTTACTGCACGCTTGGAAATCCCCTGACTAAAACTGGCATTTATTTGTGTTTCTCCGCCTTTTTTTCCCGTTTTCGTGGTGATGATAATCACACCATTCGCGCCTCTGGAACCATACAAGGCACTGGAAGCAGCGTCCTTTAATATACTGATCGATTCTATGTCGGTCGGATTGATCGAACTTAAGTCGCCGGAAAATGGGTTTCCATCTACCACATATAAAGGAGCACTGGAAGCATTAATGGAGCCAATTCCGCGGATACGAATCGTAGCAGAAGTACCAGGTTGTCCGCTCGCAGATACGACCTGGACTCCGGGTGCTAAACCTTGTAATGCCTTGGTAATATTGGACACCTGTCTGTTTTGAAGCTGATCCCCACCAATCCGCGATACAGATCCGGTAATGTCTCTTCTTTTTGCAGTACCATAAGCGACTACTACCACTTCGTCCAGTTCATTCGACGCGTCGGTTAATACGACATTTATGTTTTCTCCAGCTTTAGCACTGATATCCTGACTGGCAAAACCAAGGAAGGAAAAAGTCAGCGTTTCCTGTGCGTTATTGAGCTTTAATTTGAAATTACCCGACTGGTCTGATGTCGTTCCGGATTTAGATCCTTTGATCAGGATGCTGACCCCTGGGAGGGGAAGTTTGGTTCCTTTTTCAATTACTTTCCCTGTGACCTGATATACGTCCTGGGCCTTTGTAAATTGAATGAAGAACAAAAGAAATAAAATAGATAATCTTGTTTTCATTAGAATACTCTTGTTTTTTTGCGCTTATGAAACGATCATCAGCATCTTCGTTGCTTTTTTTAAGCAAGACGATGATCATGGTTTCATCAGAAAATTTGTTAGTTAATTAATGATTTTTGCTTCCCTGAAAATCTTCCGAATGGAAAATTTTAGACAATAGTTTCCCTCAGCCTATTTAAAAGGCTGTACGGTCTCGCTAATAAATTAAATTAATGTAGGATTAGGCCATACAACAACACATTCGAAGTGTTGGCTGACGATTAAGGATTAAGCTTGCTGTGAAGTCAGCAACTTGATAGAGATAAAGTAGAAAATTGTTCATAATGTGTCTTTACTTATACGGATTACGCGTTACGGCTGCAAATATAGACAAAAACACTACTAAATCTATAGACTTTAACTTAATTCTATCAAAGAATTGTCAAAAGAGCACTTTAGAGACTCATTTTCGGGTAGGGAGAGGGGGCTAAGAGACGGGTGATTGCCAGAAAATCG
>Ga0307414_10002039_pt1 | contig 10498 bp, 13 predicted proteins | sample DK1Ometagenome_FD_203804 | JGI IMG/M metagenome (GOLD analysis project Ga0307414, IMG submission 203804) | Maize rhizosphere microbial communities from greenhouse at UC Davis, California, United States - DK15-O-3 | ecosystem: Host-associated > Plants > Roots > Rhizosphere > Soil | place: USA...
TTGAGTACCGCTGAATCCTGTACGGGAGGGCTGATGGCCTCGCTGCTGGCGGATATCCCTGGGGGCGGCACGGTGTTCCACTGCGGCTTTGTCGTTTACTCCAGCGACGCCAAGCAGCGCTGCCTGGGAGTCAGCGGCGAAACCATCGAGCGCTTTGGCCTGACCAGCGAAGAGGTGGCCTGCGAAATGGCCGTGGGCGCCCTGAAGGCCGGGCCGGCCGACATCGCCCTGGCCAACACCGGCCTGGCCGAGGCCGACGGCGAGATGGACGGCGTGCAGTGCTTCGCCTGCGCCATGCGCGTGGGGGACCATGAGGGCGTCATCAGCGAAACCCTCAAGTTCGAAGGGGAACGCAACCAGGTGCGCCATGCGGCTGCGCTCCATGGGCTGCTGCAACTGCCCTATTACTATGAGCGGCTGAGATCGACCTAGTGGCACCGTGCCGGGCTGACGTTCAGTTCGGCCAGGGGCGCGTCGCGGTGCGCCGGCAGTTGTTCCAGCAGGCAGAGGTACTGCTCCAGCAAATACTGCGCATCGTCCTGCCAATAGCGGGCGTTGTCGTGATGCAGGGCCAGGGTGATGCCGCTGTCCGCCAACCGGACTTGCAGGGCCAGTTCGAAGCGCGGGTCGGTGCCCGGCAGTACCAGCGCGTGCCAGCTCAGCCCTGCGATTTGCCGCCCGGCGGGCTGACCCGCAAGGGCGAAGCCGACGCCGAGATAGGCCTGCTGCGGGTTAGCCAGGGGCCAGTACTCTTGCGCACCGATATGCCCTTCCAGCAGAGCCGCTAGACGTTGCAGCCATTGCGAGAAGGATTGGGTCGGATCGGGGCGCAGGGGCAGTGGTAGCACTTTGTCGAAGACGCCAACCCCGCCGGCCAGGGCCTCATAGTCACGACGGCAGTCATGCTGCCAGCCGCCGATGAAGGCCGGTTGTCCGCCGATGCGTCCCAGCAGCGCCCACCAGGCCGCTTGTAGCAGTGTCGGCAGGGTCTGCTGTTGGGCGTCGGCAAGGCGCTCCAACGCGGCCGCCAGCGCGGTGGGTAGCGCTTGGGCCAGGTAGCCATGATTGGCTTCGGCCTGGCCCTGGCGACGATAGCTCAGGCGCAGCCCCGGCAGTTGCTCCAGGTCCAGCTCGGTCCAGTAGGCACGGCCGGTTTCGGCTTCGGGGTCGGCTGCCAGGTCGGCGCGCCACTCGATGAATTGCGAGTACTGGAAGGGCTCATCCCGTTCGGCGTATGGCTGGTCATAGACCTGCGGCAGTTCGGCGAACAGGGTTTCCAGGCTCAGGCGGTCGCCGACGCTGGGCGCCAGGCTCAGCACCAGTTCCCAATCGCGCTCGTCCAGGCGGACCAATAGGGCCCGTAGCAGGCGGCCGCTGTCCAGGGCGAACGGCTGCCCGCACAGCTCGGCCACGCGCGCTCCCTTGCTGTGCGCCGCGGTGCGCAGGTCCAGTGTCTGCCAATCCAGATCGGCTTCTACCGGTTGCTGGCGCAGGCCGGGGTAGAGCGGTGACGGCAGCAGGGCCATGTGCAGGCTTTCATGGTGCTCCACCAGGCTGAGCAGTGCTTGGCGCAGGCGTGCTTCGTCCAGCGGGCCGTTCAAGCCGATGTGTAACTGCATTGCCGGATGACCCGCGTCGAGGGCGATCTGTTGTTCCGGGCTTAGGGGGTATCCCCAGTCAATTTCATCCATGTCGTCGTTCACTTCTGTGATTCCACTTCACTGTGGTTATTCATTCCCGTCCCTGTCCCTTTCTTCATAGCGTTCGTGCGTTCGAAGCCGCGCCTTGAACACGCGACTTTGCGGTGCTTCGCTCGACGTTCGGCGAGCCCAGCGAGATTATTAGCAATGCTTAATAATAACAATTATCATTTGTATTTATTCATGTAGCGTAACGCAACATCCGGCGCCTCAGTCGAGGTTTGGATGCCATCAGGAGGAAGAGAAATGAGCTGGGACAGTCCCCGAGACGCGTTTTCTGGTGGTGGCCAATCACGAGGAACGGTGGTCGATCTGGCCGGACTACAAGCCGTCGCCCGAGGGGTGGCGAGCCGCCGGCAAGCAGGGCAGCAGGGGGGAATGCCTGGCCCATATCGAATCGGTCTGGACCGACATGCGCCCGTTGAACTTGCGCCAGGCCTGGCAAACGCAAGAACGAAACTGATGAGTGCGGCCGTCAATCCCTGGTTTTCCGTGCTGCCACGGGGAGATGCGCCGGCCACACTGCGTCTTTATTGCTTTCCCTATGCGGGTGCCGCGTATTTGGCTTTTCAGCATTGGCGGGCACACCTGTCCGGTGACATCGAGCTGGCGCTGATCAGGTTGCCGGGGCGTGGCGCACGGTTTTATGAGCCTCAGGCGGCGTCTCTCGAGGCGCTCGCCGAGACCTTGGCGAACGCAATCGCCGATGCACAGGGCGGACCGGAACACTTCGCCTTGTTCGGCCACAGCATGGGTGCCCTGCTGGCTTTCGAAACGGCGCGGGCCTTGTCGAAGCGGGGGCTATCGCCCAGAGCGTTGCTGGTTTGCGCGCGCACCGCGCCCGTCGCGCACGGGTGGCGTGAGCGTATTTCCGAGTTGTCGGACGCCGCTTTTCTCGAGGCGATCCGTAGCACGAACGGGTTACCTAAAGGCGTACTCGACAGCCCCGAATGGCTGGAGCTGTTCCTGCCGATCATCCGTGCCGACTTCGCTCTTTGCGAGAACTACCATTATCGGCCGGGATTGCCATTGGCCTGCCCGATCAGTGTGTTGGCCGGTCAGGACGATGCCAGCGTGCCGCCGTCTCTGCTCAAGGGGTGGGCCGGCGAGACCCGTGCCGGCTGTCAAACCTGGCTGTTTCCGGGTGGGCATTTTTGTGGATTCGGGCGGGAGGCCGAGCTGCTCGGCCTGCTCCAGCGCCAACTCTGTCCGCAGCGTAAGGCCTGGTATGCGACTGTCTGAGCGGAGGCACATCGTTGGTTGGTGAACCGCTGCGTGTACTGCAGCGCGACTACCCATGCCTCGGAGATGCCCGTGGCCAAAGCCATCCAGCAACACTGTCTGCGCTTGGGCACCGTCCTGGAATGGGGTGGCCGCCATGGCGCAGTGGTGCGCTTCCTGCCGCCGTTGCTGATCCAGCCCGAAGAAGTCGACCTGTTGGCAGAGCGTTTCCACGTAGCGGTGCAGCAGGCCTTGGACAGCTCGACGAACAGGGCGCTGCATACCGCTTAGACCGGGGGCTGCCGTTCGGCCTCGACCACCTGGTCATCCTTCCCGCTGGGTGCGGGTGCCGTTCGAGTATCGGCTTCGGCCTCTGTATCCGCAGCGCTGCCGACCGTTGCGCGCAGCTGCGGCAGGCAGTGCGGGTAGTGGTTCTGGATGAAGTTCACCAGGTTCTCGCGCAGGTAGCAGCGCAGGTCCCAGTTGAGCGAGGAATCGGCCGAGCTGGCCAGCACACGCAGCTGGATGGCGCGCTCATTGGTGTCCACCAGTTGCAGCACCTTGACCCGACCGTCCCAGAGGTGGCGCGCCTCCTCGCAGAGGCGGGTGACTTCCTGGCGCAGCGGTTCCAGTGGGGTGGTGTAGTCGACCCAGAGGAATACCGAGCCCGTCAGCGAGCTGGTTCTGCGGGTCCAGTTCTGGAACGGGTGCTCGATAAACCACTGCAAGGGCACCACCAGCCTGCGGTCGTCCCAGACCCTCACCACCACGTAGCTGCCGCTGATTTCCTCGATCCGGCCCCATTCGTTGTCGACGATGACCACATCATCCAGGCGGATCGGTTGGGTCAGGGCGATCTGCAGGCCGGCGATCAGGTTGCCGAGGACCGGCTTGGCGGCGAAGCCGACCGCCAGCCCGGCCAGGCCGGCGGAAGCGAGCAGGCTGGTGCCGAACTGCCGCGCGGCGGGAAAGGTCATGAGCATGCTCGCCACGCCGAAGATCACCACGAACACGCTCAGGGTTCTTACCAGCACTCGGGTCTGCGTCTGGATGCGGCGCGCCTGGAGGTTATCCGCGACGTTCACCGGGTGGCGCATGACGATGACCCGTTGCACCGCGTCCGCAGCACGCAGCCCGAGCCAGGTGAACGCGGCGATCATGGCCAGGGAAACGATGCGGCGCGCGCCATCGATCCACAGCAAGTCATCCGAGGCGGCACCGATGACCATCTGCACGCCGAGCAATGGCATCAGCAGCCTGATCGGCTGGCGGGCGCGCTGCAGCATCTCGTGGGCGAAAGGCAGGGCTCTGCTGAGCCGGGTAAACAGGCGAATCAACCAACTGCCGAGCAGGCTGCCGATGCCGGCGACCAGCAGTGCCACCAGGCAGACCCGCAGCTCGGGCCAGGGCAGGAACTCAAGCCATGCCGGGTTCATTGCGACCTCCTGAGTCGGGTGTCAGGTCAGGGGGCGCGGCACGGCCCTCGCCCCATGGGTTGCAGTGAAACGGGCCCAGGTGCTGACCAGGGCCCGGCGAGGCTCAATTTTCAGGGAGCGAGGCGTTGAGTTGCTCCGCCATCTCCAGGTGGTGCCGCAGTGTGGGCAGGGTCTCCTTGGCGAAGGCTGCAATCTCTGCGTCATCGGACGTGCTGGCCCCTTCGAACAGCTGAATGGTCTGCTGGTGCGCGACCACCTGATTGTTCATGTAGGCCTTGTCGAACGAGGCCTCGCCTCGCAACTTCAGGACCAGCGCCTTGGCCTGATTCATCAGTTCGGCGGAGTCGGACACTTCCAGGTTCTTTTGTTTGGCCAGCGCGGTCAGCTTCTCGTTGGCGAGGGTATGGTCATCGACCATCGTCTGGGCAAATGCCTTGACCTCCTCGTTGCCTTTTTCCAAGGCCAGCTTGGCGGTTTCGATTTCCGCGATGCCTTTGGCCGACGCTTCTTCGACGAAGTTGTCCGGCGTGACTGGCGGATTATTGGGATCGCTGGCAGCGAACGCGATGCCGGCGGACGCGAGGCCCAGGGAAACAATCGCCCCCAGGCAGAGCTGTTTGAAACTGAGCATGATCGGTTCCTCCTTAATTGGCGTTACTTGGGGTAGAAGCACCGGGCCGCCAGGAAGTTCAGGGAAATTCATGCCGCACGGGGCGGCGTTGGCGGCAGGTGCTGGCGTCGCAGCGTGGCTGCGGGGCGAAATTGAGTTCGAACCTGACGGCGAATTGCTGCCTCCAAGCCTGGAGAGCGCCTCGGCGTATTCCTAACCGAAACAAGGGGAGCAACCCGATGAAAAGCACAGGTAAAACTGGCAGCAAGAGCGAGGTGGCAGGTCGCGATACCCTCGATCGTCAGAACAGCAACGCCAAGCTGGAGCAACTTGAATGCGATCGCGAGGACGCGACAGGGCAGGCCCTGACCACCAACACAGGCACGCGCATCGCTGACAACCAGAACAGCCTGCGTGCCGGAGAGCGGGGGCCGACCTTGCTCGAAGATTTCATCATGCGTGAGAAAATCACTCATTTCGACCATGAGCGAATCCCTGAACGCGTGGTGCATGCCCGTGGCGCCGCCGCCCACGGCTACTTCGAGGTGACCGACTCGCTGGCGGACCTGAGCAAGGCGGATTTTCTGCGTGAGCCGGGCAAGCGCACACCGGTTTTCGTGCGCTTTTCCACGGTGCAGGGGCCCCGCGGCTCGGCCGATACCGTACGCGATGTGCGTGGCTTCGCAGTGAAGTTCTACACCGACGAAGGCAACTTCGACCTGGTGGGCAACAACATGCCGGTGTTTTTCATTCAGGATGCGGTCAAGTTTCCCGACTTCGTTCATGCGGTAAAACCGGAGCCGCACAACGAAATCCCCACGGGGGCGTCGGCCCATGACACCTTCTGGGATTTCGTCTCGCTGACGCCGGAGTCAGCGCACATGGTGCTCTGGACTATGTCCGACCGGGCCATACCCATCGCGTTTCGCGCCATGCAGGGCTTCGGTGTGCACAGCTTTCGCCTGATCAATGCGAGCGGTGAAAGCCGCCTGGTGAAGTTCCACTGGCGACCCAGGGCGGGCGTCTGCTCGCTGGTCTGGGATGAAGCGCAGAAACTGTCGGGAAAAGACCCGGACTTTCACCGGCGCGGGCTGTGGGAGGACATCGAAAGCGGCAACTACCCGGAGTGGGAACTGGGGGTGCAGGTGATGGAGGAGGCGGATCAGTTGCGCTTCGGTTTCGACCTGCTGGACCCCACCAAGCTGGTGCCCGAAGAGCAGGTACCGGTGCGCATCGTCGGGCGGCTGGTGCTCAACCGGAATCCGGACAACTTCTTCGCCGAGACGGAACAGGCAGCCTTTCACGTCGGCAATATCGTGCCGGGCATCGACTTCAGCAACGACCCGTTGATGCAGGGCCGGCTCTTTTCCTACACCGATACGCAATTGCTGCGCCTGGGCGGACCCAACTTCAACGAGATCCCCATCAACAAGCCGCTCTGTCCGTTCCACAATAACCAGCGCGACGCCCCCCATCGCCAGCAGATCAACCGTGGCAGAGCGTCCTATGAGCCCAACTCGATCGATGGCAACTGGCCGCGCGAAACCCCGCCAGCGGCAAGTCGGGGCGGTTTCGCCTCGTTTCCCGAACCCGTCTCGGGGGAAAAGGTCCGGGTGCGCTCCGCCAGCTTCGCCGATCACTTTTCCCAGGCGAGCCTGTTCTGGCGCAGCATGAGCACGGCCGAGCAGAACCACATCGTCGGTGCCTACAGTTTCGAGCTGTCCAAGGTGGAACGTCCGGCCATTCGTGAGCGCCAGGTGAGGGACATACTGCTCAACATCGACCCCGTGCTTGCGCGCCGCGTGGCGGACAACCTCGGGATCGAACTTGCCGCAGGCACGCCCGCTGCAGCAGGCGATGCGCCGCAGACCTCACCCGCCCTGAGCCAGACCAACCTGCTGCCAAGCGACATCAAGGGGCGCCGGATCGCCGTGCTGCTGTTCCCCGGGTGCAAGGCGGGGGAGGTGAAGGCATTGCTCAAAATGCTGAAGGAGCAAGGCGCCATGCCCAAGCTCCTGGCCGCCTCGCTCGCCCCGGTGACCGGTGACAAGGGCCAGGCCTTCCAGCCCGAGGCGACTTTTGCCGGATCGCCCTCCATTACCGTCGACGCCGTGTGCATTCCCGGTGGCGAAAATGGCCCCGAGGTGCTGGGCAAGGATGGGGTGGCCACGCACTACCTGCTGGAAGCCTACAAGCACCTCAAGCCGATTGCCCTGCTCGGCGAGTCGGTTGGCCTGGCCAGTGAGCTGGGCCTGGAAAAGGACGAGGGGCTGATCCTGAGCAGCGATGTGACCCTGCTCTGTGCCGACCTGGTCAATGCGCTGAGGCAACACCGCATCTGGGCACGCGAAGCGAAGGTCGCCCATATACCGGCATAAGCCGGGCGCGGCCCCGCACCCGGCTAGAGCTTGCGCATGGGTCGGGTGGGGTCGTCCTTGCGCGGTGGCTGCGGCCCCGGGTCACGTCGGGGCCGCTCGCCAGGCGGGGTACGTGGCGGCAACCGCCGCTTGATCTGCGGGTCGGGCACGCCGCTTCCCGGCTCGTCGATAGCGGGTTTATGGGGGGCAGGGCTTTTTTTCTCGCCGTTCATGGGGGACCTCCTGCGCAACGGCTGGGTCGTTGTTTTGCCGCTCGCCGAGCGGTTCGGTTCGCGGCATCGGCCTGGACGTTCAGGCAAACAGCGCAGCACAGGCGTCGGCGCACACCTGGCAGGTGCGTGCACATTCCTGGCAGTGATGGCTGGCGTGCTGGACGCACTCGTCGGCGCAGGCGAGGCAAACGTCCTTGCACAGCCGGCACAACGCGGGGGCGTGCTCACTTTCGCGCAGCATGAACACCGCGCTCAAACGACAGATGTCGGCGCAATCGCGCGCCAGCCGCATGCAGTGAGCATGCAGGGCGAGGTCGTCCTCGCGCAGGGAAAGGGTCACGCAACGCTCGCAAGCGTTGGCGCAACTGCTGCAAGACAGAATGCAATCGAGGTAGCGATGGTGCTCGCTCATGGCGGGTTCTCCTGTGCAGGGCGCAGGCCCTCACCGGCCTGCATCGCAGTGAAAGGACGCGCTGAACCACGAAGAGGCTGGGCAAGGTGGGGCACGCCAGGAGCGGGTGCGGTGGAGGAAACCGCGATGCTCCTTCACCCATGAGAGAGGGGCGGCCGCCAGATCGTTCGTTCTATTTCGCTTCTATTTTTACTGCCCGTTCCTGCCGCACGCCTGGCAGTGATTTCCTGAACTTTCACCGCTGCGCCAGCTTCCATACGCTAAGAGAAGGCCACACAGGAACGGCTGCAATGGGCAGGCTCACACCCGAGGAAGCTGCGGAGCGTCACGCGCCGGTCAAGGAAAATATCAAGGTCCAGCAGGTGCATTGGCGAATAGAACGCGTGGGCTTCGTTGCGCTGATCGTACTCATCACGCTGGCGCTGCTTGGGGTGTTCTCCAGCGGCCCCCTCAGCCAGGTGCAGCAGCAGACCGAATCGGGAAACCTGGCGGTCGAGTACCAGCGCTTCATACGCAACGGCGCCACCTCGGAACTCATCTTCACGCTACACAGCCGTCCGGGACAGACGGTGGAGATGACCCTGGATGACGCGCTGCTCGAAGAGGGCACCGTGGAGGGCATGGTGCCCGAGCCGGTTTCCAGTTTCGCCCACAAGGGTGCCGGGCTGGTGTTGCGCTTGCAGGCGAACGCCGAGGGGCTGGCCACGGTCCGTCTCGCCATGCGCAGCAGCGGCATCGGCTCCTACCGCTACAGCGTGCACGCCAACGGCGAATCCCTGCCGCTGCACCAATTCATCTACCCCTGAGGGCATACACCATGGACGCGGTCCTGCGTGCTGTTGCTGTTTACTTCGTGCTGCTGATCATCTTCAAGATCGCGGGGCGACGGTCGTTGTCCCAGTTGACGCTGTTTGATTTCGTCCTGCTGCTGATCATCGGCGAGGCCACCCAGCAGGCGCTGCTGGGTGATGACTTTTCCGTGACCAATGCGATTCTGGTGATCGCGACCCTGTTCACCGTGGACATCGGCCTCTTGCGGATAAAACAGCGCTGGCCGAAAACCGATGTGTGGCTAGAAGGCGCTCCCCTGATCGTCGTGGAGCGAGGAGTGCCGCTGAACAGCCGGCTCAAGGCAGCGCGCATGGATATAGACGACATTCTGGAGTCGGCCAGGGAAAAGCATGGGCTGGAACGCCTGGAGCAGATCAACTACGCCATTGTCGAAAAGGACGGCAAGATCTCCATCATTCCGGTGGGCAGTTGAGCCCAGGCGCGGCCGCCTGGCGGTTTCAGCCGCTGGCCCTCATTTGCTGTGTTCGGGCGAGCTGGGCCCTTGCCCATGCCCACGCGGCCCGGCGACGCCCCACACGGCCAGGCCGAGGATGGGAAAGATCCAGATACCCAGCGCCCAGAGCGATTTGGTGCCTACCGATTTATCACTTCGAAATACGCTGATCACGGCCCATACATCGAGCAGGACAATAATCCCCGCAACAGCAATCCAGAAATACGTGATGGGGTCTGCCATGGCTGTTTCCTCCAAATGTGCCGTTCGCTAAAGATTAGGATTGGCGAGCGAAGAAAGAGGTTCAATGTCCCTGGCTGCTTATGGGGGCCACGCACCGACGGTGCTTATCAGGCACGGTGCATGAATGGCTCGACCGGAACAGAACTTTCCTAAAACACTGTTGTTTAGAACCTGCACGATAAAGTTATACCGATCACGGTTGTTAAAGTGGCTTGAGTAGTGGCCTTTGCATGTCATGTTAATAGCGTTCAGCTACCCGTGACGTATTCAAGAGAAACGGGAAAAAATTAGTGGAACCACTGTGCGGGTGGGGTGCCTCACTGTATGTGGGGACTAATGGTGGTCTCTACATACACGCCAACGGAGGAACTTGTCATGGCGAGCAACAACAATCCTGGTAACTTCTCGAATGACCGTGAAAAAGCGTCGGAAGCTGGACGTAAAGGCGGTCAGAACAGTGGGGGTAATTTTGCCAAGGACCGCGAAAAAGCCTCGGAAGCAGGACGCAAGGGCGGCCAGCGTAGCCACGGTGGCGGTCGAAATTCGTAGTCCGGTTGTACGAAAACCCGCTTCGGCGGGTTTTCGTATAATTAGGTGTCATACCCGTTAAATAAAATAAACAGTCACGCTCTGCTTTGCCAGATATCCAGGAGGAAGTCGGGTTCTTCATGGTGAAGGAGGGTGGGCCGACCCAGGCGCTGGCTTATATGTTGGTGAATCTGGCTGGCCGTACAGTGTTCCTTGCCGTCCGACGGCGAACGCCAATGACAGGCAAGAATAAAGCCCTTGGGCAACAGCGATTCGCGCACGTGCTGGGTCATATCTGAAAGTTCCTGAAGATCATATTTCGTTGCCAGGTTATTGATGACAACCAGGTCATAGCGCCCGCTTGGCCACTGCGTCGGTAATTGGCGCAGCAGGAAACGCACATTGGGCGTGCTGCCCATACGCCGCGCGGCAGAGGCCAAGCGGGCCGCTGAATGATCGCAACAGGCCAGTTG
>Ga0307414_10002040_pt1 | contig 10497 bp, 7 predicted proteins | sample DK1Ometagenome_FD_203804 | JGI IMG/M metagenome (GOLD analysis project Ga0307414, IMG submission 203804) | Maize rhizosphere microbial communities from greenhouse at UC Davis, California, United States - DK15-O-3 | ecosystem: Host-associated > Plants > Roots > Rhizosphere > Soil | place: USA...
TGGTTACCCTGCCCTTTTCCGTTTTTTTGCCACCTGCATATGAAACAGGCAATACCGCGGCCGCATCCGTCAGTTCCTTAAGGACGAAACTTAACACCTCTGCCTCTTTTGTTCTTGGCAATTCCTCTCCAAAAGCCAAAGACTTTGTCACCAGAGGAACATCACCAACCAATAAGATCATGTTCAAATATTGATAAGCCCTTAGAAATCGTACTTCTGCTTTATAACGCTCCAGCAGGTTTCTATCCTCCGGGGTTTTATCAATATTTTCCAGCAAATAGTTGAACCTTCTGATTGCTTTGTAGCTCGCTTCCCAACCAAAATCCACAGTCAGGTTTACATCACCAGAACTCACTACCGTGGCAATACTTTCCCATGGATACTGCGCATAGGCATTATCGGCATAAGCATCATAATAGGATTGATAAGCATCACCGGGAAGGTTTTGATAACAACCGTTCACCGCAAGAAACGCGTCATTGCTTGTTTTCCAAAAAGTTTCACTGGAAACACTGTCTTGGGGAATTTTATTCAGCAGGTCTTTTTTACAAGCTGACAATACTGAGGCAAACAGCCCCAGGTATAGGATATATTTAAATTTTTTCATCAGAGTATATTGTTTTTTTAAGGTTATGAAGCTATCATGATCTTATTTCATTTCGTTATCTGATTTGTAAGATCATGATGGTTTCATCAGAGTATTTTCTAAATTAAACGAAGTGCTAACCATTAAAAACGAACGCTTAAACCCACTACATAAGATTTCAATCCCGGATAAGAAGACCTTGCTGAAGGTACTTCGGGATCAAAATCTTTCAGACGTTTGTCTGCCCTTACCGTAAAAGGATTGGTCGCGCTCAGGTAAACTCTTAATCCTCCAAGATGCATTTTCGAAATCACCGGAGCATTGAAAGTATAACCCAGTGACATTGACTTGATTCTTAAATAAGCCGCATTAAATAACCAAAAATCTGAGAAAACGGTATTTTGAGTATTGTTTTCCGATTTCAGTATTCTTGGATAAGCTGCATTTGGATCAGGATTCGCAATTGTCCAGCGTTGTTCGTGAATAGGCTTCACTCCTGAACCATTAAAAAAGGCCATAGAAGCTTCCTCGCCCAAATAAACTTTAACATTTGTTACCCCTTGTGCCAGCATTGAAAAATCAAAACCTTTATAGGCCATATTTAGGTTAAAACCATAAGTAAAAAATGGCTGATCATTTCCTACGATTGTCCGGTCATTTGCATCAATTTTATTGTCGCCATTCAGATCGGCAAATTTAATGTCCCCACCTTTTGAGGCCGAATTGAGTTTTGGCGAAGCTGCCGCTTCGGCATCACTGGCAAACAAACCTTGTGATTTATACATATAGAAGGATCCCAATGGCTCACCTACTTTATAAATATACTTATCGTTAATGTTTCCATCGGCACTGGACAGCGAAGTAATTTTATTCCATACTTTAGCCATATTTGCGCCAATACCATAAGTAAAACCACCGATATTGTTCTTATAACCCAGTTGTAATTCCAATCCTTTATTCTGCACTGAACCTGCATTTTGTGCCGGTGCATCCAAGCCATATTCCAAAGCACTCTGTAAAGAAAGCAAGATGTCATTGGTATTTCTAAGGTAATAGTCGGCCGTTAGGTTCACCTTCCCATTGAACATGGTTAAGTCCATTCCAAGGTTAGAAACCGTAGTCTTTTCCCAGCTTACTTTTGAATTTGAGCCTTTTTCCTGCCATACCCCATTCTGCGTCTGATTTGCAAAAGAATAAGCAAACTTAGACACCAGCAGATCCAGGTAATCATAGTTCCCCACATTGTCCTGATTCCCGAGTTTACCCCATGAGGCACGTATTTTCAGGTCGTCAATCCATTTGATCTGTTTCATAAATTCTTCCTGACTGATTCTCCACCCGGCAGAAAAACCAGGGAAAACGGCTAATCTGTTGGCAGGTCCAAATCTGGAGGATTTATCAAACCTGATATTGGCTTCTAACAGATACCTGTCGTTATAGGAATAGTTCATCCTTCCGAAGAAAGACTGAATGGCCCATTCTCCCAGATTTCCTGAATTCGTATTGAAATTTGGATTATTGGCACCCGCATCGATCACCCCAAGATCATTGTTTGGAAAATCTTTCCGTCCTGCCCGGATAAATCTGGACTGGAAGGCTTCATAAGAGGTACCCCCTAAAATTTTGCCATAATGTTTTCCTATCGTTTTCTCATACTCGGCAGTTCCCTGCAAAAGCATCCTGTTGTTCCGGTCCCAACGTTCGTCAAGCGCGTTTGGCGTAACCGCAGTACTGGCTACCGGCTGTTTGGTTAAAAAATTAATGATCGGTGCCAGTTCATTTATAAAAGCCGAACCCGTTTTATTATAGGCATTGTAAGAAGCTGTTCCACGCAAAACCAATCCTTCTGTCAGGGTCAGATCTGCATTTACAGCGGTATTTATTCTTTGTTCTTTTGAACGGCTCCATCCTCCTTCTTCCAGCGTCCGAACGGTATTTCCAGTCACCAAAGGATCGAATACTCCGCCACTCAAGCTCCCCCAGGTCCCATCCGTATGGCGAATGGGAATGGTAGGTACATTTCTGTTTAAAGTAGTGAATGAATAATCACCTCCATCCATTTGGTACATCTCCTGGGTGAAGGAACTCGTTGTACTGAGGTTCAGTCTTTTGTTTACCGCTGCATTGGTATTTAACCGGAAGGAATAACGGTCCATATCTTTTCCTTTTTTCAGGGATTCCTGATTCATGTAACCAAAACCGGAATAGAATTTAATCTTGTCCCCTCCGCTCACACTGATCTGATGATCCTGTAATGGGGCATTCTTTAATAATGACGCTTTATACCAGTCCGTATTCGGGTACTTGTCCGGATCTTCTCCAGTGTCAAATTTTCGGATTTCTTCCTCTGTAAAACGAACCGGTCTGCCTGCGTTTGTTAAGGCCTCATTTAACAGGCGCGCATATTGTGGAGATCCCAAATATTTGGGGATATTGGTTGGCGATTGATTTCCATAGTAGCCATTGTATTCAATATTCATCTTTCCATCTTTCCCTTTTTTGGTGGTGACCAGGACGACTCCGTTTGCGGCGCGGTTACCATAGATCGAAGCAGATGCTGCATCTTTAAGCACGGAAATACTTTCCACATCGTTGGGATTGATACGGGCAAAATCTGCCGGACTTGCAGGAATTCCATCCACCACAATTAATGGCTCTTTAGATACTGCGGTCTGACCTGCAAGCGTAATCTGATTGCTTCCCCTAAGGGATAAACTACCGATATCACCACCTGCACCGCCTTCTCCGGTATTGGTATTAAAACTTCCCACATCTCCCGTCCTGGACTTCACCGTTAAACCCGGGGTTATTCCCTGTAGCGCATTCTGCATGGAAGTAACCGGTCTGTTGGTAATCTGGGCAGAGCTGATGCTGGCTACCGATCCGGTCAGGTTTACCTTTTTCTGAGTTCCATAGCCGACAACCACTACTTCATTCAGGCCATTATCAGCCTGAACCAGGTAGATGTCCAATTGTGTTTTGTTGCCGACTTCTACCTGCTGAGTATTGTAGCCGACATAGTTAACAATCAATATCGCTGAAGCTGCAGATCCGACATCTAAAGTAAAATTCCCTTTATTATCCGATTGCACGCCCTTCTTGCTTCCTTTGAGCATGATGGAAACTCCGGGCAGAGGGGAATTGTCTGCCTTATCCAATGTTTTCCCTGAGATGATTTTTACCTGGGCTTGTGCGTAGCCACAGGTTAAAAAAACAAATAATAATAGTAAATGTAAACGAATCATACTTGGTTGGTTTAGTTTAGGTTATTGCTTATAAAAATGTTGAGGGGGATGGTCAACTAAAGTTAAAACCATTGGCTGTACCGAACTCTACATTGGTTGTCTAATGATGACACTATATTGTCCTGAATATTGACATTTACAGCTTTTGTAAGCAATCTTGCATAAGAAGCCTGTTAGAGGAGCACAAATATGGACGGTGAAGCATGGTGATGGAACATTGATTTAAAATGAAAAGACCTAAGCTTTTCTGGCTTAGGTCTTTCTCAAAATTAACAAGGAAGCTCTTCTTTTATTTTTTAGCTTTTTTCACTTTCGGAAAGGATTCCGTCGAGCCCTTTCTCTGGCCATTAAAGAACAAAGCATAACGAATCACCTGGTCTTTTTGCAAAGTCACCGGTTCCTTATAAAGAGAAGAAGTAGCTGACACCTCTCCACCGTCCAATGTAAACCTGATCGTTCCGCTTTTTGTAGGGTCCGTCAATGCCACGGTAGAAGTGATGCCTGAAGTCCCCACCAAGGCCAACTTTGGCACCGGAATACGGAACTGAATTCCTTGTTTGTCGTAACGTTGATATTGATCTACCAGCCTCTTATTAAAATCTTCAAAATTCCTGGATGCTTTTGGCGACCAGTCTATTTCTGATAAAGCAGCAATCCTTGGGAATACCATATATTGAAAATAATCTTCCGTTCCGATGAACTCCGTCCATAAATTCGCCTGAGCACCAAGGATATGTTTGGCTTCTTTTTCATTCAATGCCGGATGTACCGGTTCAAATGCATACACGCTATCCAAAGGCACCCAATAACCGATGGCCATGGGTTCTATTTTTGAATCTGCCTGATAACCGTCAAAGTAAAGGTGAGAATATGGAGACATGATGGCATCATGACCGCTCTTCGCTGCTTTCAATCCACTTTCCACACCTAACCAGGAATGAACAGTTGCATTTTCTGCCAATCCACCCTGCATGATTTCTTCCCAGCCGATGATTTTCTTTCCTTTTTTATTGATGAATTTCTCCATCCTTCTGATGAACCAGCTTTGCAGCGCTGCCTCATCGGTTAATCCTTCTGTTTTCATTCGGGCCTGACACTTAGGGCAGGTCTTCCAGGCATCATGCGGTGCCTCATCTCCGCCAATGTGGATGTATTGAGAAGGGAATAAAGGCATAACTTCAGACAACACATCCTCCAAAAATGTAAAGACCTGCTCATTACCGGCACAGTACAAATCTTTGGAGACACCCCAAACTTTTCTTACTTCAAAAGGTTTTCCGTTTTCAAAACTTACCGCGCCACAGGCCAGGTAAGGATAAGCCGTTATTGCGGCTACAGAATGCCCGGGCATTTCTATTTCAGGAATCACTTCCACATATCTTGAACTTGCATAAGCTACAATTTCCTTTACTTGTTCCTGGGTATAATAACCACCATACCTGATGGTGTCTACGTCTTTTTTACGATCCAGCCCAATCTGCGTTCCATTTCTATAAGCCGCAACTTCCTGTAATCTCGGATATTTTTTAATCTCTATCCTCCAGCCCTGATCTTCCGTGAGGTGCCAGTGAAACTTATTCAGCTTATGCTTCGCCAGCTGGTCAATAAACTTTTTAATGAAAGGCACCGAGAACATATGGCGACAATTATCGAACATCATTCCTCTCCAACTGAAACGGGGTTCATCTTCGATAGACACCGCAGGAATGTTTTTTGCTCCTTTCAATGGAATCAATTGCTGAAGCGTCTGGATACCATAAAACAAGCCGTTTTCTGTACTCGCTTTGAGGATGATTTTTGTTGGGCTTACCTCCAGGTGATATCCCTCTTTGGCGGTTATTTCCGGGTCGATCTGCAGGCTGATCGTCCTTGCTCCTTTTTGCATCCACTTTCCGGTGCGCAAGCCTGCTTTCAGGCCACTTGTTTCCTGGATTGCAGCTTGCAGGTAGCTGGCCAGCTCTTTTAATTCTGACTTCGGATAACTGATGTATACATTTTTATCCAATAAAAAACTCCCTTTTCTTTCTTCCATTTTTACAGGTAAGGGAATCAGGGAGATCTTGGATTGTGCGGACAATTTGATGCTGCAAATCAGAAGAAATGCAAAAATAAAGAATCGGTTCATACGGTTTATTTAGGTTAAATTTAGTGTGTTATCACTGCCCCTAAGATAACCATTTGACATCAGATTCCAAATCAAGGTTTAGTATTACTAAACAGTTATTCAAGTCCAGCTGCCTATTCGTTCGCTGCTACTATTCCTGATCAGAAATAAATAGAAAAAAGATAAATAAGTACCACAAAAAAACCGCAGGACCTTTAGGATCCTGCGGTTTTTTACAAATGGTCTTTTGCTTACGCTTTTGGCCAGTCGTTAATATGTTCTGCGTTACCGATCTTCAATTTACGCGCCGATATTACAAAACTCAATGTCATTGGTGTATTGTCGTTAACGGCAATACCTTCATTGTACTGGATGATATAGCTGTCTTCGAAAGACAATTCCTTCATCTTTGCATCTTCTTCGCCTTTTTTGAAGACAATATTGCCTGAAAGTGGCTTGTACTGGTTGTTTACCATAGATTCAATCACTGAAGTATCTTCTGTTGATTCTATTTCAAGATGGATTGTTCCACCGTAAACACCTGATGACGGACGTCCTTTTGCGTCTACGTCTCTGTTCAATGAAAAGCTGCACTGCAACACATCGAATTCTTTTGAACCTAAGTTCAGTCTGGTTTTAAATGCCATGATAATGTTTTTTAAATGTTAAACTTCCTGAATTTGAATTATGCCTTTGGCCAGTCGTTGGTGTGCTCAGCGTTGCCGAGTTTCAATTTACGGGCAGAGATCTGGAATTTCAAGGTCATCGGATTATCTCCAACGATGTTGATTCCTTCGGAATATTTCACAATATATCCGTCTTCAAAATGAACTTCCTTCATCTTCGCATCTTCTTCTGATTTTTTGATCAGTAAAGTTCCGGTTAAAGGTTTGTACTGGTTGTTTACCATTGCTTCGATGACAGAGGTATCTTCGGTTGATTCGATCTCGATATCGATCGTTCCACCATACACTCCGGAAGAAGGTCTTCCTTTTGCATCTACATCACGGTTTAGAGAATAGGCACAGTGAAGTACATCGTACTCCTTGCCCGAAAAGTTTAATCTTGCTTTGAAAGCCATAACTTTTTGTTTTAGGGTTTGTTATTAATTAACTGTAAATGACACATCAAAAATTCTGCCATTTTTACGTTAAAATCAATACGATATAAAAATAAGATAAAAATATCTTCAAAGTACTTTCAAGGAAGGTCATTTTTAAATTAAAACTAATTTATTCGCATGAACCGTCTTCAGTGTATGGATTACCAAACAAAGCCGTCTAAGGATAAAGTGGTTCCGAAGAATGGAAAAGCAGAAATGTTTCCGGTCGTTTTCTTTTTAAGACAGCCGATTCGGGTATCTGTCTTATTTCCTGTACTGTTAGCTGCCGGATGCCATTTCTATTTCTTTAAAAGGCTTCCCTTCCTTCTTCTTATCTTTACCGGCATGAACATTACTTTCATCAGGCATTCAAAAGTTGATTTCAAATGGAAAACCTTTTATCGTTCCAAGGATTTTGATTTGGCTTGCGGAGCCTACGATCATGCACCGACCTTCACCTCCGGAAGCTTAAGACTGAGCGGGAAAAGCGTGTACATCAGCGAGCTGAAAAGAGCAGAAGAAACCGCTCATGCTTTTCTCATTGGAGAAAAAGAACTGATCAGGACGGCCTTGCTGAATGAAATCCCGCTGAACTCTTTTATCGATACCTCCTTTAAGTTACCAACCCTCATCTGGATGATTGCCGGCCGGCTGCAATGGTATTTCAATTCTTCGAGACAGACAGAAGTCCGGAAAAAGTCCAAACTGCGGATCAGCCATTTTCTAGACCTTTTGGAAGAGAAAAATGAAGATTGCACTATTATCGGGCATGGCTTTTACTTTGCACAAATGATGACGGAGATCAGGAAAAGAAATGCCTCTGGCCATACCGGAAAAAGAATACAAAATGAAGAGATCAGAACATTTACTTTACATCAGCTTCCGGGCGCAGGTACAGGCCAATTTCCGCAATAGCAGGCTGAAGCCTGGAAGAAAGAATGCTCAACCTCAATTCTTTTGCAGTTACCGAAGGGAAACGCAGTAAACGTTTATAGCCTATGGTAGTTCCTTCTGTTACTTTTTTCCAGGTATCCCCCTCTTTATATTCCAATATAAATTGTTCTACCCGTTGTCCTATCTGTAGGTTTTCCTGGAGCAGCAACAGGTTAGATTTCTGATCTTTATCCAGCTTAAACTCCATCACCAGATTTCCATCTGCCTTTCCTGTTTTCCAGTAAGAACTGTCTTTTCCATCAAATAACAGGTTTGTCTTTTTTGCAGTGCTGCCCTTTAGTGTAGCTTGCTTCAGCAGGTTATTTTCAAAGGTCTCCTCCAGTTGTTTCCTGAATCCTTTTAAAGCATTCACATCACTATCATTGATCTTTCCTTTTTTATCAGGTGGAATGTTTAACAACAACACTCCGTTTCTACCTACCGAACTATAATAGATGTCCATCAATTTCTCCGGCGCCTTCACTTTAGTATCTTCTGCCGGATGATGGAACCATCCCGGACGGATAGACACATCTATTTCTGCAGGATACCATACCAGACTTTTTGCTTTGGCAATTTTTTCCCTGCTCCCCAGATCATTTGACATGAGGTCGCGTGGTGCGAAATCTGCATCCTTTTGAGAGTTTGCCGCGATTGCTTCAGGAATCATCTGATCCCCTGGAACCACACTCCATTCCGTTTCCCTTCCGTATCCGGTTTCTGTGCCTACCCACCTTACATCCGGTCCGGAAACCGCAATTGTAGCTAAGGGCTGCAGTTTACGGATCAGATTATACCAGCGGCTATATTCATAGACCTGTTTTTTTCCTGTTGGTCCTTCTCCATTCGCACCGTCAAACCAAACCTCATCGATCTGTCCATATTGTGTCAGTAATTCCGTTAGCTGATTAATGAAATAATCGTTGTATTGCATGCTTCCGAAATATGGGGAATTGCGGTCCCATGGAGAAAGGTAAATTCCAAATCCAACACCAAATGCTTTACAAGCATCGGCGACTTCCCTTACCACATCTCCTTTTCCGCCTTTCCATGGACTATTCTTAACAGAATGTTCTGTGAATTTACTTGGCCACAGACAGAAGCCATCGTGGTGTTTTGCCGTTAGAATGATTTGTTTAAAGCCGGCATCTTTACAAACCTTTACCCACTGACGGGCATCCAGTTCTTCAGGATTAAATATTTTTGGATCTTCGGTGCCGTCACCCCATTCCTTATTCGTAAACGTATTGATTCCAAAGTGAATGAAAGCGGTCAGTTCCAACTGTTGCCATCTGAGTTGCCGTGGGGAAGGCGTTACATTTGCTGCTTTTCTGATGATATCGGCTTCTTTGTCTGCCGGACTGATCTTTACGTAATTCTTATCTGTAAATAGTTGCGCTCGTCCTCTTTGCGGCAAGCCAAGAGCGATGGTGCAACCAATAATAAACGTTAAGTGATGGCAAGCTTTGCCTTTTAGAAAATTTATCTCCATGATCTGTCCGGTATTAAGCGCCATTAAATAAGCTGAAGGCACCTTTTCAAAGAAAGGGCGAATTTCATTTATAAGATTGGCGTTAATTGCCAAAATGTTAAGCTTTTTTGGCAATTTCCTTTAGATCCGGCCGAATAAATATTTTTTTGGCTGGGTATCAAAGGCTGTGTTTAACCGGGCTTCCCGGGCATATGTTCCAGTTTCTGCCGGAGTACCTGATACTCTTTTTCTAAATTCCGAAAGGCTTTAGTACGCTTATGTATGTCCTTTTCGAGGGTCTGAAGCCGGAAATATTCGGTTGAAACCTGATCAAACCGTTTCTTTACCAAAAGATATTTCACCTGTTCTTCATGACTACCTGCTTCTCCATTGAAGTTTCCAAGGTACACACTGTTAGAGATCCTTTTCCCATCGGCCGATTTAAAGCAGATGTAAACTTCCATCTGCTGCTCCAGGTCTGCTTTCTCTATAACAGCAACGAAATAGCTTCCGGCATCCCTGCGGCAAGCATTGATGCTGCCACGAAACAGGCCTCTCCCAGGATGGTAAACCATCACCATCACGATATCATCTGGCCGGTCGCCATCGGTATCCCAGCTGATTTGCACGCCAGTCTCGGTTTTAGCCATTTTAAGGTCTTCTGCAACGGCTAAATCGCCATAACTGAGCACCACTTTGCTGTAATCTACACGAATGTTAGGATACTCGCCTTTTAATGCTTGTTTTTTGTTGTAAGAGGTGGCCAGGTTATGCTGATTTTTAACCGTACCCCTTGCTTCAATTTCAAAACTTGAGTTGATAAAAGGGGTCATGGAACTTAAAAGATCCATGGTCACCGACATTGCCTGATAATTTGCCAGTTGTTTGTTACTGTGCCTCGTACGTTTATGGCCAATGGTACGGGTGACCACCTGTCCATTTAAAATATAGGAAACCAATTTCCCAACTTTGCCTATTAGTGGCCCATAAGGACCATACGGTAATAATGCCATAATAATTAAATTAATTATTTTAACCTAAGTTAACACTAGTATC
>Ga0307414_10002041_pt1 | contig 10494 bp, 9 predicted proteins | sample DK1Ometagenome_FD_203804 | JGI IMG/M metagenome (GOLD analysis project Ga0307414, IMG submission 203804) | Maize rhizosphere microbial communities from greenhouse at UC Davis, California, United States - DK15-O-3 | ecosystem: Host-associated > Plants > Roots > Rhizosphere > Soil | place: USA...
GCCTGCCGCAGAGGCACGAAGCGGATCTTGGTGCTGGTGTCTGTTCGAGCGACCGTCGTGGCCCGCCACATGGGGCCACTCGCCGTAATCAAACCGATTTCGCCCATCGAGAGACGCTCGAGCCTTGGTCCTTGCTCTTCGATCACAGCCAGCTTCGGAACGGTCCGCGATTGAGGCTGGAGGACCGGCTCATCCGCCACAGCCGCCACGGCTACCGGGCCAGCGGTCCGGGGAGCCGTCTGAACGGGATGGGCAGCCGGGAGCCTGACGGTTACGGAAGGGCCGGCCGCAAGGACCGGTGGAGTGCCTATCTCCGGCGCAGCAGCTTCCAGGACAATCTTCGGATCCGGTAGAACCGGCGCTGACACATTGAGCATGCTCTCAGGCGTCTTTGCCGTGACCTGGACCGCCTCAGCGGCGAGCACGGGCCTGGGAATGGGGATGTCCACCACGGCTTCTTCGGCGATTATGGGCGCCGAAGCTGCGAGTGCCAGGGGTACGGTCGCATCGGTTCGAGCGACCGTAAACTGCTCCGCAGCGACTTGTGGAGCGGGCGCTGGATCCGTTGACCGCGCGAGAAGCGGCGGTGTTTCGATTGCAGAACGCGCAGCCAACCTTTGCGCGATTTCCGCGCGAACCCGCTGCGCTTCCGCCAACCCGCCCTGAAGCTGCAGCGACTGTGCAAAGGCACCGAGCAGTTCGACGTTCGCCGGCTCAACCGCAAGCGCGGCTTCGTAATTGCGGCGCGAAAGATCGAACCTGCCCATGCGGTCGTAGCAGGTCGCCATTCCGGCAAGCGCGTCGATGCTGTTGGGGTCGTCGCGCAAGGCCTTGCGGAATCCTTCCAGAGCGAGGGCGACGTTGCCCAGCGCGAGCTGGCCTCGCGCCTCGGCAATCCGGAACGGTACGGGCTTTGCACCCTGCGCTAATGGCGTGGGTATCGATCTGACCTTGAGATTGGCCTGCTCCCCTCCGCAGGCAGCGACGGCCAGGACCGTGGCCGAAACCAGGAATTTGCCACCCCGTTTCATCATCAGCCTCCCAAATTTGGCATGACGGCACGAATGATGCGGATCATCGCCGGAAGCATAAGCACGCCGATCATCACCGGCAGCATGCATCCAACCAGCGGCACAGACAGGAGAACCGGCAAACGGTGAGCCTTTTCCTCGGCTCTCAAGCGCCGTTTCTCCCGCATTTCAGATGCGTAGACGCGAAGCGTCTGGGCAATCGAGGATCCGAGCTTGGATGACTGGATCAGAAGCGTCGCGAACGCGCGAATCTCATCCGCTCCGGCCCGATCGGCCATTCGCCGCAGCGCATCCTCGTGGCTCCGGCCGGCGCGCAGCTCCAAGACCACCCCGCCGAATTGTTCCGCGAGACGCGGGTGGGATTCCGTCATTTCCATGCCGACGCGAGCGAAGGCGGCATCCATGGCAAGTCCAGCCTCGACGCAGACGAGCATCAGGTCGAGAGCGTCCGGGAAACCGTTGATAATTTCTTGCTGGCGGCGGTCAGCTTTCGCGGCGATCCAGACTGCCGGGAGGTAAAGGCCTGCCAGCGCCGAGATGACCACGATACCGTAGACCTTGAGAAGGCTCGGGACCGAACCCGTTGCCCACAGGATACCGAACATCAGCACCGGAAGGCCGATGACGAGCACCAGGCGGATCAGCGTGTAGAGTCGCGCTGCATAGGGTGCGGTGTATCCCGCAGCAGCCAACTTCTTCCGCATAGTTTCGTCGCGCGTATCGACGAGGGAGAGACCCGCCTTTTCGATGCCGTTGACCAGCTTAACCCAGGCCGTTTCCCGCTGGGTGCTGCGAAGCGAGGCTCCTACGATGGCGTGTTCCGTGAAGTCCGAGCCATCGGCGAGACGCCGACGCGACATCTGCCGCGCAGAGATGGCCACGGTCCCCAAATAGGCGCCGATCGCCACGAGCGCGAACAGGCCAAGCAGGATGCCCCATCTCAGGATCGGATAATCGGCAACGAGCGGCGGCATATGTCCCCTAAACCTTGAGATCGACCATTTTACGAATGGTTATGAACCCGATGACGTACATGAGGATGAGCGTGACGAATCCCGGCAGGAAGAAGGGATCGTCGGCGACGTCCAGATAGAATTTGGAATTCACCAGGAACAGGAGGGTGAAGGAAAAGACCGGCAGGATCGTGAGCATGAGGGCCGTCATTCGGCCTTCGCTCGACAATGCGCGCACCTTCATCATCATCGCGTGACGCTCGCGGATCACTTTCGACAGATTGTCCAGGATTTCCGCGAGGTTGCCGCCGGTTTCACTCTGCACGGAAAGCGACACGACAAACATGCGCATGTCATCGAGGTCCCAACGCTCGGCCATGGCCTGGAGCGCATCGCGCAATTCCGCACCATAGGTAACTTCGTCCACGACGACGCCGAACTGGCTGCCGATTGGGTCGGGCATCTCTACGGTAAGCAGATCGAGTGCTGAAGCGATCGGATGACCGGCGCGAAGTCCTCGTACGAAGACGTCCAGAGCAACCGGGAACTGCTGCTCCATCTTCCGCCGGGTCCGGTTCGCCCGGAACTGTATGTAGACCAGCGGCAGGAAGAAGCCGAGCGCGACGGCAAAGGTCCCGACCATAACGACCTGCCCGAAGCCGAGCCCCAATCCCAGGACCAGCATAAGCAGCGCGACGATCACGAAGATGAGGACCGGCGCCAGCAGGATCATCAGCATCAGCCGCCCGGTTGGGATCGTAATTTGAGAGGCAATCAGCACCCGCTCGAACTTCTGGCCGAGATGCAGGAGAAAGGGAGGAAGATTGCTGGGCAGAGCGCTTTCGCGGCGCCTCAACAGCGCCATCGTCTTTTCCCGGTCGCGCCCTTCCGCGATCATCCGCAAACGCAGGTTGATCGCCTTCCCGCTTGCGCGGTTCGTAGCGAGCCAGCTGACCAGCACTTCCACGGCAAGCAGGACTGCGCCGAACGTGCAGCCGAGGATCAGTGCTTTCAGCCAAGCTTCGTTCATTCGAGCCTCGCGTCAGGGCGGAAGAGATCGGCGGACAGTGAGACGCCGTGCGACATGACTTGCTCGATGAACTTGGGCCGAATGCCCGTCGCCTCGAATTTGCCGAGCACCTGGCCGTCCCCGGCGAGGCCGGTCTGACGAAAGCGGAAGATCTCCTGCATCGTGACGACGTCGCCTTCCATTCCTGTCAGCTCCGCCAGGCTCAGGAGCTTGCGCCGGCCGTCCGAAAGGCGACTGAGCTGAATGACGACGTTGATTGCGGAGGCGATCTGCGCTCGCGCGGAGCGCGCGGGAATATCGATCCCGCTCATTCCGATCATTTGCTCGATGCGGGATAAAGCGTCGCGCGGCGAGTTTGCGTGAACCGTCGTCATCGACCCGTCGTGCCCGGTGTTCATGGCCTGGAGCATGTCGAATGCCTCCCCGGCGCGAACCTCGCCGACGATGATTCGGTCGGGCCGCATGCGGAGCGCATTCTTCACAAGGTCTCGCTGTCCGACCTCACCCTTGCCCTCGATGTTCGGCGGCCGCGTTTCGAGCCGAACAACATGTTCCTGCTGCATCTGGAGTTCGGCGGAGTCCTCGATGGTGACGATTCGCTCGCGGTGATCGATCGACGCCGACATGGCGTTCAGCATCGTGGTTTTACCCGAGCCCGTGCCCCCCGAGATGAGAACGTTCCGGCGCGCCTTGACGATCGCCATCAAAACTTCGGCAACAGGTTCGGGAACGCTTCCGATCTCGACGAGACGATCCATGCTGATCGGCACGCGCGCAAACTTGCGGATGGACATGGACGCGCCGTCAATGGCGAGCGGCGCGACGATCGCGTTGACGCGGCTTCCGTCGGCGAGACGGGCATCGACCATCGGCGATGATTCGTCGATGCGCCGGCCGATCGCGGACACGATCTTCTGGATAATGCGTAGAAGGTGGCGCTCGTCCTTGAAGCGCACCGCCGTCCGCTCGAGCACGCCGTAGCGCTCAATGAAGATGTTGGAATGCCCGTTGATCAGGATATCCGTGATTGTCGGGTCCTTGAGCAACGGCTCGATCGGGCCCAGACCGAGCAACTCGTCCAGGACGTCGGAGACCAGCGCCTTGCGCTCGACGTTATTGAGCGCGTGGTTCTGCTTCGACAGTTCCTCGTAGACGATGTCCCCGACCTCGGCCTCGATCTGCTGGCGCGACATCTGGTCGAGAGCCTGCAGGTTGATGAGGTCGAGCAGCCGCTGGTGAAGCTCCAGCTTGAGATCTGTGCGCGTATCGCGATTGGCGAACGCGCCTGCGTCACCGACGGTGACGATCCGCATCTCCTCTTCGGAGCGCGGTTCGGCGTCGGCGTGCTTCACTCGCGCCGATTTCTTGACCTGCCACATTATGAGCGCTCCCGTCCGAGGATGCCGGCGATGCCGGCCTCGAGCATGTCGATGTCCTTGGCCACCGCGCTCTTGCGCTTGATCTCCGCGATCGGAACACCGCGTTCGATCGCCGGATGCATCACGGCGGGCTCATTGGCGACCGTGTAGGCCACCTCGCGACCGAGCGCCTTGTGGACGTCGCCGGGCCGAATCGTCTTCATGAGCCCCTTTTCAAAGCGATTGACCACGACCCTCAGATCGACGTTGGCCAGGTCCTGCTCTCGCATCAGGTCGAGCTGACGGCGAGCGCGATGAAGGCCGGTGACGCTCAGTTCGCTTGCCAGAAGAACCAGGTCGGCCTGCGCAATCACCGATAGCGACCAGTTGGTCCAGTTCGCCGGAAGATCGACGAAGACAGTCCCGAACTCATGCTTCGCGATCTCGATTATCTCGATAATCTGTTCGCTCGTGACAGCGTCGAGCGGCATCATGGAATTGGGTCCGGCGATGATCCTGAGCCCGCTGGGATGCTCGGTCGTCGTGGCCCTGAGAAGCTCGTTGTCGAGGCGGTCGCCGGCGTCGATCAGGTCGAAAATCGTGAGGTTGGGCCGAAGGCCAAGCTGGAAAGCGGCATTGCCGAACTGGAGGTCGAAATCGATCAGGCAGACCTCACGGCCGTACTTGGCTTCATTCTGGGCAGCCCGAACCGCCAGCTGCGTCAGCATTGCAGTCGCGCCGACGCCGCCGACGCTCTTGATGATCGCGACGAGCTTGCCGTTGGCCGACCGGGCTACCGCGTCGTGGCGCCGGATGTCGTCTGCAACCGGCAAAAGCGAGGTTTCGAGATCGGCAACGTCAAGCGGCAGCGGCACGACATCGTGCGCACCCGCCCGAACCAGACTCCTGACAAGCGCCAGGGGCGGGTCATAAGCTGCGGCGATCAATGGCGTCTTGGTTGCCGCGGCGAGCTTTTCGAAACGCCTCAGCGATGCCGGAGCTTCCGGATTCACTTCGACTACCGCTGCAGCGGCAACAGCCAGTTGGTCCGGATCTATCCAGTCCGTGATTGGAACGATGGAAAGGCTGACCGGGAAACCGGCTACGCGAGCGCTAATCAGGGCCGCTGCGTCACCCTCGGCGCCGCTCAAGTAGAGCTGGACGCTGTTTTCCCTCTTGTGGGCCCGCCAGCTGCCCGCGGTCTCGTTGGGGTTGATCACCGACATGTTTCCGTCCGCCTCAATTTGATTGGGACCCTATCCCGTCCTCGTAAGTGAGTGACGAGACGAACTGGGGCATGGTGAAGGAACAGCCCACCAGCTCGCAAGCTAGGGGGGTAAATGTCATTCCTGACAAGCGGACAGTGACGATGGGTGCCAGATCGGGACCATTCGGATTGCCAGCATAGCCGAGCCCGGAAGACGAATATTCGATGGTGACGTTCGCTGGCGCAATCTCGTGATAAAACAACGTCATCCACTGCTGCACGCGATTAAAATCGGCATTGCTGAACGCTCCGAGTGTTGGGCACGGTGTCGTCGTGCAAGTGCAACTTGAGCTCGTACACGTAATCTTGCCGAATGCACTCGCAGGGATCAGGTCACCCTGCGTCAGACCGCCGACCCCGAAGTATGGCGCGTAGATTCCGGTTTGGGCTGCCTCGGTCCCCGACGCCGCGTTGCTCACAACAGCCATTCGTGCGCCCATCTGAGTTGCTTTTTCGAGGTGGTTGTACGTCCACATCCACCTGCCGACATCCACGATTCCAAGTAGGAACAGGATGAAAAGCGGCAAGATGATGCCAAACTCTGCGGCGCTTGCCCCACCCTTGTGGGAGATTAGCCGGCGAATCATCATATGCCGGCCACCGCTGCCTGCGACGAGGCATTGAGCTGCATTCCGACGCCACGGAAGCCGAAGCTGGCGAGAATTGGCATATAGTTGACCTGCGCCCTGACCTCCACGGCCTGCGCGCACCCCGAGGTCGCTGACCCACCGCATATTGGGCCGCGTGTATTATAAATGCCGCCCATGTTCTGACCGCCGGCAACCTGCGTGCAGATGACGGTCACACTGATGTCGCTACGCTGTACGCCCGCAGTGACCAACGAGCCGCCGGATAGGTATCCATTCATGACCAGGTCCTGCGTCGGCGTGACGACGTTAACAGTGTCGGGAGACGCACCGCAGCTCGAGGCTGGATAAAAGCTGAAGTCCCGACGCGCCGCAAACCGCGCGCCGTCGCGCACGGCTTTGATCAACCGATGTTCGCTCATGAAGTAATTGCCGATCTCCGCGGAGCCAAACATGAGCGCGAGCAGAAGAGGCATTACGAGAGCCATTTCGACTGCCGCCGAACCTTTGCGATCGCTACGGAGGAGCCGGACACGGATCATTTGAGCAAGTACGGCACGTCGCGCCGGATGATGGGCGCCCCGTTTGACCCTCCGGCGAGGGTCTCGCCGATGATCTCGACGTAAACCTCCTTTTGGTCGGTTCGGCCTGATTCGCGATTGTACGAAGGCTCGACTAGGAAGCTATCGACCCACTTCTGCACCTGGACGTTGGTCGAGTTGCCGTTCACGCTCTGCGCGGTGCAGTTTACAACAGCGATTACGAGTTTGCGGCGGTCAACCTGAGTGCTGCTTGGTGGCACTCCGTTGCCGAATCCCTGACCGGCACTGCAAACCGGCGATCCTTCGGCAGCGAGCGGAGATTGCGCCATCCGCTGGCCAAGCACATTGACGCCGTCGACCATCGTGTTGCGGTTGGCGATTTCCCAATTGTAGACGTTCCATCGGCTTGCATAGTTGGGAGCCGTAACCGCGACCGTCGGGCTGAGGCCCGTGTTCGCCTGCCACTGAGCCGCGTTCCAACTGCTCCCCGCCGCTCCGTTTGCGGTCGCTACAGTGCGGACGTAATTCGCGCGGAAATAGGCATCTCGATCCCAATTGCCGTCGCCGATGCGCAGGTTCGGGCCAGTGCAGGGAGCTGCACCGGCGGAGCTGACCGCGTGGCACATGTCGCGAGGATGCCCCATGGCTGCAGGCGTGGTCGTGATCGGCACCGTCGGCGAGCTTGGCAGATACTGGCTCGCGGAAGCGACTTCCTGCCAACCCTGGTTGTGAATTCTGCAAGCATTGCCGCCATTGGCTGCAGGATCGCGCACGAGATCCTTCACGACATTCACCGATGGGGGACAGCTGCCGCTTCCGACGCAAGCCGAAACATCATAGATATCGAACCGCGAATTGAGCGCGTCGTTGACTGCGTTCACGCCCGGCTTGGTGTCGACTCCGTCTCCGGGCTGACACTCACCTGGTGGGACGTTCCAGCCAAGATCCTCGCGAAGGCCGGTGTTGCCGTTGGACCCGCCAAGATGGTCGAGGAAACCGAAATTGCCGGGAGCCCAGGCTCCGCTGCCGCCCTGAACCAGCTTCAGCCCCTTGGTCAGGTAGTTGCTGACCGTGAAACTCGCATCGTTCGTTTCATCGGGGTTGCACATCATCAGGGGCGGGACCTTGCAGACCGCCGAACCAAGGCTCGCGATCGCCTGCGCACCGATGTTGCCTGACCGGAATGCCGCGACGATCGGTGTTAGTGCGAAAAAGGACTCGCGCGGTGTGACGGACACCCAAACCACGCGCGCGTTCGTGTCGGCCGTGGACAAGGCACCGAATGCATCCGTCGTCTGATTATAGCTCTGGTAAAACCTAATGTTCGTGTTGCCGGTACAGTCAGCCACGCCTGTACTCGGGATCACGACCTGCATTCCGACCGTACCGGGCTCGTTGGCCATGAGCGTGTTGTTGGTCAGCAAGGCGTTGGCCGCCGCTGCGGCGCGCACACAAGCATTCGGCTGTCCGTCGAGCTGGCTTGCCGCCGCAAGCGCCGCCTGGTCGGCGGCGTTCTGTAGCTCTGAATCCATCGAGGCAACACGGGCGTAGTCGAACGCGATGCCGCCAGCGGCTATCAGTGCAAAAAGCGTGAGCGCGACCGTCGGCGCTACGGCAGCGCCTGTATCTTCAGCAAGCCTTCGAACGATGCGCCGCATTGTTCAACATCCTTACTGAGGCCCGCCGCCCCCACCCGACGAACCAGTCGACGTCGACATTGTCTCGACGTTCTTCACCTGGTTGGTGCGGTAGCGTTTCACCGCCTGCGCGTCCTTGTCGCCATTGTCGCCGGGCTGAGCCGCATCCGGTCCGTAAACGGGGTCCGGATCGATTGTCTGGACCGCCTGAGCGTATTTGACGGTTTCGCCGAAGCCGACATCGGTCGGCACGCACGCGACGCTGCCAAGAGCCAGCGCGGCGGCAAGTATCGTCAGACCGAGCCTAGAGGACATGACCATACTCCTTCTCGAAGCCGCTCGGCTTCCTTTGGGCTGAACCGCCGCCGGCGCCGGGAATGGGGGCCGGCGCAGGGGCGACCGTACCGGGCTCGCGGATCTCCGGCCCCGGAGGCACTCCGGTGTCTGTCCTGCCCAGGAAGAAGAGGTCGGCTTCGGCGGGCGGAGCAGCGCGGTCCGTCGGGACTCGGAGCGAGCCCGCGCGCACCGGGCGGACCAGGCGCGGGGTGACGATGATCAGGAGCTCCGTGTCTTCCTTCTGGAAGTTGGTCGAGCGGAACAGCGAACCGATGATCGGGATGGAGCCGAGGATCGGGAATTGCCGGACCGTGTCCTGGAAGTCCTTCCGGATGAGTCCCGCCATGGCGAAGCTCTCGCCATCGCGAAGCTCGACGGTGGTTTTTGCACGCCGGGTCTGGATGCCGGGAATTCGAAGGTTGTTGATGATGATCGACGCGGTCGGATCGATCGAGCTGACCTCCGGAGCGACGATCAAGCTAATCACGCCGTCAGCGAGAACGGTTGGAGTAAAGGCCAGGCTCACGCCGAAAGGCTTCCACTCTACGGTCAGTGCGCTTGAGCTACCGCCGCCTCCGGTGCCAGCATTCTGCGCGACCGGAACCGGGAACTCGCCGCCGGCGAGGAAGCTGGCGGTTTCCCCCGAGAGCGACACGAGAGTCGGTTCGGCAAGGGTCGTGATCGCGCCCTTACGCTCAAGAGCGTCGAGCGTGGCATCGATGTTCAGCCCGAGGAGGCTGAAACTCCGGCTTAGAATCCCAAAGCTGTCTACGATCGATCCAAGGCGCAGCACCGGGTCACCGGGAAGAGTCGTCGTGACGCCGCCAACATCGACCTGAACGTCGGCTCCGGGAGTAAGGCTCGCTCCGCCGCCGATAGCGCCCTGGAAATTATTGTTGCCGCTTCCGCTTAAGAAGCCGCCCACTCCGATCTGCTTCAATGCGGAACGCTTGATCTCCGAGAAGCGCACCTCGAGCATGACCTGCTGCGACGATCCGAGAGACAGCATGTTCACGACCTTGCCGGGCGCGTAGGTCTCGGCGATCTGCACCGCGCGATCCGCCGCGACCGCGTCGGGAACTACGCCCTCAAGGACGATCGAATCATTGGAAATCCGCGCGCCCACGCCATCGACCGGCATGAGCTCCGACAGCTGGCGTCGAAGCGAGATGACGTCCGGACCGACCACCACGTCGACAACCGCGATCAGCATGTTGCCTCGGTCGTATAGCGTAAGGCTCGTCGTCCCCATTTTCTTGCCGAGCACGTACAGCGACTGGTCGGTAAGCGGCAGAACGTCGGCTACCTCGGGATTGCCGATCAGCGCCTTGGCATAGGGCCGGTCGGACCGGATGACCTGGCTCTTGTTGACCGGAACGGCGACTTCGCCGGCGTGAACGCCCTCTGCGACGCTGATTGAGCTCGCCTGGGCGAAGGCCGGGGCAGCGGCCGAGAGCGCCGCTAGCGCCGTTGCTGCAAGGATGGCCTTGCAAAGATGATCACGAACCATAGCCCCCCACCTCATAATTGCTGCCCTGAGTCCCCCGCACAACTTCAACGTTTTTTGTCGTCCGACTTGGCGCGGTCGCAACGCGCGCGGGACGCGCCGGACGCCGCTGAACTGCGACGGTCATCCGCGGCCTTGCCTGGCTCACATTCGCCGGCGTTGCCGGAGCGGTGCCGTAATAAGAGTAGCGCAGGTCGTTGAGGCTGACCGTGCGCACGGCCGAATCCTGTTCCAGCCCGGGCTTCC
>Ga0307414_10002042_pt1 | contig 10487 bp, 9 predicted proteins | sample DK1Ometagenome_FD_203804 | JGI IMG/M metagenome (GOLD analysis project Ga0307414, IMG submission 203804) | Maize rhizosphere microbial communities from greenhouse at UC Davis, California, United States - DK15-O-3 | ecosystem: Host-associated > Plants > Roots > Rhizosphere > Soil | place: USA...
CATGTACACGGCATTGAGGTCGACCCCGCGGCCGATCAGCGCGCGCAGCAGGCGCAGGTCAGGCAACACCGCGGCCAGCATCGGCAGGGTGCGCTGGTCGCGCGCGCCGGTGGGCGGCAACGCGTGCGCATCGGCGCCGGCGTCGAGCAGGTGCAGCGCCTGGTCCAGGCGACCGTTGCGCGCGGCGGCATAGAGGGCGGCGTCGAGGTCGTCGACCGTGTCGGCCACGAACGGCATGGGCAGGTCGTCGCTGGCCGCCGGCAGCAACGCCGCCTGCGGCAGCGGCACCGGCGCGTCGATGCGCTGCAATAGCCAATGCAGCAGCGGCGATGCCAGCAGCAGCGTCGCGGCCGCTGCCCAACGCGCTTCGTCCGGCAACAACGCGGGCCACGCCAGCAGCAGCACGCCGCCGAGCACGACCGCCACCGCCAGCGCCACGCCGAGGCCGCGCCAGACGCCGACCTCGACTTCGCCGAGCGCGCGCCAGCGCACCTGCCAGTCGCCGCCGTCGCGTTCCAGCCCGTGCCACAGCGGCCAGGTGCGCCACAGGCCGAGCAGGCATCCGCCGGCCACTCCGCTCAGCCCGATCGCCGCCGCCAAGCTGCCGCTGTCGCGCAGCGCCGCCAGCGGCCACGCCACCAGTGCCGCGACGATGACCAGGCCACCGAGCCACATCCCGCACAACGCGAGCGTGTCGCGTTGCCAGTTGGCGACGCCCCGGGTGCCGCGTTGCCACGAGACCGCGAGCGCGAAGGCCGGTTGCGCGAGTGCGCCGGCCAGCGCCGCGACGATGCCGCCGAAGCCGGCCAGGCCAGCCAGCAACACGCCGCAACCCGCGGCCAGCGCGACCGGGCGCAGCGTCGGGCGCGAGATCGCCGGCTCAGGCATCGGTGCCCCAGTCGTCGCTCATCGGGTCGAGGTCGGAGGCCGGCGGCAGCTGCAGGTGGAACCCGCGCATCACCAGGTTCTCGCGTACCACTGCGGCGTCCTCGCGTGCCAGCTTGCGTCCCGGTACCAAGGCCACGTCGAGCACGAACTGCAGCGCGCCGAGCTGGTTGCGCAGCGGGTCGGGAATCCGCGCGAAATCGTCGCGACCGGCGAGGTAGACGTAGGTGTCGGCCTTTTTCAGGCTCTTGTAGACGAAAGCTTGCATCTTCACGCCGCGCGGAATACGCGACGATTGTGCGGGAAAGCCCGCGGCGGCGGAACCCGCTGCGGCGCGCGCGTGCGCCGTCAGTGGTACCCCGCGTCGGCGGCGATCTTGCCGCGGAACACCGAGTACGACCAGAAGGTGTAACCCAGGATCGCCGGCAGCAACACGATCAGCCCGACCCCGACGAACACCTGCGACGACGGCGGCGACGCGGCGTCCCAGATCGTCAGCACCGGCGGCACCAGGTACGGCCAGATCCCGAGCAGCAGTCCGGCGAAGCCCAGCACGAAGAAGCACAGCGCCAGCACGAACGGCATCGCATCGCGCCCGCGCCGCATTGCCGCGCGCCATAGCAGGAACGCATTCAGCAAGGCCAGCAACGGCACCGGCGACAGCCACCAGAAATGCCCGCCTTCGAACCAGCGCGCCATGATCCGTGAGTCGAGGAACGGCAGCCACGCGCTGACCAGGCCCATGAACGCGACCACCACCAGCACCAGCGGCCGGCTCAGGGTGCGCGCGACCTGCTGCAGCGGGCCCTCGGTCTTGAGGATCAGCCAGGTCGCGCCGAGCAGCGCATAACCGAACAGCACCGCGACGCCGGTCAGCATCGAGAACGGGCTGAACCAGCCGAACGCACCCCCGATGTACTTGCCTTCCTGCAACGGCATGCCTTCCACCAGCGCGCCGAGGATCACCCCCTGCGCGAACGCGGTGAACATCGACCCCAGCGCGAACGCCGCGCCCCAGAACGGCTTGGCCCGCCGTGCCTTGAAGCGGAACTCGAACGCCACCCCGCGGAAGATCAGCGCGATCAGCATCAGCAGCACCGGCAGGTACAGCGCCGAGAGGATCAGCGCATACGCCTTCGGGAACGCGGCCAGCAGGCCCGCGCCGCCGAGCACCAGCCAGGTTTCGTTGCCGTCCCAGATCGGCGCGGCGGTGTTCATCATGTGGTCGAGCTGCGCCTCGTCCTCGGCGAACGGCGCGAGGATCCCGAGCCCGAGCACGAAGCCATCGAGCAGCACGTACATCAACACGCCGAAGCCGATGACGCTGAACCATGCGACCGGCAGCCAGTACTCGATCACGGCAGTTCCCCCGTCGCCGCGCCCGGCGGCGCGTTCCCCACCGACAACGGCCGCGCCGGCGTCTTGTCGCCTTCGTTCGTATCCGGCGCCGGCGCATGCGGCAGCACGCCCTTGCGCGCCAGTTGCACCAGGTACCAGATGCCGGCGCCGAACACGATCGCGTACACGATCGCGAACGCCGCCAGCGAACTCATCACCGCCGCCGCGGAAATGCCGGGGCTGACCGCGTCGCTGGTGCGCAGCAGGCCGTACACCACGTACGGCTGGCGGCCGATCTCGACCACGTACCAGCCCGACAGCAACGCGACGAACCCCGACGGGATCATCCAGCTCCAGCCGCGCAGCAGCCACCTCGACTCGAACAGCCGTCCGCGCCGCCACGCCCACAACGACGCGAACGCCAGCAGCAGCATCAGCACGCCGAGCCCGACCATCACCCGGAACGCATAGAACACCGGCTTCACCGGAGGCCGCTCGCTGGCCGGCACCGCGGTCAACGGCTGGATCTCGCCGTCCAGCGAATGGGTGAGGATCACGCTGCCGAGCTTGGGGATCGCGATCTCGTAGTCGTTGCGTTCCTCGGCTTCGTTCGGCACCGCGAACAGCACGAACGGCACGCCGTCGCCGACCTTCTCCGTGCGCCAGTGCGCCTCCATCGCCGCCAGCTTCACCGGCTGGTGCTCGCCGACGTTCAAGCCATGCAGGTCGCCGACGAAGATCTGCAGCGGCACCGCGATCGCGGCGAACGCCACCGCCAGCTTCAGCGTCGCCTGCGCCGCCGGCCGGTTGAGCCCGCGTCGCAGGTGCCACGCCGACACGCCACCGATCACGAAACAGGTGGTGATGAACGCGGCCAGCACCATGTGCGTCAGCCGGTACGGGAACGACGGGTTGAAGATGATCGCCCACCAGTCGACCGGCACGAACACCCCGTCGACGATCGCGTGCCCCTGCGGCGTCTGCATCCAGCTGTTGGCCGAGATGATCCAGAAGGTCGAGATCAGCGTGCCGAGCGCGACCATGCAGGTGGCGAAAAAATGCAGCCGGTCGGAGACGCGCTTCCAGCCGAACAGCATCACGCCGAGGAAGGTCGCTTCCAGGAAGAACGCGGTCAGCACCTCGTAGCTGAGCAGCGGGCCGAGGATGTTGCCGGCGCGTTCGCTGAGCACCGCCCAGTTGGTGCCGAACTGGAAGCTCATCACGATCCCGCTGACCACGCCCATGCCGAACGAGATCGCGAAGATCTTCAGCCAGAAGAAGTACAGGTCGCGCCAGAGTTCGGCCTTGGTGCGCAGCCAGCGCCATTCGAGGAAGGCGAGCCAGCTGGCCAGGCCGATGGTGAATGCGGGGAACAGGATGTGGAACGAAATGACGAACCCGAACTGGATCCGGGACAGCAGCAGGGCATCCACGCGCAAGCGCTCCGGCGGCGCGTGGGGTGCGCCGCACGACTGCCTATTCTGCGCCCGGGCCCCGGCAAAGGCCACACGGCGTGCACGCCGGGCTCACGCCGCTTGGACGCGCGATTGACGGTGCTGCGCGCACGCTCCGGTCGAATGGATCGAACGGAATGCCAACGAGGAGCACGCGCCATGGAAGCCAACCTCGACCGCGACAGTGTCTCGCTGTGGATGGGCACGGCCGACACGCCGCGGTTCGCGCCGCTCGCCGCCGACACGCAGTGCGACGTGTGCATCGTCGGCGCCGGCATCGCCGGCCTGACCACCGCTTACCGGCTGGCGGGCGAGGGCAAGGACGTAGTCGTGCTCGAACAACGCGACCTGCGCGGCGGCCAGACCGCGCGCACCAGCGGTCACTTGTGCAGCGCGCTCGACGATCGCTACTACGACCTCGAACTGCTGTTCGGCGAGGACGGCGCGCGCCGTGCCGCGCGCAGCCACATCGCCGCGGTCGACGCGATCGAGGCGATCTGCGCGCGCGAAGCGATCGACTGCGGCTTCGCCCGCGTCGATGGTTATCTCGTGCAGGGTCGCGGCGACACCCGTGCCGGAATCCTCGATCGCGAGTACGACGCCGCCTCGCGCGCCGGCCTCGCGGTCGAGCGCGTGCCCGGCGCGCCCGGCGCGCTGTCGGTGTTCGGCGATGCATTGCGCTTCCCCGGCCAGGCCCGCTTCCACGCGCTCCGCTACCTCGGTGGACTGGCGCGCGCGGCGCAGGCCCGCGGCGCGCGCCTGCACGGCGACACCTGCGTCGCCAGCGTCGAGGGTGGCGACGATGCCGGCGTGGTCACCGAGTCCGGCCTGCGCGTGCGCGCCGCCGCGGTCGTGGTCGCCGCCAACGTGCCGTTCAACGACCGCCTCGCGATCCATACCAAGCAGGCGGCGTACCGGACTTACGTGCTGGCGCTGCGCATTGCCGACGGCGCGGTGCCGGACGCGCTGTTGTGGGACACGCTCGATCCCTACCACTACATCCGCATTGCCCACGATGCCGGCGGGAGCTGGCTGGTGGTCGGCGGCGAAGACCGCAAGGTCGGCCAGGACGATGCGCCGGAAGCGCGCTACGACCAGCTCGAGGCCTGGACGCGCGAGCACTTCCCGATGGCGCGGGCGGTCAGCTATCGCTGGTCGGGGCAGGTGATCGAGCCGGTGGATTCGCTGGCCTTCATCGGCCACAACCCGGGGTTCGCCGACAACGTCTACGTCGCCACCGGCGATTCCGGCAACGGCCTCACCCACGGCACCCTCGCCGGGTTGCTGCTGCCCGACCTGATCGCCGGCCGCGATTCGGAATTCGCCGAACTCTATGCGCCGAACCGCAAGACCCTGCGCGCCGCCGACGAGTACCTGCGCGAGAACGCGAACTTCGTGCCGTACTACGGCGAGCTGGTCACCGGCGGCGACGTCGACAGCACCGCCGAACTCGCGCCCGGCGAAGCGGCCGTGCTGCGCCATGGGTTGTCGAAAGTCGCGGTGTGGCGCGACCCGGCCGGCACGCTGCACGCGCACTCGGCGATCTGCCCACACCTGGGTTGCGTGGTGCACTGGAACGGGGCCGAAACCAGCTGGGACTGCCCGTGCCATGGCTCGCGTTTCGCCGCCGCCGATGGCGCGCGCCTGAACGGTCCGGCCGACCACGGCCTCGCATCGGTCCTGCTGGACGCCGAACCGGCACTGCCGCCCGGCGAACGCCCGTCGCGGCAGGTGCACCTGTAGGTTCACCGGCGGCGGTCACGCCTGCAGTTCGACAGCCGTCATTCCCGCGGAAGCGGGGCTTTCGACAGACGGACGTCTGTCCATCCACGGACGTCAGGCCTTGAAGCGCCGAAGCGCGCGCCGATTCGCATCCGCGCAGCGCGTGACCTTTGGCCCGGTCGCGCGAAAACCGGACTGCTACGCTGCCCGCACTTTGCCCGCCGGATTGCGTCGATGGCCCGTTTGCTCCGTCATTCCATGCGTCCTGACTGCGTGCTGCATGTCCGCGCGCTTCACGACCGCATGCTCCTGCGCCGCCTGTCCGGTAGCCACACGTTGCGCGTCGCCAGTGCGCTGTCGCTGTGCCTGTTCGCCGCCGCCGCCGCGCAGGCGACGGCACCGGTCGAAACTGCGGCCGATGCCGGCACCACGCTCGACCTGCACACGATCATGGCCGACCCCGACTGGATCGGCCCCGCGGTCGAGCAGGCGTGGTGGTCGTGGGACGGCACCACCGCGTACTACGAACTCAAGCGCGCCGGCAGCAGCATCCGCGACATTCACGCGCAGGACGTGCGTGCGCAGTCGGTGACGGGCAACGCCGTCGCCACGCGCCTCGATGGCGCCGCGCGCGCCGGCATCGACGCCGCCGACCCGGTGTACGACGCGAGCCGCGCGCGCATGGCCTTCGCCCGCAACGGCGACATCTTCGTGCGCGACCTGCGCAGTGGCGCGCTCACCCAGGTCACCCGCAGCCACGACGACGACGCGCTGCCGCAGTGGAGCGACGATGGCGGCCTGGTGTGGCGGGTCGGCAACGACTGGTACCGCTGGACCGCGCAGTCGGGCGTGCGCCAGGCCGCGCTGGTGCGCGCGGAAAAGGATCCGGCGGCGCCGCCGGAAACCGACGACCTGCGCGAACGCCAGCTGCGCCTGATCGATACGTTGCGCAACGATCGCGCGCGCCGCGACGCCCTGCGCGAACAGCAGGAACAATGGCGCGACGCCGACCCGACGCGCGCGCCGCAGACCGCCTACCTCGGCGACGAGGTCGAGATCGCCGACAGCGCGCTCTCGCCCGACGGCCGCTGGCTGCTGGTCGCCACCACCGCCAAGGGCGCCGACGCCGGCCAGGCCGGCCAGATGCCGAAGTACGTGACCGAATCGGGTTACGAGGAAGTCGAGGAAGTCCGCACCCGCGTCGGCCACAACGCGCCGCTGCCGCACCGGCTGTGGCTGGTCGAGGTCGATGCCGGCACCGCGACCGAACTGAAGTTCGACGGGCTGCCCGGCATCCAGGACGATCCGCTCGCCGCGCTGCGCGCAAAGGCGAAGCTCGATCCGCTCAAGGGCAACCGCGACGTCCGCATCGAGACCGACGGCGACGGCAGCGGCCCGGCGATCCACTGGAGTGGCGACAGTCGCCAGGTCGCGCTGCTCGTGCGTGCGGTCGACAACAAGGATCGCTGGATCGTGTCGGTCGACTTCGCCAACAAGGGATTGGTGACGCGCCATCGCCTGACCGACCCGGGCTGGATCAACTGGAACTACAACGACTTCGGCTGGCTGCCCGACGGCCGGCTGTGGTTCCTGTCGGAAGAAACCGGGTACTCGCACCTGTACGTCGACGGCGAGGGCGCACCGCGCGCGCTGACCCGCGGCGACTGGGAAGCCTCGTCGCCGCGCGTCGCCGCCGACGGCCGCGGTTTCCTGTTCCTGTGCAACCGCGCCTGGCCCGGGGATTACGAAATCTGTGCCGTCGACGCCGATGGCGGAGACCTGCGCGAACTCACCTCGCTCGACGGCGTCGAGAGCTTCGTCGCGTCGCCCGACGGAACGAAGCTGCTGGTCCGCCATTCCGACAGCTACCTGCCGCCGCAACTGGCGGTGGTCGGCGCGAACGGCGACGGCCTGGTGCAGCTCACCGACACCCGCAGCGCGAAGTTCAAGGCGATCGCCTGGATCGAACCGGAGATCGTGCAGGTACCGTCGAAGCACGGCGCCGGCACCGTCTGGGGCAAGTACTACGGCCCGGAAGTGATGGAACCCGGGCGTGAATATCCCGTCGTCATGTTCGTGCACGGCGCCGGTTACCTGCAGAACGTGCACGACCGCTATCCCACCTACTTCCGCGAGCAGATGTTCCACAACCTGCTGGTGCGCGACGGGTACATCGTGCTCGACCTCGACTACCGCGGCTCCGAGGGCTACGGCCGCGACTGGCGCACCGCCATCTACCGGCGCATGGGCACGCCGGAGCTGGAGGACTACCTCGACGGCCTCGACTGGATCGCCGCGAACAGGCAGGGCGACCGCGCCCATGCCGGGATGTACGGCGGCTCCTACGGCGGATTCCTGACGTTCATGGCGCTGTTCAAGGAGCCGGGCACGTTCAAGGCCGGTGCCGCGCTGCGCCCGGTCACCGACTGGTCGCAGTACAACCACGAGTACACCTCCAACATCCTCAACACGCCCGAAGTCGATCCGGAGGCGTACCGGGTGTCGTCGCCGATCGAGTACGCCGCGGGCCTGCAGGACCACCTGCTGATCGCGCACGGCATGATCGACGACAACGTGTTCTACAAGGACTCGGTGCTGCTGGCGCAGAAGCTGATCGAGCTGCGCAAGGACAAGTGGGAACTGGCGTCGTACCCACTGGAGCGGCACGCCTTCGTGCATCCGGACAGCTGGTACGACGAGTACCGGCGCATCCGCGAACTGTTCCAACGGGCGCTGAAGTAGCGCGCGCCGCGCAACGGGCGCGCCACGGCTTAACGCTTCATCGACGCGGCGTTACGGCCGCGTCGCTAGGGTGGATCGCAACGCGGGAGTCCCGCGCCACCGGAGCCAGCCATGCAGAAGCAGACCCATCAGAGCATCGACAAGACCGCCGAGAACAAGTACTGGCAGAACCAGTTCCGCAACGAGAACTATTACGAGGCCGGTCGCCAGTACGAGGACTACGCGCCGGCGTACCGCACCGCGATCGAAGGCTACGACCGCTACCGCGACAACCATCCCAGCTTCGACCAGGCCGAGCCGTCGCTGCGGGCCGACTACGAGCGGCTGGAAGACAGCGCGCGGCTGGGCTGGGACAAGGCGAGGCGCGCCGCGAAAGCCGCCTGGCACCGGCTGGAACAGGAGATGCCGGGCGACGCCGACCGCGACGGCCGCTGACCCGCGCCATCGCTGCGCCGACGGGAGGCGGGCGAAAGCCGGCCTCCCGTCTTTTTCGCGTCGTGCGCGCGGCGTACAGTCCCCAGTCCGGCGCATCGATCCGGCGTGATCCGGACGCGCGATGGGCAGGAGGCCCGCGACATGAAGCAGATCCGCAACCTGCTGCTCGATTGCCGGGCCGCGCTGCGTCGCGCCGATCCCGCGTTCGCCGATTCGCCGCTGGGCGCCCAGGTCGACGACACCATCCTGGAACTGGGCAAGGCCTCGAAGGTCACCGAGGTCGCCGCACCCGAAACCCGCACCGCGCAGCAGGTGGCGCTGGCGTGGCAGACCGCCGCGCGCGACCTGCGCTTCAGCCATCCCGACCTGCACGCGCAACTGTCGGCGCGGGTCCTGCAACTGCTCGACATGGACGAGTTGCTGGATCCAGCCGCGGAGATCGCCGCGCTGCAGCGGCAGCTGCAGCAGCAGGCCCTGCAGAACGAACAGGACGCCGCCGAGTTGTTGTCGCTGCGCCAGGCCCTGGCCGACGCGGTGCCGCGCCTGGACGGCAACGTGCCACCCGCCGAAGCCGCGCGCCTGCGCCTGCGCCAGCTGGTGGAAGCGGCCAGCCGCGGCGGTGGGCTGCCGAAGCCGGCGCCGGCCGAAGCCGCGACCGGCGGCGTGCTGACCCGGGAGCAGTTGCGCGAAGTCGCCGAAGGCCGGCGCACGCTCAGCCGCGACGAACGCGACTGGTGCCTCGGCGAGGCGATGGTGCTGAGCGGCTTCAGCCAGAGCCCGGCGCAACTGCTGTCTGCCGGCGAACCGGCGCTGGCGCGCACGATCCTGGACACGCCCGCGCCACCCACCTGACGCATCGCCGCCCGCCTGACGCATCGTTGTGCAGCGGGCATCGCTGCACCGCGACGCCATCGTCGGACGCGATGTCCGGCGCCTCGATGCCGGCACGCCTTCACCCTGCCTGGCCGCAGCCTCCACCACACTCGCCACTCCGCCACGCAGGAGCCTCCCCATGGCGAAGTGCGACGTCTGCGGCAACGACTACGACAAGGCGTTCTCGGTCAGCGGGCCGATGGGCAACGGCACCTTCGATTCGTTCGAGTGCGCCATCCACAAGCTGGCGCCGAAGTGCGCGCATTGCGGTTGCATGATCATCGGCCACGGCGCCGAGCACGACGGCACCATGTATTGCTGCGCGCATTGCGCCAAGGTCTCCGGCGTGGTCGGGATCGACGACCGGATCTGAACGATCGGATCTGAACGCCGGATCTGGATGGCGACGGACGCGGTCGCCCGAAACGAAAACACCCGCGGATGCGGAAACCGCGTCGCGGACCGCGCTGCAAGCTGCAGTCGACCGTGACGCCGACTCAGCCGCAGCGCACCCCGGTCACCACGTTGGCCTCGTCGACCATCAGGTTCAGGCGGTCACCGCGGAACTCCATCGTCACCACCTGGCCTGGCGCCAGCGTGCGTGCGACCGCGGCGCCGGCCGCGAGGCGCGCTTCTTCGATTACCTGGGTGGTGGCGGTCTTGCCGATCGCCCCGTTGGCGGCGTCCGCGTCGCAAGCCTGGGCCGTCGGCGGTTGTGCCGGTGGCGGGACATCGGCGGGAGGTGCATCGGCAGGAGGCGCGGATTCGACGGGTGCCGTCGCGGCCTGGTCGGCTGCGGCCTCCGGATCGCGCGGCGCGGTGCACGCCATGAGCGTGAACAGCAACGGCGACAACAACGACAACGTGAGTGCGGTCTTCATGGTCATGCTCCCGGTTCGGTCGGCGAAGGTAACCACTGCCCGCGTCCGATGATTGGTGGATCGATCGCGGTGGATCCACGCACTGCATCGTTCCACTGCGGATCACCCGCAGGTCACGCCGGTGATTGCGTTGCGCTCGTTGACGTGCACGTTCACC